>Ga0307475_10000661_pt1 | contig 20759 bp, 18 predicted proteins | sample atmos_gasesECM1C_FD_203317 | JGI IMG/M metagenome (GOLD analysis project Ga0307475, IMG submission 203317) | Hardwood forest soil microbial communities from Morgan-Monroe State Forest, Indiana, United States - atmos_gasesECM1C_515 | ecosystem: Environmental > Terrestrial > Soil > Temperate... | reverse complement strand
TTGACCGTTGCGGAAGGGAATGGATCGGCTGAGCCCGAAAATACTTCTACGATCAGTTCCTTCGCCTCTACACGGGGATCAATCTGGGCGAACAGACCAAAGGCTCCGCCGTTGCCAACACATTTGAGGAACTCGGCAAGGGGCTCATTCGTTTTCTTGACCTTGGCTCTTTCTTCCGTGACGAACTGGTAGAAATCATCTTCCATAGGGTTAACCGGAACTTCGCCTCTGATGTTTATATTTCTCAAGCCAGCCTGCTTTCCATGCGGGACAACCTTGAATGCCGACTCGATGACAGGAGCTTTTCCGGTGAGCAGAACGGAAGCGGCCAGATCGAATCCGGTGTAGTAAATGCAATCGCTGCCGTAGGCGTAATTGAAGCCAATGTTTTGGCTCTCGTCATCGTACTTGGCGCGGAGGGGCAAGATGTCGCCATTCGGCTTAATTGGCGCGAAGAACCGAAGCTTAGGCCATGTACTTTTATCCAGCAGTACCCTTACCGGATCACGCGCTATTTTCTCAAGCAGTTCGCGCGCTTCCTGTGCGCAGTCTTCGATGCTGAGTGATTCTGCCGTCAGAATGTCCCAATTTCCCTGGAGTGCATTGCATGTCGGGTAGGCACTGAGTAGGTCACAGTAAACCACAGGCACCTTCGTCCTGCGAATCTTGCACTCTGTGCGCCCAGCGTAAAAGCCTTCCATCGCCGAGCCCAGAACGCTCGGGGAAACATCAAATTTCTTCAGCGGATAAACCACTCCCATATCGCGAAGATATGATTTGGCCAGACTAACGGGAGAATACGCTCGATCTGGATGCAAACTGAGATCATTGTGTAGATCGAACTCCTTTCTCAGGGCATTCAGACACCAAACCGTGGCAGTAACATCCCGCCGACAATACCTAATTTTCTCCGGGCTTACTGGGCCGGAGATGTATTCAGATTTTGTCAGCTCTGCCGGAGCATCGAGCGTTTTGCATAATGATTCCAGGCTATGACTTCTGTTCGTAAGCACGAAGGCTAGTGTCCGCACGTCCAGGAATCGACCACGCCTGTATTCTCTGGTCTCTTCCTCAGTTCCTTTGGTGAAACCGATTGAGTAAAAGCTCTTCTTGCTGTCAATCGAAGTGCGTGCGATACCAGGTCTGAATCGGTTAACTTCCAAACGCTGACGCTTTTCACTCCAATAGTCGCTGAGATAGAATGTGAACCCTTTGCCATCTTTTCGATCACTCCAATGCACGGCGATGCGGCTGATATCGAATCCGAGATTGAAGGCTACGAGTGCTCCGCCTGCCCGAAGGGTAGGCCACACCATGCTCTCGACGAAGTTTCGCCAGGAGCGGAGCCTAAGGTTATGTTCCCTGGAATACGCTCGAAGTACTGACAGCGACTTCTCATCAAGACTATCAGCGGAAATCAGCCCTTCTTCTTCGATGACGTAGCCATCCGGTGTAAGGCGGCAGAACTGGTAGGCACCAAATTCGAGCGCTAGCTCCAGGTCCTCGGTTGTCTCCGTATCGAAGGCCAGGATGTATAGAGGATGTTTTGGAACATCCACTGCGTCGCCTGTACTTCTGCTGGCTGGCCTTGTCGGTAAGACGGTGTGGCATCGGGTCAAGATGTCGAGCGTGGTTAGTTCAGACATAAACTGTTTCCCCTTTGAGAACGGTCTGGGCAGATCATGGTTCGATATCCTCCTGCCCAACGACGTAACGCCTGGGCTTGTGATTCATGAGACTCGGCAAGTCCAAGCAGGCGAAGACGTGTGATTTCATTTCTTGTGAGAACAGGAGTCGTGCGAATTCCGTTCCTCGTCAACCCGAGCACATCTCGACGGAATTCGATCTTGCGGTGACAGTTACGGCAGCGAATCTCGGTTAATGTCGAATCCAGCTTCTTACCTACCACATGGTGCAATTCCAGGCATTCGATTGAAGTTTCATCGCAATAGACACATATCGGAGTACGCGTGCCAAGCCGGGTTAGTTGCTGCTCCCGCTTCACGGCAATCTGCACCGTGTCGGTTATAATTGCCCATTCGATCTTGCGCTGACAGATGCGGCAGCGAATCTCAGTCAATTTCGGAATGAGTGTTTCATCCACAACGTGCAATTCCAGACACTCGACTGCTGTTTCCCCGCAATAGACGCAGATGGGCGTGCGCGTGCCTAGTTCAGCCAGTCGCCGCTCTCGCCTCAAGGCAATCTGCGCCGGTTCGGTCATCCCTCGCCCCCAACGCTTGCGTAAAACTGTTCAGGCTTGATTGCGCCTTGTTCCGCAAGAGCGCTAATTAGCTCTGGGTCAGTGAGCAACTCAACGCCGTCAATTGACGTTCCGTGAAAAGGCGTAAGAAGAGAGTCGTCACCCTTGCGCAGGTAGTGCAGCACCGCCCTCCGATGTGCTGCGTTGAGGCTTGCGTTCTTAGACCCGTGTATTTTTCTAGCTACATCGCCTAACGCTGTGGTCACCGGCATCTCGCGAATCCGGCGGTCTTCTTTGGTGACACGGAGGCGTTGACCCGGCTTGGAAGGGAGAATCTCAGAACCAAGATACTTATGGAAGGTTCGCGCAGAGGCACCAGCTTCGTGCAGTGCATCCTCTAATGCGTAGCCTTTACGACGAACCAAATTCAAAGCATGAAGGGTGCGGTTGCGGGCCTGCCTTTCACGTTTGTTTCGTGGAACAGCTTTGCGGCTGCGCATTACCATACCTCCGTGACCCGGGTTCGGTCTCTATTTCTCGGAGGTGCAATGAGCATGCCAAACGATCCGCTAACTGTCACATAACAATTGACTTAGCAGAATTTACCAGCAATCCATGGGAGCTCGGGGTGTGGTTTTCTGGCAATCGTGGGCTTCGAGGTTAGAATTTCCCAAGCAGCCCGAATCAGGGTTCGTCATTCGCAACGACAAACCTAATTGTGCTTGGTGAAACAATTTTGCGCACAATGGGAAAAGATTTAAGGACTTCTCGTGGGCAAGGCGAAAAAGAGCGGGCTTTTCGAGGGTGATGCGTCACAGATAGGCCGACCAACGATCAAGGATGGTTGGCTCAGCTCGAATCGGGATGCAATTCTAAGCATTCTCTGCTCATGCTGGCCAGATATTGGCTGGCAACTCACAAAAGCGAGGACTCGGGAAGAGCTTAGACAGGCGCTACAACCAGTCAAAGATCACTCCAACCGACAGTGCATCGACCGTCTATTACGAGCAACAAACGTAACCGCTGATGCGCGCGAGATTCGACAGAAAAGGCTCGCCCTTGGACAGGCCGTGAAGTGGATGCACGATGCACAGGCGAAACGTAACAAACACATGGAGGATTGCCGTGAGATTGAAGTTGCAATGAGTCAAGCAAAGCCGAACCAAATAGACTTTGTGCAGCGGGAGTTCCCTAAACGTAGAGAAGCATGCCAAGAGGCTCAAGCCCAAGCTTCGGTAGCAGAAACAAAGGAAAGAATTCTTGAAAATGAGCTGCTTGATATGGAAGCTGCTTTCGCCCAGGATGAACTGCTCGTGTTTATTAAAAAAAGTAAATATGCTCTTCATCCGCTGAATCTCGCGAATGCAATGGCGGGATTGCCTTATGGGATAGGTGTTCCGTTCCTTGGGGTTTGGCAGTCGCATGCGCGCTGTTCCAGAATAGAATCTCCCGGTTGGCCTAGTTATCGGTATCAGATATTTGAAAAGATCGAATCAATGTGGGAGCAATCAAAGTTTTCCTCGTTTTCACCCGTGGAATTCTGTCGACAACAAATCGCGGCGCTTCCCAAAACGGTGTGGCAGACACATCCAATAATGGGATCACAGAAGGTGGACAATTACGTGAGAACTCATCTTTGTGAGAATTGGTGGTATTTGCAGCGCGCAATCGAGAAGAGTCTCCAACCTAACGATGATCCTAGGCCAATGCACTTCATCATTTCGTCCAATTTCGACAAGCTTCTCGGGGAACTGAGAACTTATGCTGATTCTGCTGTGGCGAAGGCGGCAAGGATCTGCGATCAGTTTCAATCGCCTCGATGTTATTGATTTATAATGACATAAGAAGATGGCAACACGGGCCTGCCGACTGTTATCAGCAGCCGACAAGCCCTGACCACCACGGAGGTATAAGCTCCAATGGCAGCTTCGCACAACCTACCGCAACTCCCACGTTCCATCAAATCTCCCATCGGTAAAAGCGGTGTGCTCACGATCCACGGTTTCGGCGTGCGTGTGCGTATGCAGGCCGGTCATCTTGAGATCGAGGATGGTGTTGGCTCAGAGCGCCGCACGCTCAGGCTCGCCCGTGTGGGTCACGGGTTGAGGCGGCTCGTTTGTATTTCTGAGGATGGATTCGTCACGCTCTCGGCGCTGAAGTGGTTGAGTGAGGTTGGCGCTTCGTTCGTGATGCTGGATCGTATCGGGAAGATTTTGTTTGTAACCGGGCCAACAGCGAGTTCGGATTCCAGACTTCGCCATGTTCAATCTCTCGCTCTGGGTAACGGTTCCGCACTCATGATCTCCAAGGAATTGATCTCAGCAAAACTGCGTGGACAGGAAAACCTCGTTCGCGACAAGCTGAATAACTCCGCAAACGCAGAACTGATCTATGGATTTCGAGCGAGATTGCGGGACGCTGAAGATCTGGACCGCGTTCGTCTGCTTGAGGCACATGCGGCAGTCGCACACTGGAACGCTTGGCGGGATGTCCGTATCCTTTGGGCGAAGTCTGACGTTCGCAGAATTCCGGCACACTGGCGCACGTTCGGCACACGAGCGAGTCCGCTTACGGGCGGTCCAAGGCTCGCCGTGAACCCGCCAAACGCCATTTTGAATTATTGTTTCGCGCTACTTGAGAGCGAGACGCGATTAGCATTAGTTGTTCTCGGTCTTGACTGTGGCATTGGATTTCTACACCCTGCACGTGCATACCGCGATTCGTTGGCGCTGGACGTCATGGAAGCTGTACGGCCGGACGTTGAACGATGGCTGTATCAATGGTTGAGTACCGAGCCATTACGCCGGGCTGATTTCTTTGAGACCGCGACGGGCAATTGCAGGCTCATGTCTCATCTGTGCGCCCACTTATCTGAGACAGAGCCGATTTGGGGAAAGCTCGTTGCGCCCTGGGCTGAATACGTGGCGCGCACCCTCTGGGCCACAACATCTCGACCGAAGGCTCCTGCCACTCGGTTAACGCAACAGCACAGACGCGAAGCCAAAGGCCGTCCAACTCTTCCACGAGTCGAACCGCCAAAACCGGACGTGATCTGTCGTGGTTGCGGCAAGCAAAATCGGCGGCGCGGTACTCGCTTTTGCTCGCAATGTGCGGCTACAGCTACGAATGAAAACTTCGACGCTGGGCGCAAGCGAGCGCAGCAACCTGAATCCCTCGCGAAGCGTTCAACCACGCAACGACAGCACAGGCAGGCCATTCAGACTTGGAAGCCTTCAGACCTACCTGCGTGGCTCACCCGCGATGTATACGTGAAGCAACTTCAACCAGCGCTGGCTACCGTCACGAAGTCCCGAATACGCTCTGCACTTGGGGTGAGCGAACCTTACTCCTCAGATATCCGAACAGGCAAGTGTATCCCGCACGCGCGACATTGGCAGGCGCTTGCACGGTTGGTCGGTTTTTCGCCAGAGATGTGAAGCGCCGGTATGGGGCTGGTACGCGGGGCACTAGGTGGAGGTAGTGAAAGCCTTCTGTGTTGCACAAGCTTACCACCGATTCCAATACTCAGCTTAGTCGATGTCTACATTTAGGTATCCAAGCACAATCAGCAACATCATTGCCATCATAATCACAGCTACTATTCCCAGCAGCCAAAGGCCTTGGCGACTCGTGAATTTCTCAGCGAATTTTCTTCTGCCCCTTCCAAAAGGTGAATAGGTCGACATGGAACTCTCAGCCCTGAAAATATAAGTCACGAAAACACGCAAAGTACCCCGCTCCCGCCGCATAACGGCTCCAAGTAAACGATTCGAACCCGGTTCATGCACTCTCACAAACTAAGTTCAGCTTGAAAGAGGAGGGCTCGGGGTTCGTGTTCACCGGAGTCCCTTCTTTCGGACGACTAGAAGTGGAACCCGATCTGAGCGGTAAGCGCCCGCGGCGTGACGTAGTGCGTACCGCTGAACGTTGAAAGGAAGTTGTACAGCGCCAGTTTGTTGGTCAGATTGATGGCCGTGAGGCTGAGACTCCACTTGTACCGCTCGCCTTTGAAGAGGTTGTCATCGCCCAGGGAGAGGTCGAAGAGACTCCGCGGAGCGATGCGCTGGGGATTGTGGTCGGGGTCTTGCGTTCCTGGCGCGGGTATCTTCACTAGAGTCGAACCGTATTGCGATGGAGCGCAAGTCGTGAGAGGGGCGGAGAGCGTCGGGCGTTGGCTCCCGCAGAACAATCCGGCTTGCAGTTGCTGATCCGCACTGAGAACCGTCAGATCTACCGGGGTTGTTGTGTCCGTTGCGAATGGTACCGAACCCGCAACAAGACCACTGTCATACCTCCAGTTGAAGCCGACCCACGGTCCGGCTTTCCACGGTTGGTATTGCAGGTGTGTGGTCTGGTTGAACTTCTCGTCGTGGTCGATACGGAAGGGAGTCCCACTCTGCCCTACAGTAACGCCCAAGCCGCTAGTTTGAGGTGGAAAGAAACGAGCGGCGACGCTCGAAAAGACTACCAAGGCCGTGAATCCATGGATCTCCGGCACGCTCACGCGGACCGCATATCCAGGAATCTTGGAATTGTGCCACCCAATCGGGAAGAAGATCGGGGTCGCAGCCAGGATGCTGAAATCGTAGCCAGTATGCGTGTACTTCCAAATGTAGTCTCCACTCACAACGGCATAGCGCCCGAGCGCCTGCTGTAAGCCGGCGTGGAACTCATTGCGAAAGCCGGGTTGAAGTGGCGCGTTTACGCATGGGATAAGCGTGGAGAGCACAGCAGACTGGCACCCAGTGCTTGAAACGATCAGATTCTCGTTGAACGGGGTTTCAAGAGTTCGCGCATAGGAAACGCGAAATACGGTGTTCGTCTTCTTGATGTTGTATGCGATGCCGACGCGTGGCTCGGCCTCTTTGTGAGTGGTCAGGCCATTGTAAAAATCGCCGCGTAAGCCGAGATTGAAGGCCCAGCTCCCCTCTGTAATTGTGTCCTGGATGTAGAGGGCAAGCTCCTTTACATCCGTATGTCCGTGAAACGGGAACGGGATGCTGCTTGACCTGGCACAGTTGTCATTCGTTGACGGAGTAGTTCTGGTCAAATCGAAGCAGCCTAGAACCGGCGTGAACGGACTCGCAGCATTTGGGTTCGATGCAATGTTTGGCTGTAAACCCGCCGCCGCGCACTGGGATGGATCGTTGAAGCCAGCGACCGGATTGCCGAACGTATCCAAACATGGCGAGTTGAGGACCGGGTTGACTATACCGAGACTGAAATTCTCGGTAAGGAAGGTCTGTTGGTAGGTGGCTCCCACTTTTACGTTGTGAATCCCTTTCACATATGACACGTCGGAACGAAGGCCGACATTGGAAAGGGTCCGATCTTGTGCGACGGTAGACTGCTGAATCGGGCCGAGATCCGCAAAAGGGTTCTTGCTGGGATAGTAGTTAAAGGCATCCCGCCGCACGAAGGCGCCAAGAGTGAAAACAGCAGTTGGGCTGAGCACTCGTGTCCATGATGGCGCAATGTTGAAGGTCTGTATTTTCGAACGCTGGTCCGCAGGGCCTACGATCTTACCGTTGGGACCAAGCCCCCCGCTGCTAGACCACGAGGTGGCATCCTGGGTATCAAACGAGTTGGGCGTCTGAAACCAGGAACGCGTGAAGCCCAAGTTCAGGTGAATAGAATCCGCGGTTGTCAGTTGATAGTCAACGCGGTCAAAGACATTCTCTTCGTTGCCTTTAGCGTGGATCACGACGAACTCCGGCGGGTCAAGGAACCGGCCACTGTTCAAGCCGTTCGCAGAGATAAAGTTTCCCCACTTTGCGCCGCCATATGCCAGATCGAAGCCAACATTGGATGAGCCAAACGAACCGTAGGAGGCGTTCACGCTGCCATGTGGCGTAGTAACGCCCTGGCCCGAGCGCGTCGTCGCTACTATCACAAGACTGGTCTTGCCTCCGTATTCAGCCGGCGGTGCGCCGGGGATAACTTCCAGTGAGGCGATGGAATCGACAGGAATCTGATTCGAAAAGACTTTGCTTTGTTGGTCGGTGATGGGCTGGCCGTCGACCGAGAATGAGTTTGACGCGTGGTCGCCCAGTCCATGAAACAGGCCATTCGAATCGGCCGCAACACCCGGTGACGCAAGAGTGACGAGGGAACTCACTGACGATGACTGGCTTTCGAGAGGAATCTTGTCGAACAAGTTGCGATCCACGTCGGTGTGACCAGTCGGATCGTTCTCCACCAAGTCTGCCCCAGCCTCCACAGTAACCGAGCTGGAGCTCCCGGCCACTGTCAAACTGACCTTCACATTCACAGGCACCGCGGACCGAATCTCCACATCCTGAGCGTTTTGGGCGAATCCGGGTGCGGTCACTGTCATGTGATACGGGTTGAAAGGTACGTTCGGAAAGCTGAATTTCCCCGAACTGTCGGTGCTGGTTGATCGGTCAAAGGCGCTGACCGGGTTATGAATTTCCACCGTTGCATTCGGAACCACGGCGCCCGAAGGGTCCAAGACCGTACCGCTAATGGACGACCCGCCCGACTGCGCGTACGCGTGAAGACTCAGGGCCAAATAGAAAACGGCTGTAAAGGCCACAAACAGCGACCTCTTGTAGAAAGCCAGCATGATTCCTCCAGAAGAAAGAAATGGTCTAAACGATCAAAGGACACGGTTCATTGGAATGAACCGAACCTATATCCAACTGAAATCTGATCTTTAGACGCTAGGAGGTGGGCGGACACACAGAGCGAAGGCTATTAGGCGTTGCTTGGCAGAAACTGGCTCCGACCAAAAGGTGGATACAGGAACGAACGTCACCTTCGGCAAGTTGGAGGTGGGTTTGGGGGAAGCTGAATGGGCGGCGACACAGACTGTACACTTTGCTGCCTCGGTCGCACTCGAATGATGGTGGGTAACGAGAGCAAATGCTGACCACAATGTCAGCAGTAGTAACAGCCAAGCTATCCGCTTTGAGATCGACTGCATGTCGAATACGGTGAGAGTGACTCCCTCAAATTTACACCGAAACAACACCGAGTGCAACGAGGGTGCTTCCCTCCGATGCTGTGGTTTCACCACCAGGGCCGCAGGTCAGGGCGTCCGGCCTCCAGCAGCAATGCACGAAACCACGGAAACCTTGCTAGACGGGGACATCGCCGCTTTGATTGCGACGCTCTCTTCATGTTGAGGCAGCACTGAACGGCCCGTCGTAGGATCAGGGCCGCTTGACGAGGATCTTGCCGCGGAACGAATGCAATACAAATCGGGATGCACTCACGATCCCGGGTTTCAATAACAGATCCCTCTGGTTCATTGCGGGAACACTGCCGGCATTCGGGAATCCCTGATCGGAGTCGCTTCTTAAGGAGTGTGTCTTGATCTCGACTGATGCGCTGGCAGGAATCGAAACTTCGAGGTCCCCCGAGTGGCTGGTGAGCAGGTACTCCCCGGCTGTGCCGGGATCACCCTCATACGTGATTCGACCCCCTCCTGAGTTCACCTCAACCGATGATCCCGTAACGTCATGGAGATTGACAGTGCCGTTTACAGAATGGACATCCAGACGGCAATTTCGAATGGCGCTTATGCTAATCGGCCCGCTGAGAGTTTTCACGTGGAGGTGGGCATGACTGATGTCAGTCACTTCTACGGACGCTGTCGCAGCTTCCAGGATCACATCGCCACGCAGCCCCTGAGCATGAAGGGTTCCGTCGAACGATCGCAGGCTGACGACGGCGTCAGATGACACCAGCACTGTGTAATCCACGATCGCCGCCCCCTTGCGGCTAGACATAGACCGAAGCTCGATGCGATTGCCATGCTGTTCGTTCACGAAGCTAACTGCATCTGAACGCGATACTGTCGTGACTAATACCTGCTTGTTTGCGGAGGGCTTTACTGTGATGGGACCGTAGTCGTTCGTGATGGAAATAATCGCTTTACGTCCGACCGTGTATGCAATGTCCTTCTTTTCTTGAGCAGCCGCCAGCAGCCCGAAAAGAGGAAAGACAGCCACCAGTGCGATTGAGATTCTCGGATGATAACGTGCGTTGTTCATTCGCCGCACTCCCTCGCATGCGAACCTACTAGGCAGCATCGATCCAGGAAACGTTTTACGAACAAAAGGGGCTGACTCTAGACGCGTGAAACTCCGACGGCAGGGCTAACATCTCGCCTGCATCTTTGCACCGAACAGCTCATTCCAGCAGGCTGCGATATTGCTCAACCCTGTCAATGTTCCTAGCCACTCAGTGCCGGATGAGCTTGTAATCACAACCACATTCGGCACGTCGCATGGCTCAACACAACCACTAACTGTCAACTGAACTCGCTTCAGCAGTCCCCGCTTCCGCCATTCATTCTTTAGCCATTCAACCGGAACTTCGGGCAACCCACGGTCGGTATTGCCGCAAGCAACAGCCTCGGCAGATCGTAGTCTGCCCGACGACGAGCCGCTTCGTTTTGAGTGGGTAATCTCTGTGCGCGTTCACAGTGTTTGACCAATTCTCCAAGAACCCACCAGAAGCGTCTCAATCCAAGAAACCATATAGTCGATCAAATACGTCCTGTAACTGGGCAGAAGAGATCACTGATGCCGCGAACGACATCCCGAGTACGATCGCAGCCACCACGACTATCAAAACCCGCCCGCTTCGTTCATGTATCAGATAACTTAGATGCATGACTACGCCACACAAGAGATTCGTGTTTTGCAATTCACGATTGGTCGCCCGAGACAGTTGAGCCAGGCAACAACCTCGTGGAATTGAGAATAAAGGCCAGCTCCGAGGTCACGTGAATAAAGGCCGCTACCAGCGGATTCAGAAACCCACAGGCCGCCATTCCCACTCCTATGCTGTCCACAACCAGTGTTCCAACAAAATTCTGCATGATGATGCCGCGACAGCGTCGCGCAATCCGCAACGTCTCGACCAACTTAGAGAGATCACTTCCAATCAAGATGACATCGGCACTTTCCCGCGCAACATCCGTTCCTGACCCCATGGCGATTCCAACGTTAGCCTCTACCAGCGCGGGAGCGTCGTTGATGCCGTCCCCGACCATCGCAACTTTGCAATTCTTGTTGCGCAGATCGCCGACCCATTTCGCCTTTTGCTCGGGCAGAAGCTCTCCGACCGCTACATCGACGCCAAGATCACGCCCCACCAACGTAGTTACTTCTTGCGCGTCTCCGCTGAGCAGGACGGTCTTCAGGCCCATCTCTCGCATCGCGGCAACCGCGCTCTTCGCTTCGGGTCGTAGGACATCGGCAATGCGGATAGTCCCCAGCACCTGCCCACCTCTGGCGACATAGACTTCGGATACCCCGCCGGTGCCATGGCCGTTGACAGGCAGAATCCTCTTCATTCCCCGTTCCATGAGGAGCGTCCGGCTGCCGACAATGATTTCTTCCCGTCGGTAATCCGCAGTCACTCCTTTTCCAGGCGAGTAGGCGAAACGGTCGGGTTCGACAACAGGAATGGCGAGCTCGATCGCCCTTGCAATAATTGCTTTGGCGAGAGGGTGTTCTGATTTGCGTTCCGCGATGTTAGCAGCGGCTATAATCTGCCGCTCCGTAAAACCGTCCGCTGAGACGACCTCTCGAATCTGAGGTGTCCCGAAGGTCAATGTGCCGGTCTTGTCTAATAGCACCGTGTCTACTGCGGCCAACGCTTCCAGGTATAGACCGCCCTTAATGATGGACCCCTGACGCGCGGCACGACCGATCGCACCCAAAATCGCCAGAGGAGTGCCGGCTGCTATACCGCAGGCTCCCGCCACGATTACAACTGAGATCGTTGACCTGACATTGTGAGTGACGAGGAAGGTTAGAATTGCGGCTCCCAAGGCGAAGTACACAAGGTAGCCTGCCAAGCGATCGGCCGTCTTCTGAATCGGCGCCCGCGACTTCTCTGCTCGCTCGACGGCCTCGATAATCTTTCCGAACGTGGTGTCGCGTCCCAGCTTATCGGCCCTGACCTCCAAGGCTCCTAATTGATTGATGGTTCCGGCATAAACCGGATCTCCAGACAATTTCTCAACCGGCATTGCCTCGCCTGTAATAGCTGCCTGCTCCACAAAAGATCGTCCGCTCAGCACGAGGCCATCGACGGGGATACGTAAACCCGGCTTCACGATTACGGTGTCACCGAGCTGAAGATTCTCCGCTGGTATTTCAACCACGTCCTCATTGCGCCGGACTGAAACGGTTCGGGGCAGGAAATCAATCAGGTCCTGGATGGCGCGTCGGCCTCGCCCAACTGTGAGGCCCTCCAGAACCTCGGCGGCAAGTACGAAGCCTGTGATAATCAGAGCGGTGAAGAACTCTCCGATAGCTAAAGCCGACAGAAGAGCGATGGTCATCGAGAGTTCCATCGTCATCTTTCGTTCGACGATGTTCTCGAAGGCTTCCTTGAAAATGGGGCACCCGCCAATCAAAGCAGCTACGATGCCGATTACACTGATCCGCGGAAACGGCTCCCACAGACGAAACCAAACGGCAGCCGCAGCGAATACGACGAAGACAATACGAACGATTTCAACCCACTCGACTCCGTGCTCATGTTCCGAATGCTCCGACCCAGTATCTGGCTCTTTGCTTCCACGGAAGTTTTGGCTCTCGGAGAGCTGAGAACCGTTTGTACGGTGTTTCTCGATCAACTGCGGAGCGCTCATGTAGTTGCCCACTTTTCCCGTCAGATCGGGGAGCGTGTTATTTCAGATAAGACTTGACCATGTCGATCACTTCGTTGGCGGCTACGGTCTGCTGTGAAGTGGCCCTTCGCTTTCCATCGAGCACATGGTTCCTTATGTGACCCTCCAAGAGCTCAGCCATCAAACTGTTCATGGCTCCCCTCGTCGCGCTCATGAGTTGCAGCACGTCGGAACAATCGCGCTCCTCGGTGAGAGCTCGCACGAGGGCCTCTACCTGCCCTTGAATGCGTTTGGCCCTCAGAACGAGTTTCTGCTTATTCTCAGTAGTGTGACTCATTCACTTAAGCTCGCTGATTCACTCATTTTATACCATACCTAGTATGGTATATATTAAGAAACAAAATCTCAAATCACAACGCATGTGTGCTGAGGAACTTCCACCTTTCCCATGGCTGGGCTGGAGATTTGGCCGACGGTTTGTCTGTTCACTTTCGGCGGCCTCCCCCACCCGCACCGCGCGACCCGCCCCGCACGCGTGTCGCCCTTGTCCTGCATGCGCCCGCCCTGCGCCCCGAGCGTCACGCGAACGCCCCGATATTACTACTTAGTTACTATGGGGGACGGACTTGGAACGCGCTACCTCCTATCCCGTCAAAGCGTTGACGGGTGTACGTGTGTGGGAACATCATGGAGAGTGCTCGCCCATCCTGCCCATGCGTTCCATGCAGTGTTTATGCTGGTCCGAGCGATGCACTATGCGTTATCGACTGGAAATTTGCCCCTTCGAGAGACCTCTCGCGAATCCCCCAGTATTCATGCGGGTTTGAGGCATATGGGCTTATGCGTTTCGAGCAGTGTTTATGCGGGTCTGAGAGGGGTAGGCCTTGGAGGACCATGCGTCTCTTGTGGTCTGGGATGATGGGGGGGCACAAGGGGAGTGCTCTCACGCCCCCGCTCAACTTCTCTCCCCACGAAAGTGTCTCCGCTTCGCGTACAGAGTTCTCTGTATTGACACGCTGAAACTCACGAATCACACTTTGCGCCTGCTTGCCGGAAAAAGGAGTAGCCATGAAGCGCTTTCAATGGGCGATCGTTATGCTGATTCTGTCATTGGCACAATGCGCTTACGCCGACGGCGTTCTCACGTTCAACATGCAGGCCAGTGTTCCCATTTTCCCGAATCAGGGTGGCGACAATGAATTCTTCACTTTCAGTGGTTCGGCAGGGGGCATGTTTGGCGGCGGTACTGCCGTTTGTGCGTGGTGTGTTGAGGGAACTCCGTTCGTACCCGGCTCTTCGTTAAACCCAAATATTGACGTTCTTACGTTTGATTTTGTGCAGGGAAGCCTGAGGTTTGGAGGCCAGACCCACGACGTCGTTGCTCTCTTTAACTCTTCGATTGCCACCGATTTTTTCACCTTCCCCACTAATGGTAAGAGCACCTTCAAGGTCAGCTTGCCTGCCTTTCTAAACCGGATTATGGGAGAGGTGGACACGGGGCAATTCTTCAACCTTCAGATCCCTCTTGGAACGTTGACGCTCACCTTCACCCTTGTCCCTGCCCAGAATGGTTTCCCTGCTTTCTACCAGTTTTCGCGAGGGAGCTTTTCGACGGTGCCCGAACCGGACACGCTTGCCTTGATGGCGACGGGCTTGGCAGGAATTATTGGGGTGGTCCGACGGAAACGCGATTGCGTTGGACGGCGACCATAAGAAAAGACCTATGCTTTTCACGTTCCAACGTACCAGCGAGTCCAAACGGTCCTGTGCGGGTGACCACATCTGCACGTGAAGTCTAACGTCTTGAAAGGATCAAAATTTTCAAGGGGTGGGGAGGGAATGGGGAAGGGGGCTGGGAGAGAGGGGGGTGGGGGGTGGGGGAGTCACTGGATGGAACCTCGTGCTATTTTATGATTCGTGTACCATTTTTTATTTCTCCTTAGTTTGTATTCCCTTACTGCTCGTTCAAAGTCTCGCAGGGCAACGTTACGCATGAAGGCCCTTTTGTTAATCTTGCTTAAAAATTTCGTGCTGCATCCACACTGCACTAGATTTTTGTATCCGATTTTTTTCAACTGCGCTACGTGCCCGATAGTAGGCTGCACCATATCCTTCTTTGCAGGTTTTTTCTCGTGGTAAATGACTGGCTCGAACTCCATGACTTCGGACGGTTCGTCACCTTCTTCTAGACCACGTGGGCACTCTTTGCTAATGCGTTTGATTTCGTCGGCAATTACATGGTCTCGCTCTAGCAGGCCTACCGTTCTTCCTGTGCAGCGCTTTCCATCGGGACCAAGGGATTTAGCTTCCGGGTGATGAATGTAGTCACAAAGCATGCTCTCGAAAGTTTCGACGATGCATTGGTCTGTACGCTCAAATTGTGAAGGGTCGGTTAGAAGTGAATAGGAAGTCTTGTCGCTGGGATCGGCGGCGTTAGTGCATGTCAACGTAACCCACTTGGCAGGATCGGACTCGAATGGGCAGACCATGGAGACATCCGGGCCGTGCATTCGATGGATAATTGGGCGCATGAAAAAGTTGAAGGGCCGGAACTCCTGCCACGTGTGCAACTCCTGCAAAAGGTTCCACGTAGTGACAGCTTCGCGCATCATTTGAGGAAGACCAAGCCAAGGCAAATTGATCTGCTTCAAATTGAGATGCTTTCTAAGTAACCATTCCCAAGCGTCGAAAATCCACTTTGGAATCTCGTGGTTATCTTCCCAACCCTCAGGCGATTCAGCTGGTGGGTAGAGATGACCTAGGCCATGAGCTTTCGCGTTTACAATTGTGATCTTGTCGCCCTCTCGTTCGTACAAAACATATCTCTTAGCCGCCACGGACAGACCGAGCAGATGTCTGCGCTTGGTTTTTGTCTTGTCAGTATAGTTGTCACCGGTCAAGCTAAGCAGATGAGGAACGGCACTGGGATCGTACGGACTCAAATCGTCAAATCGTGCCACGATTTCATCCACTTCTGTCCACGATAGAGTCCGGAGTTTTTTCTTCTTGCAACCCGGAACGTGATTGAGTGAGCGGCTGTTCTCTGAAGCACAAATTAAGAGGGCGTCTGTGTCAGCAGCAAGATACGATCCTGAAGCACGTGTGACGCTTTCCTCGATCATGCTTAAAAGTAGGCGACCTCCTCCGGTCACTTGGGAAGCTATGTAAGGCGCAAACCACGTCCCCGGTTTGTCTATGGTCACGGTTTTGTAACCTGGTCTGCGCTTCGGGTCATGAGGATACGAGGCATCTTTCCCTTTGAAAACTTTGATACGCAGAGGCTTGACTTCCTCGGGATTGGTTTCTGCGAAGAACCCATACATTGAATTGGCGAAAATCTTCAACCAGTAGGCTAGCTCCTCATTGGATGAGTTCTTTTTTCTAAGCTCAATTACTTTTTTGAACATGTCATCTGTGTACGGATCAATCTCTATCACTCTGCCTTGGACCAATGGCGCACTCAGCTTCAGCACGCTGACGGACTTGGGGGGACATGCACCACGGATATATACGCCCGAGCACTGGTTCGCATTAGTGAACGAGCATGACGTCGGACTGAGCGTGTTTGAACCCGCCTCGGCCTTGTACTTCAGTGGCGTGAGAGTGCCTGGAGATCCCGGTTCAACGGGGTTCGGGACAAACTATTTTGATCCCATGGCGATGTTCACGTTCAGCCCCAATAGCATTCTTGAGGGCGATGCGTTCCTAATCGCAGGGGACTACAAGCATGCTCGCCAAGTCATTTACGATCTACACAATCACATTGCGGTATCGGACATCATGACGCCGCTGGCAGTAGTGGAACAGCCACCGGCAAATTCGCAGATCACCGGCAAGATCAACGTCAGCGGTTGGGCAATGGATGATACGGCTGTCTCCAGCGTGGACGTCTACGTAGATGGAGTTTTGGCTGGCAATGCCACCTATGGTGAGGATCGATCGGATGTAGGCAAGGACTTCCCGCACGCGCCCGCCGCTATCGGTTACAGCTTCTTGTTAGACACAAGTCAATATGGAAACGGCGCCCACACGATCGAAGTTAGAGTACTCGATTCCACGGGCCATCTCGCCATTCTCCCGCACGTGCCGGTCACTATTCAAAACTGAACAACACATGCAACTTCCTTACTGGCAATCACCACGTCGAGTGATGCCTCATGTCGAGCCTCTGACACCAAATTTCTACGCGCTGGTGATTCCATTCGCCTGACTGGGATTGGTCTCCCTGCCAAGGCGCAGATGCCACATGCTAGACGTTGCTTGCAAGCCTCAATCGCCCTGCTGCGCACCCGATTCATGATCCATCCGACGACCGATCCATTAGCAGGGTCATAGGTCGAGGCTTTTCGCCACACGTCATAGAACACGTCAAGCGTAACTTGCTCGGCCGTTTCTCGATTCATGATTATCCGTACGATCAACGTAAAGACGATTCGATTCGTTTGCTCGTACAGAGAATGCAGTGCACCCTGGTCACCACCGGCGATGGCTTGGATGAGCCTTAGCCACTCATTCTCGGATACACGAATCTTTGACTTATCGGCATAGAGAATATCCCCGAGCGTCTCTCGGCCATAGCTCTGTCACAATCACGGAGGGCTACTACGCCCGGTGGTGCGTCAACCAACAAAATCAGTTCGATGACACGTTGAGAGCTGCGTTAGAGGGATGACGCCGACGGTTCGCCGATTCGAAAAGCGGAAGGCGGAAAGAGCGGCTTAAAATGCGGCCACTAAGGCCCGGCGAAGGACTCTATTTAGACTCGACAGATAAGCCCTACTGTGTCGTAAGGAACGATATTGGTCCGTACCTTCTTGATATTGGTGCGTACCTCGTTGAGGATGAAATGTAGTAGCTTGACCTCAACCTTACGGACAATCTTGGCGAGACTCCACGTATCGGACACAGACTGTTTTCCGAGTCGGGGGAATTTGAGTGAAATCGTGATGTTACGACAGTTAGGTTGGTTGAGCCCGATTAAATCAACCAAAGTCCTTACTTATTACTGAGTTCCACCTTTAAGATGCGTCCACCAAGCGGATCTATCAGGTACGCGCGCCCACTCGTGCCCGCAACCACGCTGCGTGCGCCTTTCGTGGTCGGCACCAGCGCCACAAGAGTGGGCGTTCCCTTGTCGTCAATGCGAGCAACTGTCAACTGAGCAGCCTCGGCCGCCGCAACATAGAGCAGCCCGGTGTCCTCAACGTAGTCAATGTTGTCGACGCCATCTCCGGTTTGGATTGATCCGACCACACGTCCATCGTGCGCCGTGTCCAAGACGATCACATGGTCGCTACACGCAACAAACACGAAGCCGCGTTTGCTATCCACAGCTACACCGCTCGGGTCGTTGCAGGAATGCCAGGTAGATACGACAGCGCGCTTCCGCACGTCGATAGCTACAGTTTGGCCGGTTTCTTCGAGGTTCGTGTAGAAACGACCGTGAACATTGTCGACCGCATAACCCTCCGCAGAGCCGGGTAGTGGAATTTTGCCCGCAGGAGTCAACTTGTCGGGCTGAGAGGCAGAAAGGATCTTGATCGCACGCTCAGCGGCAGGGATCCCGACCGGCGGCGCTCCGCTGGTAGCCCACAACTCCCGCGTCGCGGCAATATAAATGAGACCATCCGGCGCAGCAGCCAATCCCGCTGATGGTGGAGCGAAAGCAATGCAGTCGCCGAGCTTGAGGGTCCGGCCATCAACTACGCAGATTTTGGAATCGGCCCGACTGCCGATGTAGACCACGCCATCTCCGATGGCAACGGACGATGGGCCCATGGGCCGAAGCTTGCCCCGGAGTTCGACCTGCGCGACAGAGAATCCCTCCACAGACTTGATTTGGTCAGTCCTGGTTTCGATAACGTCGACACTGCCGGTGTTTGCCGCCGGTACCCAAAGGCGTTGAGTAGCGTTGTCGTATTGGAAATAGTCCAGCATCACCAGGCCATTCGCGCCTGGCAGCGCTAGCGGCTTGACAGTGAACTTGTGGGAACCAGTCTCTTGTGCAGCGGCAACAGTGACGGTGAGTAGAATTACGGCAGCGAAGAATCTAACATTCCAAGTTGAGGCCGGCCGAAGTAGGTTGAAGCGATGTCTCATGCACCCTCCTAAGGAGGTTGGCCAGAAACCGCTGCACCACAGAATAGACGTTCCCGCATGGCGAGAGGTTAGCAGGGCAAGGGGATGTTGCAGCCGGGAGCACACTCAAGAATCACTTGGTGATCCGCAGCGGCTTCCGAAGGTCTGAAATTTCTCAGAGAGCTTTATCGGAAAATGAGATTGATTGCTGTTGTACGCTGGCGTTTACACCAACAATCTTGTCAATGAGTGCAATGGGGATATTACGACAGCTATCCGTTTAAGCCCCGTCCAACCTCTCTGCCTTCATTGACTTGCCCTCGCGCTGGTCCTAAGATTTCAGCCCGGGCGTTTGGCTAGACCATCGCACTAGCGCATTGGTCGAGAAGGTCCGGAGTGGAAGCGACATGCCCCCGGAGGAAAATCGAACTCATGGCTGAGTCATACGAGGACTGGATGAACGAGGTACGCGCCGTACTCGACTCATTAAGCTTGCCGGCAGCGGACTGGCAGGCAATTGGGGCATTCGATTACCGAAGAGAGTACGACGCGGGGGTCAAACCCAATGACGCAGCGATGAAAGCCAACCGCCACTGGTGGCATGAGTGGAACAAGTCTCTGAACCAGGACTGCCGACAAACCAAGGACTGCTGGCTCCCGCGTGGTCATCAAGGCCAGTGCCAGCCGGTCGCAGAGAGTGTTCCCAGGTGAGCACAGGTCCTTGAGATCTCCGTCGAACTCATTTCACCGGGTCAACGAATGAAATGGCGATTTATCAACAGTTATTCCGGGCAGGACCAAGCAGCGCAGGTAAGGCGGCGTCAATTCCGCACTCTCGAGTCCGGCAATTTTGCCGTTTACTTGGTGGTGGGCGCCATGTAGCTGAGGTCGGGACGGTAGTGCAGTAGTTGGGATTCAGTCCGGTAATACGCTTTGCGGAGCGTCATCAAGTTCGTGTTGCCCTCGTCGCCGTAAGCCTCCTTCATAAGATCATCCAGTGTTTTGGTGGTCGTCCCCGCCATTTCACCTATACTCTTACGTTCTTGCACCAGCACGACCTCGGGGCCAGATCCGCCATTCGCAAGCGTGTACCAGTACGATGTAGAGCGCGGCGTGTTCGTCTTGGCGAACGCCTCGTTGACCTGCTTGGCTCCATTGATGAAGTCGTTGAATCCTTCCGGCTTCAGTTGGAAATAGATTACGCTCAAATACGCCGGCACCGGACCCGGTTTGGCCGACATCTCGGACCGCAGCACGTAGTAGGACATAGTCTGGCCAGCCATGGAAGCGCCCATCGTGGCATTGGCATTTTCGCCATCGGCGAGGTTGAATTTCTCTCGTCCGTCGAAATCCTTCCACGCATGCCCGCAGCTACTGATAAGGTAATCTCCAGTATCTTTTCCTGTGCTGATCTCCCAGGTGGCCCAGGACCATGAATCGTTCTGCGCCTTGTGCCAGGCCATGTGCTTGGCGCGGCCTTGTTCGTATTGTGTGGTCATGCCGGGCTTCACCTTATTGACGTGGATCTCGCATACCGAGTCTAGCGCCGCGTTTTGCGCCACGGCGAGAGTGGTAACGAGACACAGCACTGCAATCGACAGAAGTGGTTTGCGCATTGGGCAATCTCCTAAATTACTGGTTTGGATTTTTTTGTGAATCTTTCAGACTGACGGCGCAAGGCTACGCGTGGCCGGCGGACAGTGTCAAGCTCCGCGTTCATCCCCATAAAAATGGTTAATGCATTATGAGAGAGCGGCCCTGTTGGGTGGAGTAAAGCGGGATGCAAATGGGCTGAAGAGTGACACTTTACCTTGAGGGAAAGAGCTCCGTTGAGCGCGAATGATCTTTCCCTCAAGGAGGCAA
>Ga0307475_10000660_pt1 | contig 20766 bp, 18 predicted proteins | sample atmos_gasesECM1C_FD_203317 | JGI IMG/M metagenome (GOLD analysis project Ga0307475, IMG submission 203317) | Hardwood forest soil microbial communities from Morgan-Monroe State Forest, Indiana, United States - atmos_gasesECM1C_515 | ecosystem: Environmental > Terrestrial > Soil > Temperate... | reverse complement strand
ACTCACGAGACCCGGTTCACTGTTGGCTGGTATTGGGGAAGGCCTTTCAGGCGGCCGCGAAATATCTTTATGCGGGACTTGAGGAGACGGGAATCGACGATACCGACTTCCGGATACTTGAAGCACTCCTCAACAAAGGGCCTTTGCCGGTGAATACGATCGGCCCAAAGGTGTACCTTACGCCCGGCTCGATCAGTATGGCCATCGACCGCCTGTTGGACAGAGGCCTGGTAAGCCGGGTCGAGAGTCCCGAGGATCGGCGCGTCCGGATCGTCTCGCTCACCCCAAAAGGCAAAGAATTGATCGCGCCGATTTTTCGCAAACACGCCGCCGAAATCAGGAAAGTCTTTGCCGATGCGAGTCCGAAAGAGTTGCGAGCTCTTGAAACGACATTGAAAAAGATTGGCAAGCGCGCCGGGAGCCTCGGGAGCGGAATCAAACTAAGGTCTTGAGCCAACTTTCACATAACGGCGTAGTACGCCGGTCATCGAAATAAAAATTGTCCTGGAGAAGTGACGTAAATGCAGATTGGAATCGACAGTTTCGCAGCAGCTATTTCCGACCCGGCCACAGGTCTCACGCTCAGCCCGGTGGAGCGCATCCACCATCTACTCGAAGAGATTGAGCTTGCCGATAAAGTCGGCCTCGACGTCTTCGGCATTGGCGAGCATCACCGGGCGGAGTTCCTCGACTCAGCTCCCGTTGTAATCCTCTCCGCTGCCGCCAGGCGTACGGAAAATATCCGTCTCACCAGCGCAGTTACGGTTCTCAGCGCTTCCGACCCCGTTCGCGTTTTTCAGGAGTTCGCGACTCTCGACTTGATCTCGCGGGGCCGCGCCGAAATTGTCGCCGGCCGCGGTTCGTTCGTTGAGTCGTATCCCCTCTTCGGGCTGCGTCTTGAAGATTACGATTCGCTCTTTGCGGAAAAACTCGAGCTTCTCCTGAAAATCCGGGAGAGCACCAAAGTGCACTGGTCCGGAAAACACCGCGCGGCGCTTACGGGCCAGGCAATCTACCCTCGCCCGCTGCAGGATCCGCTCCCCATATGGGTAGGTGTCGGCGGCACGCCCGAATCTTTCGTGCGCGCAGGAATGCTCGGACTTCCTCTCATGGTTGCCATCATCGGCGGTGAGCCCAGACGCTTCAGACCTCTTATAGAGCTATATCGCGAGGCCGGGCGTCGCGCCGGTCATTCTCCCGAGCAACTCACCGTAGGTCTTCACTCCGTCGGCTTTCTCGCGGACACCACAGACGAAGCCGCAGAATTATTCTTTCCAGGCTATGCGCACACTTTTACCGAAATCGGTAAGGAACGCGGCTGGCCGCCCGCCACACGCGCTCAGTTTGACGCCCTGCGCGGGCCTACCGGCGCGCTGCTGATCGGCGACGCTAAAACGGTCGCGAAAAAGATCCTTTATGTGAATGACGTTCTGGGCGGCATCTCCCGCGTCACATTCCAAATGGGTGTCTCGACGCTGCCACACGAAAAAATGCTGCGCGCCATAGAAATCCTCGGCACTCAAGTGGCGCCTATCGTCCGGAGCGAGCTGAGTGTCACTCCTGTACGCGCGTGAGGCATTTCCTGGCGATGGTCCGTGAACTGAAAGGAGATGGTGATGCCGAAAGGCGAATACGAGATTCTTGAAGCTCTCAATCCTTTCTTCGAAGTCGTCATGGAAGGCTTACGCGGACTCGTTGATGGCGACCATTATTTCGACACGATTGCCGAAGACGCACTTTTCGAGTTCCGATATCACTTTCCCGGTTGGCCTCTGACGATTCGAGGGCGAGCCAATTTGATGGCTAGCTTCTCGGGATACGGCAAGACAATCAAGCTTCACTCTGGCGACAAGCTTGTTGTGCATCGTTCTCAGGATAGTCGCGTGGTGATCCTTGAATACGAAGTGCACGGGAAGATTCTCTCGGGCGGTGCGCCCTACGACAACAGGTTCATTTCGGTCATCACGATTGAGAACAGGAAAATCGTTCATTGGAGGGACTACATGGACTCTTTAGCTGCATGGAGCGCGCTGAATGGCTCCTCTTAAACAATTCGGATGGTTGCAGGCCGTCGCGTGGTATTCACGGTCGGGAGCTGCTCAGCAGCAATTGCGAAAAACGAATCGGAATTCCAAAGCTCGGCCCTGCAAAACCGCGCAACACGGCGTAGGTTACGCCGATAACTTTCCCTTCCTGATCGAACAACGGGCCGCCAGAACCTCCTGAAGTGGTTTGGGCATCGAAGAGAATTTTGTCGGGCAGAACGTCTTCGATATGGCCTTGCGTCACGATTGGGCGAATCAAATTGCGTCGCGCCAACTCGTCGAGCATCCGCGAAACATCGCCGCCACTCGCGTCAGCGATCTTTTGGACCGAAGCTTCGTCCGCGCGAGCCAGAATAGCATCCAGGCCCGTTGCGTAACCCATCAAGATAACCGGTTCGCCTGGCACCGCCGCCCCGTTGCTTGAATTGATTGCCAGAACCGGAGGTCTCAGATCTTGCAGATCCACGCGAATCGTTGCCAAATCCGTATCCTTCGATATGTCCAGAACCTGAGCGTGAAACGCACGCGGATCGCCAGGAAAGTATGCATGAATCGCGGAAACTTCCGGTTGAAACCCTTCGAGCCTCACGCTCCCGAGCTGATCCCACCACGGTTCGGCGACGTGACGATTCGTGACGACCCGCCCTTGGGGTCCCGCAAGAAAACCAGTGGCGAAAATGTCGATCTGCACCTCCTGCCCGTTGCCTTCGACTGTTACGCTCGGCAAGTCATCATGGTCATGAATCGGCTCTCCTTGTGGGTCCAATCCCGCGTACCGTAACCAACGGCCGCTCTCCGTCTCGCGAAATCCCACCGATACATGCAGTAGGCAAACGCTTCTCTCGTCGCTCGCAATGACATGTTCTACTGCATTCGCATTGCCCTCGATTCGCTTCAGGCGTGCATTTGTATTCGCAAGCTGCTTCTGCAATATTGCGATTTCAGTTGAGTCCCTTTCTACAACCGGAATCCTTGATTTCAAATCATTTGCCTGCTTCTGGAGCTCGCCGATCTGAGCTGCGACCGGCGTGGCGCCTCGCTTCTGATGTAATTCGCGGGCCCTGTTGACCAAATCATGTCGGCCCTGAGCATCTCCGCCTAGCTGCGCGATAGCAGCATGCAAGTTCTTGGTTTGATGCCGCGCACTGCGCACGAACAAGAAATAAGCACCGATCATCACGATGACGGCAGCAAATACCGCGGTTACCCCAATCTTCAAGTGGCGCGCGTGCGAGTAGGCATCGCTTGTCATCTTCTCCGTGACAGCTAGGGCCTCGAATGCTGTGCGAGCGATCTCCTGGCCTTCCTCCGCAACGCGTACTCTTTCGCGCAAACGCTGCTCCGCCCGTTGCTTTAACAACTGCACTCGGACCCGTGCCAGCAGTTCGTCGCCGTCCCAAGACGGTGAAATCACATCGTCCGCGCCGAGGTCGAGGGCGGCGGCGCGTTCAGCGCCCTGCTCACCCACCAAAAAGATAATAGGGATGCGTTCGGCAGCCGGAACATTACGCATGCTTGCGAGAATCTCGGGGATCGCGGCACCGTTAGCGGTTGCATCCAGCAGGAGGAGATCGGCTCCTGATCGAACTGCCTCGATCGCTTCAGCCGAGCGGTCAAATGCCAGTACCTTACAATCCGCAGTTTCGAACAACCGCGTAAGCTCCTCCCGAATTCCCGGATCCTTTGCGAGGATTACGAGCTCGTGACGAGGTTCGCCTCGCCCGCCATGGTGCCCGGGAGATCCCAGGTTCTCCCGCGTAATGCCATCTGGTTTTGCGCTGCCTCTCCGCTCGACATCATGAACCGCAATGTCGACTTCCAGCGAATCTAGAGCGGGATCCGACTGCTTCGAGTCTCTGGCTGAAATTTCAATATCTGCGTTTGCTTTCACGGATTCCGTTTTCATCCGTACCTCCTGGCTTCTTTTTGCTGCCCTTTTCGTTGGTTCTTGTACTTTTGCTGAGTTCGCGTTCGGCTTGCAACCAGTCGCGCTGTTAGCGACCATGGACCCTGTCGTCAGCACCACCTGTGCTGCTGAAGCCAAGAAATCCCACAACTGCCACCAACACGATGAACAGAATCATGACCATGAGCGCCTCTGTACTCATCGCACCTTCACCTTGGGTTCGACCGACAGCCCTGGCTTCAACAATCCTTCGACGTTGAACTCTTGACCCAGAGGGCGATCGAAATCGATTCGTACCGGCACGCGCTGCACGACTTTCACGTAATTACCGGCGGCATTTTCGGGCAATAAGCTGAATACAGACCCGGTTCCGCCACCCAGATTGGCGATACGGCCCTTCCACTTGCGGCCATACGCGTCCACGCTGACCTCGACGGGCTGGCCGGGGCGCAAGCGGGCCAGTTGGGTCTCCTTAAAATTGGCGGTCACCCAGACATCATCGAGCGGCAGAACGTCCACAAGCTCCTGTCCGATATTCACGCTCTGGCCCACCTCAACTCTTCTCTTGCCGACAATTCCTGTCACAGGAGAACAGACGACCGTGTAGCTGAGGTTCAGCTCTGCTTGGGCAAGTTGGAGCTCTCGTCGCTCCACCTCGGCGTTGGCGCTGTGGTGGGAACTCGCAGCTGTGGACCGCGCCTCGGACAGATTCACTTGCGCAAGCTCTTCTGCGATCTCGTAATCCTGAGCGTCGATGGTCATCAGCGCTTCGCCAGCATGAACCAACTGACCCTCATCGACGTACACGGCCTTGATGTGCCCGTTGACTCGAGGGCTCAGCGGCATAACATGGCCGTCGACTTGTGCATCGTCAGTGTCTTCGTACTGGAAAGCATTCCAGGCGAAATAGCCGCCTGCGATGACCAGTACGATCACAGCCGAGATTACCAGGATTCTTTCGCGGCGGATTTTTGACTGTTTACCGGCTTTCGAATCCGACTGCAAAGGGCTGGCGTTCTGATCCACGACAGCAACCTGCTTTTCATTCGAGATAGTCTGAGTGCCATTGTAGTTCGGCATCATTTTTCCTCCCGGATGGTGATTGGCCAGTTATCTCGTCCGACTAAACATCTCGGCGGACCTTCCGGGCCAGCCGTTTGAGGACCTGCTTCGTGAATACACCGGACGAGCGGAAACTGGCTCCTGCTTTTATTAGCTCTAGAAGTACGTTTTCTCCGTCCTCGGTAATGGCAGTAAGCCCCTTTACGTCAATAATGAACGCACGACCGTTCAGGTCTGCCGTCGCCTGGCGCCAGACACTCGCGAGCTCAGTGGCCCAAGGGCCAATGAGCTTCCCTTCTATCAGCAACCGGCGCTGACTCGGGGTGTCGAGAATGGAAATCTTCAACATTTCCTCTGCCCAGCGCTCGCGTTAGTGCAAGCTCCGCCCCAAACGTCTTCGTCGAAGCTTTCGATTTGTTCAACAAGTTTCTGCCGCTCGCCTAGTTCGTCGGCGCGCTTTACAGCCTCGATGAGTCGGGCATTATGAAGTGCGTGTTCAAAGTCGGGTGCGTTGTAGGCGCCCGCATGCAGATCACGGAGAAGATAAGCGTAGACCTCTCCCACGTTGATCGACGCACCCATGAACCCCCCGGAGACCGCAGCTTCCTCGGGCCTCACAAATGCGACGTTTGACGTCAGCTGGAGATCTCCACACTGGAAGCCGTACGGGTGACCACCGCTCAAGTTGAGCCATCCGTCTGCCCCTCTGATTTCGAAACTGAAGCGAGCATCCTCATGTGCTACACCACCATGAATGTCGGCCGTAAATACGGCGCCAGAACCAGTCTTTCCCAGGACGCCGACTTGATCGGCAGTTCGACGCACACTCTCCCCTCCGGTGTCCGTCAGTTTGACAGTGGGCCACCGAATCTCGGTGCGAGCGTCGACCTCGAGGATCGGTCCGAGGATGGCCTCCACCAGATCGAGCGTATGCCCCGCGCTGATGCTTAACAGGTTGGCTCCAGAAGATTCCTTGTTCAAATGGTCATAGGCGGAAGGCATTTCCGGCCCGAAGCCGGTGGTGGTGGAGACAATACGTGCGTTGAGTGGCCGTCCAATCTGTCCGGAAGAAACCAACTGGGCCGCACGGCGCACGGCTGGATTCAAACGACCCTGCAATCCGATCGCGGTATGAAGTGAACCTACCGCGCTCGCCATTTGTTCAGCCTGCGCGACGGTGCGCCCGAGTGGCGCCTCGCAGTAGACCGCTTTACCGGCCTCCAGTGCCGCCAGTACGAGTTCGCGGTGCGCCGGCACCTTGACAGCAATTGTTATGACATCAATCCGCTCATCGTGGATCATCGCGAAGGGATCGGAAAACCAGCGATCAGCACCAAAGGCCTTAGCCGCTTGCCGTGCACTCTGCTCGTTGTGCGTTGCTACGGCCGAGAGCTTCAGGCCGTGAAGACCGTTGATTGCTGGAACATGCGACACCTTCGCCCAGCTTGATTTGGCGTTTGCACCGACGATTCCCACACGAATTTCTTTTTGATTCACGGCTTAACCTCCTTACTTCTGCCTGTTCCCCATCCTTCAGCGACGAGAGTTCCAGCGCACGAAACTATCCGGTCCCGTCAAGCCCAAGAATGCCAGCAGCACCAATACGATGAACAAGAGGAATGCCACCATGGTCGCCTCCAACCGTTTCAGCCCTCCGCGAAACTCTCAACAGCAGATGACAAGGGCAATACGGATGCCAATCCCCGTGAATTGAAAGTTGGTGAATCTTCGGGAGAAAGCTGCCACAAGTCGAAAATGTCGGAGTCGAAGAAGTTGAAAGGGTCGAAACCGTCGACGCTATGGACGACGACAAACAGGCGGGCTGCAGGTCAAGAATACTGCTTCGCGTATATGCCGAACTTTTTCATTCGAGAGAGGAGAGTTGTGCGGTTCATTCCCAGGCGCGCGGCAGCACCATCGGCGCCACCCACGCGACCCTTGCATGCAGTGAGTGCCTGTATGATCTCATTGCGCTGCTTTCTTGCGTATTCGTCAGCAACGCTCGTTTTGCCGCTTCGCGAGGCTGTTCTTTCTTCAGCGACTTGCTTAAGTTCATGCAAGCTATCTGGGGAGTTTTCCTTACTTGTTGTTTTTCGGAGTTCCGCCAGGGGAGCCTCAAGCGACCTGCCTCTCGTCAAGAGCACGGCTCGCTCAATAAAATTCTCAAGCTCACGAATGTTGCCGGGCCACTCCAAGTTCGTCAGTCCCTTCATGACAGCCGCAGGAACCGTTTCGATGCACTTCTGCATTTGCTTCGCAAACTTTTGGACGAAATAGCTGACCAGCAGAGGAATGTCTTCTCTGCGGTCCCGCAATGGAGGGATACGGATCGGGAAGACATTCAACCGGTAATACAGATCACTGCGAAACTCCCTGTTGGCTACCATATTCTCAAGATCGCGATTCGTGGCGGCCACCAACCGGACATTCACCTTCCGTGTATGCGTGCTGCCGAGACGTTCAAATTCCCGCTCCTGTAGAGCCCGCAGCAGCTTCGGCTGAATCTCAATCGGGATGTCGCCCACTTCATCCAGAAACAGAGTGCCCTGGTCCGCCAACTCGAGCCTGCCAACCTTCGAAGTTATCGCTCCTGTGAACGCGCCCTTTTCGTGGCCAAACAGTTCACTTTCCAGCAGCCCAGTCGGGATAGCCGCGCAGTTCAGCTTCACCACTGTGCGCTCTTTGCGGCGGCTTCGGTCGTGAATCGCGCGCGCGATCAACTCCTTTCCAGTACCGGTTTCACCGAGCAGCAGCACCGTGGAATCGCTGGGCGCTGCCGTTTCAACCAGTTCCAAAACGTGTTTTAACGCCGCGCTGTTGCCAATGATCTGCTCGAAACCCATCTCACTGCGAAATTCTTCTTCCAGATAGAATTTCTCCTGGGCGAGCTTGTCCTTCAGTTCGGAAATCTCCCGATACGCTAAGGCATTCTCAATCGCTATGGCTATCTGTCCTGAAGCCCGGCTGAGGAAATCAACATCCTCAGGCATAAACGGCACCTCTGTCGTGCGTAAAATCGACAGAATTCCAACGACCCGGTCGCGATTTACAAGTGGAATGTTACAAAAGGCCCTTATGCCCTCAGCGGCGGCGAGGTCATGCATGTCAGACGAAACTTCACGGTCCCATGCGTGAATGACTACTGGCTTTAAGGTATCCATTACCTTCCTAGCGACGGCGCTTGGCGTAACGAGCAACTCTTCCTTGATGACTCCCTTTCCATGCGGAAAATCCACGGCCAATACCCTGAATTTGTCTGGCGTCGTGTCGTAGAGCGAAACGGCTACGGCATCAGCGTGCACCACTTCGCGTATATTCGCGGCAATCGCACGCAAGACCTCCCGCAGGTCGAGGCTGGACGTGATACGAGTCGTCAGATTCAGGAGCAACTGCAACCGATCTCCTAATCCAGACACCTTTTGGAACGCCAGAGCGTTTTCAATTGCGATGGCTATCTGACCCGACGCTCGGGTGAGGAAATCGACGTCCTCGGACGTAAATAAATTCTGTCCCTTGCGTGCGAGTACCAGGAGACCGACTGGTCTACTGTGGCTCACGAGTGGTATTAGACAGTGGTTGTCCAGGCCCTCTGCAATCACCAAGTCGTAAATTTCAGGCCCGAGTTCCTCACGATCATTTGTGTTCACGATTACCGCTTCAGAGCTTCCCCAAGCTCGTTTGAGGGCGTGGCCCGGCGTGACCACAAGCTCTTCCTTAACGAATCCTTTCGCATCGGGAAAATCGACAGCATAAATCCGGCTCTTATTCGATCCCTCATCGAAAAACACGACACCCGCGGCATCGGCTTGCACAACATCTCGAATGTTCGCTGAAGTCGTGCGCAGCAGGTCCCGAAGGTCAAGATTTGACGTGATTCGGCTCGTTAGATTCAGGAGCAGGTCAAACCGCTCGTTCTGACGTCGAAGTTCCGTTTCTGTGCTCATATCCAAAGCGCCGCAATCATTGCCGAAATTACAAAGCAGATGATGATCGATTTGGCCCTTGGTTCGCAAGCCTGCCTGTCGCGTGCCGCCCGGCTGCTGCGGAGGGAATGGAATTGGCGAAGTTGTTCGCCGTCGATCCGGCGCGGCGCGCGCTATTGCTCACTCAGGACTTCGGGCGAGCCGAACCTCATCGATCCGCCCTCTGCCACTGCTGCGCGCCGCCGGAGTGGTCGCAAGAAGCTGCACTAGCGCCAGGCCGCTCGTTGAGCTGTGCCTCGACCAACCTCAGTTCCGCCGAGCAGCAGTTCCTATCTGGTTAACACCTGGAAATGGAGCGTTCTCACTCTGATGACGCCTCATCGAATCTTTTGCTTACCGCGTTCTCCACGCATCAACGCTGAACGGGCCTGCTCCAAACTGCGAAATGAGCAGCGCACCGCCAATCAACGCGACGTTTTTCATGAACAGTGCCATCTGCATCTGAGCCATCAGCGGGTATTGCATCGTCCAGAACCTATCCATCAGTAGGGTCGTGCGAACCAAGAAGAGCACGATGAGCCCCGCGCCGAGTTTTGCGCGATAGCCAAGCAGGATACTCAGGCCACCAGCGATGCCGAGGATTCCGGACAGCGGCACCACGATCGAAGCTAGAGGCACCCCTTGCGAAGCCGCGTAAGCGATTGTCTGTTTCGAGAAGTGGCTAGGCCCACCCAATAGGAAAATCAGCGCGAAAAGAAATCGCCCCAGAACCACAAGCTTTCCCTTTGAAAAGTTCTTTGCTTCAATGCCACAGGAAACTGCCGTCGGACTCGCCATTGTTCCTCCTACCATGTCGCTCACATCGTTCGTGTCTCTCATATGAACGCAACGCGCGGCGGTGAGTTGCGCTCCTCAGTCCCGCCAGCCGCCACCTAGCGCCTGGTAGACCTGGACGAGCGCCAGTCGTTCATTGAGCTGCGCCTGGACGAGGTTCAGCTCCGCCGAGTAATAGTTGGTTTCGCTCGTCAACACTTGGAGATAACTCGCACCGCCCTGCTTGTACAGCACAACAGAGAGCTGGTCGGACCGCTGTGTTGCTTGAGTGAGCAGCTCCTGCTGGCCGCGGAAGTCACGATCTTTTTGATAAGCGACCAGCGCATTCGAAACCTGCTCGAGCGCGTCCTGAACGGTTTGCTGATACGAGAGCACCGACTCCTGCCACTGCGCTCGGGCGAGCTTGAGTCCCGAACGGAGCCTTCCGCCTTCGAAGAGCGGCTGACTGACGCTGAAGGCTGCATACCAGGTCTGGGATGGCTGGCTGAGGAACCGATTCAAGGCGTTGCTCTCCAGCCCTCCCGTCCCAGTAAGGGAAAAGCTGGGGAAGAAAGCGGCTTTGGCGACGCCGATTTGTGCGTTGGCTGCGACCACGTTTTCTTCTGCCTGGCGGATGTCCGGCCGGCGCTCGAGCAATTCCGAGGGCAGACCAGCGGGGACAGTCTCCGGCGCGGGTTGCTCGGTGATCGAACGGCCGCGAGGAATGGACTGCGGATTTTCGCCCAGCAAGATGCTGAGCACGTTTTCCTGCTGCTGGATCTGCCGCTCGAGGTCGGGAATGGTTTCGGAAGCGGTATAGAGGAGCTGTTCCGACTGGCTCACGTCGAGATCAGAGGCTGACCCATGGCTTACGAGCACGTGAGTCAACTCCAACGATTGCTGCCTCGAGGCCAGCGTACGTTTCGCGATATCAAGCTCGCTGTCGAGCGCCCGAAGCTGGAAATACGCTGTCGCCACGTTTGCGACGAGCGATGAAATCGCTGCTCGCTGGCCCCACTCTGTGGCGAGTAACTGCGCACGCGCCGCCTCGGTTTGACGCCGGTATTTTCCCCAAAAGTCTAGATTCCAGAGCACAGACAGGTTCAGTTGGCCCGCATTTACTTGGTACGCCGGAAACAGGTTTGACACCTTCGCGTTTTGCTGGCTGTAAATGTTCGCGCCGACACTCGCGGACGGGAGCTGATTGGCGCGGGTGATGCCGAGTTGCGCCTGGGCCTCAAGCACACGCGTCGCGGCAATGCGCACGTCATAGTTTTGCCGGAGCGCGGTGTGAATCAGTTGCACAAGCACGGGGTCCTGATACACCTGCCACCAGTTCTCGTTGCCGAGCGAAGATACTGGAAGATTTGGAGCCGGCATGGCGGCTCGGTAGTCTGTCGGAACGCTCACTGCTGGCCGCTTGTAATTCGGTCCGACCGCGCAGCCAGCCAGCACGACGATCACGACGGGCAAGAACGCTAGCTTCTTCATGATTAATCCCCTTCGCCCGATGTTTCTGCGGGCATGAGGACTGCTGATTTCTGTCGCGCGGCGCCTGAGAACCGCTCGACCACATAGAAAATCGCAGGAACAAAGAATCTGCCGATGAACGTTTCCGCCACCATGCCGCCAATTACCGCCGTGCCCATGATCTGGCGTGCTATCGCACCTGCTCCGGACGCTGTCCAGAGCGGCACGCACCCGAGAATAAAGGCGAGAGCGGTCATCATGAGGGGCCGGAAGCGAAGCCTCGCTGCGGAAAGTGCCGCATCGACGATGGACATTCCTCGTTCGTAGTCCTCTTTGGCAAACGCGACGATCAGAATCGAGTTTTTCGCAGCCAGGCCGATGAGCATCACCAGGCCGATCTGGGCGTAGACATCGTTCTCGATTTGAACCATGTACGCAGGTAGAAAGAATCCGAGCACCACGCGGCGCAGCCAGAGCGCAGCGAGAGCGCCGAATACCGCCACGGGCGTGCTGAGCAAAACGCTAAAAGGCACTGTCCAACTTTCATAGAGCGCCGCCAGAATTAGGAAAACGAACAGTAGCGAAAATCCGAAGATGACCGACGGCGGCATTCCCTCTCGCGCTTTTTGTTCCTGATACGACATGCCCATGTAATCGAAACCCATTTCGCGAGGCATGGTTTGTTTGAAAACATCTTCCAGAGCTGCCGAAGCCTGATCGGCGCTGTAACCGGGCGCGGCACTCGCATTGATCTGCGCGGACCGGTACTCGTTGTAGCGCATGGTGAACTCGGGACCGGAACGGCTTTCGAATCTTGCCAGCGCGGAAAGGGGCACTGTCTGCCCTTGGCCGTTGCGAACATAGAATTGGCCGAGAGCGTCGGTTGTCGAACGGTAAGGCGCCTCGGCCTCCACGTACACCTGCCAGGTGCGGCCGAAATCGTTGTAGTAGTTGACGAACAGGCCGCCCATGTACGCTTGAATGGTGTTGTAGACGTCGGTCAAATTCACGCCTTGCTTCAACACCTTGTCCCGGTCCACGTTGATGAACTCTTGCGGCACGCTCGGGATAAAAGTGGTGCTGACCCTGCCGAGCTCAGGGCGCTTCCGAGCAGCTGCCAGGAACTCTTTCAGGTTATTCGTAAGAAACTTGACATCTTTTCCGGCGCGATCCTCCAGGACAAACGTGACGCCGCCCGCGGTGCCGACGCCGGGGATCGCCGGTGGCGAGAAAGCAAAGACTGTCCCTGCCGGCAGCTGCTTGAGTTCCTGGTTCAAACTTACCTTGATGGCTTGATATTGTTCGCTGCGGCTTTTGCGGTCCTCCCAGGGTTTCAGACTGACAAAAAAAAAGCCGTTGTAGCTGGTCCGAACATAACTCAGCAGGCTGAAACCGACCACGCTGGTCGTGTACTCGACCCCTGGTGTCTTTGCGAGAACGTCCTCTACCTGCTTCGCGGCCGCGCTTGTGCGTTCCATAGACGCCGAATTGGGAAGCTGCATGTCGACGTAGAAGTATCCCTGGTCTTCGTCGGGCAAGAAGCTGGTGGGCAGATGTTTGCCAAAGGACCATGCTGCCAGGCCGGCAACTACGAGCAAAACCATGACCACCCCGGCCTTCCGAATCAGGTCTCCGGACAGAAGGACAAAACTGTTGGTGGAGCGCTCAAAGTATGCGTTGAACCAGCCGAAGAACTTTCCGAGCGGTCCGCGCGTTTCCTTCTTGGGCTTGAGGAGTAGTCCCGCGAGCGCCGGGCTCAGCGTCAGGGCGTTGAACGCCGACAGCATCACGGAGATCGCGATGGTCAGGGCGAATTGCTGATACAGCCTGCCGGTGATACCCGGAATGAAGGCTGTCGGCACGAACACAGAGGCTAGGACTAGCGCAATACCCACGACAGGTCCGGAAAGTTCTTGCATAGCTTTTCGGGCGGCATCCTTGGGAGCCAAACCTTCCTCGATGTGGTGCTGCACTCCTTCCACCACCACGATGGCGTCGTCGACCACGAGCCCGATTGCGAGCACCAATCCGAACATCGAAAGCGTGTTGATCGAGAAACCGAACAGCGGGAAGAGGACAAAGGTTCCCACCAAGGAGACAGGCACGGCGAGCATGGGGATCAGGGTGGCGCGCCAGTCTTGCAGGAAGAGATAGACCACAAAAATTACCAGCACAATCGCAATCACGAGGGTCCAAAGGATCTCTTTCATCCCTTCCGTGACGGGGAGTGTCTGGTCGAGGGAAACGGCGTAATCGATGTCCTGCGGGAAGCGTTGCTTCATCTGGACCATCAGCTTCCGGACGCCCTGCACGGTTTGAACTGCATTACTTCCGGGCAACTGGTAGACGGCAATGGCAGCGCTGGGCTTGCCGTTCAAGCGAGCGATCAAGCTGTAGTCCTGCGTGCCCAATTCGACTCGCGCCACGTCTCTGACGCGAACGGTCCCGCCATTCGGTGCTTCGCGCACGACCACCTCGCCGAACTGTTCCGGCGAAGTCAGCCGTCCTTGAGCCAGCACGGCATAGGTGAACTGCTGGTTGCCTTGAGCTGGCTCGCCGCCCACCTCGCCAGCAGGATTCACAGTGTTCTGGGCCTGAAGTGCGTTGACGATGTCAGTGACAGTGATGCCAAGCTTGGCCATTTGATCAGGCTTCACCCACAGCCTCATGGCATACTGCCCCGACCCGAAGACTTGCGTCTGGCCAACGCCGTACGAGCGCGCGATCGGATCGTTGAGGTTGATGTAGGCGTAATTGGCCAGGTAGTTCGAATCGCGAGTGCCATGCGGCGAGTATAGGGAGATCAGCATGAGTGGAGCAGTGGTCGACTTCTTGAGGGTGATTCCGTAATTGTTTACCTCGGGCGGCAACTGACCGTTTGCCAACTGCTCGCGCGACTGCGTGAGCATCAGGTCCATGTTTGGATCGGTCTTTAGATCGAAATCGACGATCAACTGTGTCTGCTGGTTCGCGGTGGCGTTTAGTGAGTACATGTAAGTCATATTGTCGACGCCACTGACTTGCTGCTCGATGGGTACGTCAACCGCTTGCTCAAGAGTCTGCGCGTCCGCACCGGGGTAGTTAGCTTGCAACCTGATCTCAGGTGGAGCGATGTTTGGAAACTGCGCCACCGGCAAGGTCACGATCGTAATCACGCCGACTATGACCGTGAGGATCGCAATCACGATCGCGACGATGGGCCGTCGAATGAAAAAATTTGCCATGGCTTAGCGCTCCTCCGTTCCTTTGTACGGCGTGGGATTCACCAGTTCGCCTTCTTTTGCCTTCTCAGCACCAGCCACCACGACGCGTTCCCCGGGTTTCAGCCCGGATGTGATCACCCAGAGCGTGCCCACTCGAGGCCCGACCTCCACGGTGCGGAGCTGCGCCCGGTTATCGGAGCCGATGACTGTCACTTGGTAAGTGCCTTGCTGCTGACTCACCGCCGCCTGTGGCACCAGCAGTGCTCCCGTGATGCTTCCGGTTGGCGCCTGAATGCGCGCGTACTGGCCGGGTCGCAACAGATTTCTCGCATTGGCGAACTCGCCCACGACCTGAATGGTTCCGGTCTGCGCGTTTACTTGGCGATCCGCGAAGATGATTCTGCCGGGATGCGGGTAGGCACTCCCGTCGGCCAGAGTCAGGTGCAGCGGGATTTGTGAAGCGTGAGTCAGCCAATCCACGCTCCCCGGACCGCCGCTGTCCGCCATACGCAGGTATTCCTGTTCGCTAATGGGGAAATACACTTTGATCGGACTTACCTGCGAAACCGCGGTGAGGACCGTAGACGGTCCCACCAGGTTGCCCACCTGCACAGTGTTAATGCCGGCGATGCCGTCAATCAGCGAAAGGACTTTCGTATAACCCAAGTTCAATTCAGCCTGTTCGACCGCGGCTTGATCCGCCTCGACGGCTGCCTTTGCACCGATCAGCGCTTGCGTATCGTTGTCGAGCTGAGCCTGCGGAATCGCATGTGCCTCCGCCTCGGGGACGTCGCGCTTCACATTCAGTTCAGCGTTGGCCATCTGTGCCTCAGCCTGCGCCAATTGCCCTTTGGCCTGATCAAGCGCCGCCTGAAACGGGCGCGGATCGATCTCGAAGAGAACTTGGCCTTTTCGGACAAGTCCTCCTTCCTGATAATTCTGGCGAATCAGATAGCCGCTCACGTGCGGTTGGATTTGAGCGTTGACGTACCCTTCGAGCGTTCCCACCCACTCCCCCTCGAGCGGTACGTCCTTCTGGATGATTGGCGTTACTTCGACTGTGGGCGGTCGAGGGGCCGGCGCGGAAGCTACCCGGCGTTCGCATCCGGAGCCAAGGGTCGCCACGAGCACAAGCCCGATCACGCAACCAAGCTGGTTCGAAAGCCTTCGCTCTCTTCGAACATCCAGGTGTTCAATAACGTGCTTGGTGTAGATTCCGCTGGCGGTAAATTGCGCAGCATCTCTGGCCAGCATGCGCAAGAGCCGTTCCCCGCTCTTGTCGATGAACGTGACTTCGTTGAGGTCCACGATGCACGCGCGTCCGGCATCCGTGCGGTGGTTCACCTTCCAGCGTGTCCTAAGCTCGTGTACCCAGGGACCGGCAAGGCGGCCATGCAGAATCCATCTCTCTTCCGTCGGCATCTTGTTCAAACTGATCTTCAACATGCTATTTTCCCCAGACCTCGTCATTAGAACTGGCGAGCACAATCGTCTCGATACGGATCTCATTTCTTCGGGCCCCCATCGTTGGTCTTGGCGTACTTTTCCTGGAGCTCGCGTTCCGCCTGCATCCAGTCGTCCAGGTCGCAACCGTGAATTCCGCCACGTTCGATGTGAATCTCAAACGCTCGCTGACGGATTTCTGTCGGGGACGGCCCGTTGTTGCCTCTTTCTTCTGGGACGTCCGGCTGAACACCTCGTGGCATGTTCTGAGCATCAGTGGCTAGATTTCGTGATTTCATGGTGTCTCCTCCCTTCAAAAGGTCTCCTTTGACCTCGACGGTCGCCCTCCCTGTACGAATCCCGGTCGGGCGGGCGCGACCCGTTGATCACTGGGCGGTTTCGCCGTTTAGAATCGAAGATGATACCGGCGGAAGGCTGCCCCGCCAGAAACACGACTCAATAACGACGGTTGCTTCCCAAGAACGCGGTGCCGAGAAAAGCCAGAATCGTTGCAACCATCAAGAGAAACGCGATCATCAGAGCCTCCTTTTGCACGAGTTCTAATTCCAGGCGCAGCTCAGGCGATTTTGCGAGATGCGCCGGGCGTCCTTAGCAGCAGCCGAAATGCCGTCTCCGGACATCCGACGTGATCTCATGTTGCGTCTCAGTGCTTCGCCCAGCTTCCTTCTCGCGTGGAACACCCGACTCTTGACGGCGCCAATAGAAATCCCCAAGTGTCGAGCCGCCTCCAGCATGGATAACTCCCGCAATTCCGTCAGCTCGACGGCTGTCCGCATTGCTGGTCTTAGCTGCCCGATCGCCTCCGTCAAAACTCGGACCTCTTCTTGCTCTAAGCAGCTGCATTCGGGATCCGGATTTGCATCAGTCATCTCGAGGGCGGGTGTGGTTCCTTCGTCGTTGCTCGGATCATCGATCGGCACCTCGCGCAGCGCCCTGCGTCTGCGCAGCAACATCAGGGCTTGATTGATAACAATGCTCGTCAACCACGTAGAGAATGAGGATCTCCCTTCGAAGCCCTGCAAGTGGATGAACGCTCTTTGGAAGGTCTGCTGGACAATGTCTTCGGCATCTTCCCGACTCCGTGTATAGCGGAGCGCAAGCGCAAAAATCCTTTGCCGGTGGCGCTTGAGGATGGTTTCAAATGCCAGTTCATCTCCACCCTTGGCGTCAGCGACGAGTTCTTCGTCCCCAGCTGAATCACGGGTAGAAGCAACGGTCACGCCTAGTTCGTCAATCGTCTTCAATAGTTGACCGTCCATGGTGCTTCTCCTCGTACCTTTTCGAATGGGCCCCCGAGGCAACCAACATTGCCTGTCTGCACTCGCCTGGACTGAGGGCAAGGACTGGGCCAAATCTGCGGAGCCGTAAGTCGTGGAATTTCAGAGGAACGCTGATCAGCAGTTGAATCTGTCGAACCTAAGCGACGTTGAAACTGTTGAAGACGTCGAAGATGTCGAAGTGCCCGAAAGGCCGTGATGATAGGGAAGCTGCGATTTAGGTGTACTGGTGGTTATCGGCCTTGGAGTTCCCGGAGGATTACAACGCGTCCGGATGCGGGCGGCGCTACGCCTCGATATGAACATGCATCAACAAATGCGGGTGACATCCGCTGCTCGATCCGCCATGCTCAATCGTCGCTTCTGCAATCGAGGGTCAGTGTGGAGTTCTTTACAGCGAAGATTTTCGGGATGGACAGCAGATTGGAAGCGTCACGCTCTCCAACCCCTTTGCCTGACAGAAAGACATCCTTGGGAATCTGGAATCGCTGGCGAAGAAAACAACGGCTCAGAGGGAGCATCCTCCAAGCCGTTTCAAGTCATTCAAAATTGGTTGCGGGGCCTGCAACCATCCGAATTGTTTAGTGGTGCCCTTCAGGTTGGAACTGATCCGGCTCGCAGCATAGCCAGCGTGCAAGATCATAGGTTGGCGATCAGGATTGCCAGGGGTTAACTACGGCCACGCCTGTGGACTGAAAGTGATCCACATTTCGGGTCGCAACCGTCATGCCGTGAACAAGGGCAGTGGCCGCGATGAGAGCGTCCCGATCGGAGCGAGGACTGGGCACTTGGAGCGCGGCGCACCGCTGGGCAACAGCAGTATCAATCGCAAGGATGCGACCATCGAACGCGGGCAAAACATGGCCATCCATCCAGGCTCGAAGAACCGCGCCCTGTTTCCGGTCACGCCGTTCGATGAGGAGGATTCCTATCTCCAGTTCCAATATTGAGATCGCACATAGATAAAGGCTCGCAGCGGGAAGCGCCTGGGCCCATATTCTGACGCAGCGATCCGCCTTCTTAGCTTTTCTTAATTCCGAAACTACATTGGTATCGAGGAGATACATCAGGACAAATCTGCCGGCTGGTGGAGATTGCCTGTCATGCGAGGCGGCTCAAATTCAACTTCAGCGGCCTGTGGCATTCCCAACAGGTCCACAATGCTCTTCTGCCCCTCGGTAAGCTTCTGGTATTCCTCAACAGTAAGTAGCACGTGAGACGGACGTCCTCGGTCAGTGATGAAGACAGGACCGCGTTTGGCCGCTCTCTTGGCCCTGCTTGTGTCCTGATTAAACTCCCGGCTGGATAGTTTGGTAGTGGCCATGAAAGCCGTCCTTAATGTAGAAACGTACCTACATTATAGCCAAGACTCAAGAGGAACGCAACCTGGACTATGGCCAGGCTTGTTGCGAAACCTTCATTTATCAGATTACGGAAGGGTTGCCCGTTTGTTTGAACGAAGCCGCCCGGCGACTTCGTTCAAGTCGGCGTCTCATCAGAAACTAGCAATCATGAGATGCGCTTTCATCGGCACGGATCCAAAAATGAGTTGATTACTTCCGATTGTCCGTCACCAGTGCCGGGGTCCTCCAGAACGGGGCTAAATGCGGAATTGAAACCAGATATTGCGCTCGCGTGCAACTTGCGAGGCACAAGAAGACCGAGTCGGCCGTTAGCGGCAGCTTCTTTTCTGCCTCACTCCGGAAGTTATAGGTTCGTCCGCCGGATTAGTACCGAGAAACGTTAGCGCTTTATCGGAGGCGCGCTTTCAGGAAGAAGTATGCACGAGCACGGTTCGGCGCGCGCGCTTTCGATTCTCAGCGCATCGACGTTTCCCTTCAGACAGCGAAAACCGGCGACCATCCTCTGATGTCCGATAGCGAAGAACGCAACCGCCTGTCGGACTAGACTTTTCAAAATAGAGGTTCGCGCGCCTTCGCAAGATTGTCCGCGGGTGGGGCGACTTTTTCGTTGACGATAGCCATATACTTATATAAGCTACGAGTTATGTCTAGTCTTGATGCTGCTTTCGCTGCTTTGGCAGACCCGACCCGTCGCGCCATTCTCGCGCGTCTTGCCAAAGGGGAGGCCACCGTCAATGAATTGGCAGAGCCGTTTGAGATGACACAACCCGCAATCTCCCAGCACCTGAAAGTGCTCGAAGGTGCAGGACTGATCGCTCAACGAGTCGAGGGTACGAGGCGTCCTCGCCGTCTCTCGAGTGCGGGTATTGAAGCGATGGACCAATGGCTTGCAATGCTGCGAAAAGCCCTTGAGACAAACTACGACCGGCTGGACGAAGTTCTGGCCGGTATGGAAAAACACAAGAGAGGAAAAAAGCGATGAGCAAGATGACGCTGAAGACCGAAGGAGATACCCAGTTGATTGTGACAAGGCGCTTCACTGCGCCCCCAGAAGCCGTGTACCGCGCCCATACCGATCCAAAATTAATCCAGAAATGGTTGCTTGGACCGGAAGGATGGACCATGCCCGTATGCATCAATGAGGCTAGGCCAGCCGGCAAGTTCCGTTACGAGTGGACGAATGGCAAAGGCGGTGGATTTTACATCACTGGCGAATACGTGGAACTGGAGCCTTACAGCAGGATCGTACATATCGAGCGCATGCACCTGCCGGATCCCACGCCAGACAACCATATTGAAACGCGATTTGAAGCCGACGGCGCGGGAACGTTGATGACCATGCGAATGACGCTGCCCGATGGTAAGACGCGCGCGGCGATGCTTGCGACAGGTATGGAACGTGGAATGGAAGCGAGCTACGACCGACTTGCGGAGTTTTTGATGTCCCTGTCGGCGCGAGGAATGGAGAAAGGAGCGGGTGAATCATGAGCGAACCAAGCGTAACTGGAACGGCCCGTTCGCGACGCACTGTTCGAAGCGTTGGCGTAGTGTCAGCCGGCACACTCACAGGCTGCTCTGCGTCTGGCGCGAAGACGATAAGGGGCGTCACATGATCTACAAAATACTGGGTGGGGTTGTTTTAGCGCTAGTCGTGCTCGTTCTTGTCGCTCTGGAGGTCCGTACAACCGGTTCCTATGAACGCACGTTCAATGCTTCCAACGACAAGGTATGGCGCGTGTGGAACGATGAGGGTTCGATCAAACACTGGTGGGGGCCGAGGGGCTACACAGCCCCATTCATTAGAAATGATCTTCGAGTGGGCGGGACGTATTTGTGGGCAATGAAGTCACCAAAAGGAGAGATGTTCTGGAACACAGGGGTTTATAAGGAAGTGGTCCCAAACAGAAGGATTGTCTCCACCTTGTCGTTTGCCGATGAGACCGGTCAAGCCGTTCCTGGCTCGAAGGCGCCAGTCCCGGGCCGTTGGCCGAATGCGGTCACGGTCATTGTGGATTTCAGTGAGTCGAGCGGAAAGACGAAGGTCACTGTTACGGAGGTAGGGCTTCCACTGATCGTGAAGGTCCTGTCCAGGGTTGCCTGGGATCAACAGTTCGACAAGATTGAGGGTTTACTTTGAGGGACGACGGGCTCTCTTCAACCCTCAACCAGCACATTCCGTGAAGTGGCCGAGGATACCGCAGCGGTCAGGAGTCTGGCCCAGGTAATCCAGCGAAAGCCT
>Ga0307475_10000659_pt1 | contig 20791 bp, 19 predicted proteins | sample atmos_gasesECM1C_FD_203317 | JGI IMG/M metagenome (GOLD analysis project Ga0307475, IMG submission 203317) | Hardwood forest soil microbial communities from Morgan-Monroe State Forest, Indiana, United States - atmos_gasesECM1C_515 | ecosystem: Environmental > Terrestrial > Soil > Temperate... | reverse complement strand
GGACCGCGCGATTCGTGCCGATGGGGTGACCTTCGTTGTCCGAGGCGTAGTGAGCGAGAGCTCCAAGCGCAAAGGCGTAGCCGTCAAGATCCTTGGAATCGTGGAGAAGAGCCAGGACAAAGTCTCCGCTCCGCACATAGTGGGTCAAGTCGCTGAAGAAAAAACTTCCGTGCGGGTAATAACCCATGTCCTGGATAATGGCCCCGCCGTACGTATAGCCATGTGCTTCTTTGAGTTCTTCCGGCGTGGCAGCGGGAAAACGCTTCAACAGTAAGGGGCGTATGTTGGTGTCCCACGAGGTGTCAATGATCGCTTCATGCGCCAGGACGGCATAGGCTCCGGAATCGCTTGGCCAGCCCAAAAACAGGACAAGCGCCATGATAACGGCGAAGGCTCTCACAAAAAGACTGCCTCGCAGCGTCTCATCCTGCCTCATTCCACCCTCGCCGTGGTCTTAGCTCGCTTCAGTCTCCTGAGGATTCGCTTCGCCCTCATTTAAACGGGAATCTGCGATTTCAACTTTGTCTTTGTCCAGAACCATATGGCTGGCGCCCTCTGGTGTCAAGCCCAGGATTGCTGTGCAGAATGGCCGACTTTGAGGACGGACGTCCTGACCCCGAACACATGGAATAGCTTTGCACTCTTTCAACTCTCGGTCCGATGGCCTAACACTGATTCAAAAGACGAGCAATTGTGATCAGTCTTCTGAATCCGAAAGTTCGATACGGGACACTCACAAGGTTCTGGGCTGGAAGATGAATCTAGTCAACAACGTTCGGTTTTTTGGACGTATCTATGAACTGGAACCTGCTGGATCCAAGGCTGATTACGCTCGTCGCCGCCGTGACAGGGCAACAACGACGTGCAAATTATTGGATTCTAACGGTACTGACAGCCCGTTCTTGATCCTCTAAAGGAGTTCTTTGACCCGACGTACCAGACCCAAATCGGACCCAGATTTGGAGAGAATTGCCGCACTCTAACGAACTTGAACGAACATGTCGAACGCGGAGCGTATCCGCAGACAATGTAGACCCGATCAGTCAACACACGCGCTAACGTCATCCGCTCGGAGTCATAGATTCGCGGCATTATCGAACCCGACCTACAGCGCGATTCTCGCTTAGGAGCAGCTCCAACCTGCGGGCGGGCTTACGCGCGCCGCTTGCTCCGGACCCCAGGTCCCGAGCGCATACTCATAAACCGGCGTGTTGCTCTTCAGCACGGGTTCTACAATCCGCCACGCCTGTTCAACGTAATCTTCGCGTGCGAACAATGTGCTGTCTCCGGCCATTGCTGCTCCTAGCACACGTTCGTATGCATCCATTTCGTCCGCAACTGGAGAGTGGCTGGCGACCATTTCGCCTGTCTGAAGTGCGAATCCTTCTGAGCTTGGAAGTAGGTTCATCATCCCCATCGCGATCGTAATGTCCGGACTCAATCGCAGCCGCAGATGATTTTCGACGAGCAGGCTGTCGGGAACCAGGGTTGGAGGCTTGCGGAACTTACCGACAATTTCGGTACAAGTCGTGGGCAAACACTTGCCGGCACGAATATAGAATGGCACGCCCTTCCAGCGCCACGAATTAATTTCCAGCTTTAGGGCGGCGAAGGTTTCGGTCTGCGAGTCCTTGGCTACTCCATTTTCGTCGCGGTAGCCACTGAACTGACCCCGCACCAGATCCTTTTCTTCGATTGGGGGAATGGCTTTCAGCACTTTCACTTTCTCGTCGCGAATCGACTCGCTGTCGGATTGAACGGGGGGCTCCATGGACAGGTTCGATAACACCTGAAATAAGTGGTTTTGAACTACGTCGCGGATGGCCCCGGTCTGATCGTAGAAGCCTCCGCGTCCTTGTACTCCGAAGTCCTCGGCCATCGTGATCTCGACACTCTCGATGTAGTTGCGGTTCCAGAAGGCTTCCACAAAAGTATTGGCAAAACGGAATGCGAGCACGTTGTTCACTGCGCGTTTTCCAAGGTAATGATCGATGCGGAATATGTCGGCTTCCTCGAAAACACCAAGCAGAACCTTATTCAACTCCTGCGCAGAGGCAAGATCGTGCCCGAAGGGCTTCTCCACAATAACTCGGCCACCTCGGGCGCAGTTGGATTCAGCAAGATGCTCCACCACCATTTCAAACAAAACCGGCGGTATCGCCAGGTAATGCGCTGGACGTTGTGCATCCTGGAGTTCTTTGCGAAGCACGGTGAAGGTTGAGGGATCCTGATAGTCGCCGTCCACATAGCGCAATAGGCGGGTCAATTTCTCAAAAGCAGCGGGATCGAGTCCACCGTGCTTCTCGAGACTGTCCTTCGCGCGAGTGCGGAGTTGATCGACAGTCCATCCAGCCTTGGCGACACCGATGACGGGAACATTCAGATGTCCTCGCTTCACCATTGCCTGCAATGACGGGAAAATCTTCTTGTATGCAAGATCGCCCGTGGCTCCGAAGAAAACGAGTGCGTCTGAGTGGAAATTGGTCATGAATGTCATCCCCTTCAAGCAGCCTCAGATTTTGGCTCTTCCAGATGTCCGCCGAATTCAAAACGCATCGCGGACAGGAGCCTGTCGGCATAGTCGGCTTCGCCGCGTGAGCTGAAGCGTTCGTAAAGCGAGGCCGTCAAAACCGGGGTGGGCACCGCTTCGTCGATTGCGGCTTTGATTGTCCAGCGGCCTTCGCCGGAGTCAGATACTCGGCCGGCAAACGTCGAAAGACCCGGATCCTGAACCAACGCCGTCGCAGTTAAATCGAGTAGCCACGATGAGATCACACTTCCCCGCCGCCATACTTCGGCCACGTCTCGCAGATTGAAGTCGTACTGGTAGTGTTCGGGATCGCGTAGCGGAGTGGTTTCGGCATCAACACCGTGCGGCTGTTTGCCAGCGTTTGCTGAGCGCAGCACGGACAGTCCTTCGGCGTAGGCGGCCATGACTCCGTATTCGATTCCGTTGTGCACCATCTTGACAAAGTGGCCTGCTCCATTTGTGCCGCAGTGCAGGTAGCCTTGCTCAGCAGTGCCATCGAGCTTCTCCCGTCCCCGCGTGCGTGGTATGTCGCCAATTCCGGGAGCGAGTGCAGAAAAAATAGGATCGAGGTGCTGGACGACCTCTTTCTCGCCTCCAATCATCATGCAATAACCACGTTCCAGTCCCCAGACGCCGCCGCTCGTGCCAACGTCGACATAAAGAATCTCCTTAGCAGCGAGATTTTTTGCCCGCTGAATGTCATCGATGTAGTAAGAATTCCCGCCGTCGATGAGAATGTCTCCTGGTGCGAGGTGCGGAAGCAAATCAGCAATGGTCTGGTCAACAACCGCGGCCGGAAGCATCAACCAGACTGCGCGTGGTTCTGCTAACTTTTTCAGGAGATCAATCAGAGAGTCCGCTCCAATAGCGTGCTCTTGCACCAGCCCGGCAACAGTTTGCGGCGACCTATCAAACACGACACAGCTCTGCCCTTTCCTGATCAGCCGTCGCACCATATTGGCGCCCATTCGGCCAAGTCCAATCATTCCAAGTTGCATAAAGACTCCTTTTCTGAAACTTGCGGTGTCGTTTCGAACGATCCGAGTAAGCCAGCCCGACAGTGGAAGGATCTAACGCCACACTGCATTTTTGTTACGCGACAATGCTCGGTCGAGTTAAGTAGAGTTGCCGCACGCCCATGTTGGACAGCTGCGGCCGAATTGCAAGGAGCCCCCCCTTCTCATCATCAATTAGAGCAGCAAATACGATCGGCGAATCGAAATTCGGGTGGCAGTGGAAATCGCTGGAGCCGTTCATGCCGACCAGCGCAATGGACTGCATGTTACCGATCACGCCGTAATTTCTCAATGAGTTCGAAGCCCATCCGGCAGTTTCCTTGGAGACGCTGCTGCACCTTGACAGTCTAGTGAAGTGCAGCTGCGTAGATCAGTTCGCGTGCGAGGTGGTTGCCTGCGGCCGTTTGCCTCCTGGCTGCCAGAGCCGAAGACCACCTTTATGCGCGCTCTCGTTCGTTCCTCGAAATGTATGTGGCGGAAAACAGTAAGCCGTCTTGCGTTTCCACCGCCCAGCACCACGTAGTCTGCTTGCAACGCGTTCTTCAGTTTTCCGACCACATCGAACACACTTTTGGTCCATTTCTTCTGTCCCCGCCGCTTAAGGGCGGAGTCGCCGATGCAGGCCTCGAACGTCTTCCCGTTCTTATATGGCAGGTGTGCCAGCTCCATGGGCTCGAGTACTCCGTCCACAATCAGAGCTGATCCCAACCCGGTGCCCAGGCCGAGAAATAGCATACCTCCGCCGCGATAACTGCCGAGTGCCTGCATGGCAGCGTCATTGATGATTTGAGCGGGGCGGCAAAATGCCTTCCGAAAATCAAACCCAACCCAACCAGGGCCAAGATTCACAGGATTGTGAAGTGGCTTCCCATGCACAACGGGGCCGGGGTAGCCGAGGGATACAACATCATACCGACAGCCATCTACTGCGCTGCGAACAGCCTGAATCATTTTCTTCGGCGTCATGGCAGGACCGGAGTCGATCGTTATCGGCTGGCGGCGACCGATTGGATAGACCCTTATATGAGTGCCACCTACGTCAATCACTAATACGTTCCGTGCTGTCTCAGGTGGCAACTGCCGAGACTTCCTCAATTTGACGTTCGCGTTCATGGCCCTCATTACGTGTCGCTGCCGGAATCGAGGTAAAACTCCTCTGCTACTGCACTCGCCACCATTTGAGAATTAGATTGCCGTTGTCACTGTTGTGCCGAATGGACGTGCATCAAGACGAAAGTTCTGCGACCTTGAGCACCAGTTTCCCCCGCACATGGCCAGTCTCAATCATCCGATGCGCTCGGGCTGCGTGCTCCAGTGGAAGCATTTCGATTGGAGGTACGCGGACCAATCCAGCATCAATCAAATTGGTAATCTCTCGCATTGAGTCCCGAGCTCGCTCAAAGTCGATAATGAAGGTGATCTTGCGGAAGCCTCGCCGCTCGGCTTCTTTGCGATCGCGCTCAATATCGCCGTCGGCGGTGGCCGTGAGAATACTCACCAGCCGACCGGCGGGTCGGAGCATATCCAAAGCATGAGGCAAGGTGGTCGACCCTACCACATCAAGAACGACATCAACTCCCTCGCCAGACCAGTCATGAAGTGTTCGGGCTACGTCTTCAGTCTTGTAGTCAATTAGAACGTCTGCGCCCAGGCTTCTGACATAGTCCACATTTTGACTACCGCAAGTCGCTGCTACAAGCAAACTGGCGCTTTTTGCAAATTGCACGGAGAAGCTACCAACGCCTCCAGCTGCACCGTGAATGAGTACCTTTTGTCCCGGAATCATTCCACCCTTTTCCGTATGGAAAAGAGCCTGAAATGCGGTCAGCGAAGCAACAGATACTACGGCTGCTTGAGCGAAGCTCAAGCTTTTCGGCATCGGGGAGAGATTCTTCACCGGAACACGCATGAATTCCGCATAGCTGCCCCACGTCCTCCCATCGGCAGCACTCCAGGTAATTACGCGATCTCCGGGCCTGAATCCGTTGGCGTTCGATCCCATTCTTTCCACAACACCGGCAGCATCCATGCCGACAACGAAAGGAAACTTCACTTCTCGATAGCGATAGCCTCCGCGTGCGCTCTCGCCGGAGCGCGCTTTCGTGTCGGATGGATTAACACCTGCATAGCCGACCCGGATCAAAACTTCGCCATCTTGCGGTTCAGGAACCGGGACGTCCCTCAAGCTCATGACATCTGGGTCGCCGTAGCGGTCAAAAACCATTGCGCGCATGTGTAACTCCTCCTGTGCCTAGTGAATTAACCCCGATTGAGCACCAGGCCAAACTCATTCTCGACTGGCTGATCTCGGCATCTCGGTGACGAAGATGCGTACACGTTGAACTCATCTGTTTCTGAGCTCTCCTACAAACCCAGCGGTCGATGTCGAGTCCGCCGATGTGTTCCCCACTTGCTCCGAATTCCTGGGCAGGCATGCGTCGGCGATTAGCTCGTATGACCGCAGCCGATCCTGGTACCCGTGCATGATGGTGGCGATCATGATCTCGTCGGCTCCCGTGCGCTGCGCGAGCGCCTGGAGCCCCGTCTTCACAGTGGACGGGGAGCCCACGATGTGGGACGAGAAGAGCTCCGTGACGTACTGCTCCTGAGCAACGGACCATGGTCCTTGCGGCCCGGTTTTGACTTCGTCGGGCGAGAGCAGCGGACCTGGGGTGCCAGACAAATTGCGTACAGTGCTGACGTACGCCGCGTGGTGGTGGCGCTCGGCAATTTCGTCGGTTTCGGCACAGATAACTCCCACTGAGACGATGGCGTATGGCTTCTGCAGTGCCGGTGACGGGCGGAAGGACTGACGATACGCCTCGACCGCGGCGACATTGTTTGCGGCTGCGAAGTGCCCGCCGTGTCCGAAGGGCAGTCCGATCGCTCCGGCCAGCTGTGCGCTATACGTACCCGACCCGAGCAGCCATATGTTGGGCATGGTCCCCTGGCCCGGGACGGCGGTGACGCTGTCGTACGGATGACCTTCCGGAAACTCGCCCCGGAAAAACGCTAGAAGCTCGGCGAGCAATGGCGCATAGTCCTGATCAGTGCGTCGGAGTGCGTGAGACGCGATCTGGTCTCCCCCGGACGACCGGCCTAAGCCCAGGTCGATCCTGCCGGGGTGCAGCTCCTCAAGCATCCCGAACTGCTCAACGACAGCAAGGGGCGCGTAATTGGGAAGCATTATGCCACCGGAACCGACGCGCAGGCGCGTGGTTCTGGCAGCGACGTGTGCAACCAGGACCGCCGGCGAGGAGCTGGCCAGCCAGGGCATATTGTGGTGCTCGGCCACCCAATAGCGCTCATAGCCGACCTGTTCGGCGAGTTCGGCCAGCCGCGTGGAATGCCAGAAGGCCTCGCCTAGGGTCGAGCCGCTCGATACCGGGGTGTGGTCGAGTATGGAGAGGCGGAGCTTACCGCCGACGTCACCCCGCATAAGCCTCACCTGTCGGCGCCAAGATTCTTGCGGCAATACGAGCTACCCGTCGATATGAGTCAATCCGGTCACTGTGCTCATACGCCTCCGTCAAAACGATCACCTCATCGGCATGCGCATCACTCGCCAGTCTCTCCAGCCCAGCCTGCACAGTTGCGTCCGATCCCACGATCGCAGCGTGCAATCTGTTCTCCACAGCCGTTCGCTCTCCGTCATGCCATAGAGACTCCATTGAATCGACGGGAGGCAACAATTCCGCCGACTCGCCCCGAATCGCTCGCAGGAAACGCTGCTGTGGAGTAGTGAACAGTCGCCGAGCTGCGGCATCTGTTTCCGCCGCAATCACCTGCACCGCAATGAACAGATACGGCTCCCGTAATGCATGGCTTGGCAGGAAGCGCTCTCGATAGAGCCGCGCTGCCGAATGCAAATGGTCAGGGGCCAAATGGGCGGCGAACGCAAACGGCAGCCCTAATGTTGCTGCCAATTGAGCGCTGAAGCCGCTCGATCCAAGCACCGTGATGGGCACGTTGCTGTTTTGTCCGGGCACCGCTTTCACAACTTGACCTGGTCTTTCAGGCCCCAGGTATGTGCGCAACTCTTCAATAAGCGACGGAAAGTCATCGCCGTCTTGAGCCAAACCACGTCGCAACGCGCGCATGGTTTGAAGGTCGCCACCCGGAGCTCGTCCCAGCCCCAGATCGATTCGACCCGGATAGATTGCTTCCAGCGTCCCAAACTGTTCCGCTACCAACAGCGGTGCATGATTTGGCAGCATGACTCCACCGCTGCCCACTCGAATCGTTTTCGTCGCAGCGGCGATATGTCCGATCAGCACCGGTGTGGCTGAGCAAGCCAGTCCCTGAATGGCGTGATGTTCCGCCACCCAGTAGCGTTTGTATCCCAATTGCTCAACCTGCCACGCCAATTCCACCGACCGCGCAATGGCGCTGCCCGGCGCCTCACCTGCTCGCGTGGCCACTAGATCCAACACCGAAACCGCTAATGATTGTGCGGTCGCTGGCAAAGTAGTCATCTTACACGTGACGTCGAGGCTGTGCGGCACGACCATTTCCGCGTCCGCATCGGCTGTGACGCGCGTGGCCTCCAATCTGTATTTCACAATGATTGATCCTTTATTTACTATCCGATGTGACTGCGCCCTGCGTTCGTTCGAGGTCGCTGAGCTTCTTTTGCTGCTCGGGGCTGAGAATCTTGTAAATTTTGGATTGCATGCGGGCGTTCGCGACGATCAGCTTTGCCAGCAGACTTGCTTCTGTATCGGCCAGGGCTTTGACCTGCTTCTCATGTACGTGTTCACTGCCGATTGCAAGCAGCTTCTCTCGTGCGGTTCGAAGCGCCGTCATCAAGGGCTCGAGACTATGTTGTTCCCGCATCATTACTTGCTGGATAGCTTCAACTTGGGAGGACGTCAAACTGAGATACGCAGCCAAAGAAGGATTGAGTTGAAGGGATGAGAACGGCAACGCCACCATTACAACTTCGCTTTCTTGCGTTGAATCCGGTTTTGCTTCAACATCAGGAATTCTCGCCGAGTCCTGTTCTTCGATTCCACGCCACAGGCTGAGCAGTTCAAACTGCATGTGGGTAACCTGATATTGCTCGGCACTCATTTCTCTTGCCTGCTCGCTGCTGACTTCGCCGCGCTTGACAGCTTCGGCGATCGTCGCGAGTGTGGCAGAGAACTTCTGTGTGAGAGCAATCATTAATGAGTCATAATCCTGCAACACTTGTTTCGGATCGTTCGGCGCCACGGCGGGACTTGTTGGCACATTTGTGACTGCCGGGTCGTCAACCGGCGTGACGAGCAATTGACCCCTTCCTGTGTGAAAATTCCTGTCGCTTCCGTCGGCAGCCGCTAGCGCACCAGGCGCCACAGCAGCAGTCAACAGGAGGAGCGAAAAAAACAACTTCGACTTCATTTTTAGACTACCTTTCCCCGAACACTCCATCGAAACCCGCTCCCAACGGAGCGGTACGCGACGATCAGGTGCTCAGACATTCGTCAACATTGCAAACTATCCCCTTGAAGCGGACGTACTGTTGTCGTGCTTCTGCGAGTCCAGATGAGAGCGAAGCGCTCGTCCCACGACACTCGACAGTAGGGTCACGATCGCAACTACCGCCACAATCCACAGGTCGAACCTTGCGCGCTCGATCGCGAACTCGATGAGCGCGGCGAAGAAGATTGAAAGGGACGCTATGCGTTTCATAATGCACGTCCAGATACACGAGATCCGACGCATGCAACCCGAATTCTGTTAAACATCTTTGATCCTTCCCTTATTGTTGCCATCCACCACCGAGGGTCTGGTAAAGCTGCACGAGCGCCAATCGCTCGTTGAGCTGGGCTTGCACCAGATTGAGTTCCGCCGAGAAGTAATTCGTTTCGCTGGTCAGCACCTGCAGGTAACTCGCGCCGCCGTTCTTATAAAGCACCTCGGACAATTGGTCGGTCCGCTGCGCTGACTGCGTGAGCAATTCCTGTTGCTCGCGGAACTCACGGTCTTTTTGAGAAGCGACGAGTGAATTGGAAACCTGTTCAAGGGCGTTCTGAACGGTTTGCTGGTAAGAGAACACGGCTTCCTGCCAGTTGGCGCGGGCGAGCCTGAGCTGAGACCGGAGTGCCCCTCCTTGGAATACAGGCTGACTTACATTGAAGGCCGCGTACCAAGTCTCCGAGGGCGCTGTGATGAACTTGTGCAAGGCGTTGCTCTCCAGGCCTCCCAGTCCGGTGAGCGATAGGTTTGGAAAGAATGAGGCTTTGGCTACGCCGATTTGCGCGTTGGCTGCGACCATGATCTGCTCTGCCTGGCGAACGTCCGGCCGGCGCTCGAGTAATTCCGAGGGAAGGCCGGCCGGAACGTCGTGGGGGGCGGGCTGTTCGGTAAGCGAGCGTCCGCGGGGAATGGATTCAGGATTCTCGCCGAGCAGAACGCTGAGCACGTTCTCCTGTTGCTGAATTTGCCGCTCGAGATCCGGGATCGTTTCCGAAGCCGTGTAGACGAGTTGCTCCGCTTGACTTACGTCAAGTCCGGAGTTCGAGCCATGGCTTTCAAGGAACTGAGTTAGCTTGAGGGACTCTTGCCGCGATGCCAAGGTGCGCTGCGAGATTTCGAGTTCGCTGTCGAGTGCGCGAAGTTGGAAATAAGCCGTCGCTACATTAGCAACCAGCGAAGACACCACTGCTCGCTGTCCCCACTCGGTTGCGAGCAATTGGGCACGAGCCGCCTCGGTTTGACGGCGGTATTTCCCCCAGAAGTCCAGATTCCAGATCACCGAGAGATTCAGGTCGCCGCCATTGACCTGATACGCGGGAAACAGCTTTGTCACTTTGGCGTTTTGCTGGCTGAAAACATCCGCCCCGACGCTCGCCGACGGGAACTGGTTGGAGCGGGTAATCCCGACTTGCGCCTGAGCTGCGAGTACGCGGGCGGCGGCGATGCGCACGTCATAGTTGTCCGCAATGGCAGTGTGGATCAGTTGCGCCAGAACTGGATCCTGGTAGACCTGCCACCATCCTTCATTGCCCAGCGACGAGGCTTGCGAGGCCTGTTGCGGCGCTGGTGCACGGTATTCCTGCGGTACATCTACAGCCGGCCGCTTGTACTTCGGCCCCATCATGCAGCCGGCTTCCAGAACCAGCACGGCTAGAATTCCTAAGAGTGTCGTGTTCTTCATAATTTAGTCCCCCTGACTGGGCGCCTCGGCGGGCGTGAGTGGCAATGCACGCCGTCGCTCGGCGCCTGACAATTTTTCAACTACGTAGAAGATCGCGGGAACAAAGAATCTGCCGATGAAGGTCTCCGCCACCATGCCGCCAATTACCGCCGTGCCCATGATCTGGCGCGCGACAGAGCCGGCTCCGGAGGCTGTCCAGAGCGGCACGCAGCCGAGAATAAAGGCGAGCGCGGTCATCATGAGGGGTCGGAAGCGAAGCCTCGCGGCGGACAGTGCCGCATCGACGAGGGACATGCCTCGTTCGTAATCCTCTTTCGCAAATGCCACGATCAAAATCGAATTCTTGGCAGCCAGTCCGATCAGCATCACCAAGCCGATCTGCGCGTACACATCGTTCTCTATTTGGACCATGTACTGTGGCAGGTAAAGGCCAACTACGAAACGACGCAGCCACAGGAATGCGAGAGCGCCGAACACTGCGACCGGTGTGCTGAGCAGCACGCTAAAAGGCACTGTCCAGCTTTCATAGAGAGCTGCCAGAATCAGGAAAACGAACAGCAGCGAAAATCCGAAGATGACGGATGGAGGCACTCCCTGTCGCGCCTTTTGCTCCTGGTAAGACATGCCCAGGTAATCGAAACCCATCTCCCGGGGCATGGTCTGCTTGAAAACGTCTTCGAGGGCGGCCGATGCCTGATCAGAGCTATAACCCGGCGCGGCGCTGGCATTGATCTGTGCGGACCGGTATTCGTTATAGCGCATCGTGAACTCGGGACCGGAGCGGGTTTCGAATCTTGCCAGCGCAGTAAGCGGCACCGTCTGCCCTTGTCCGTTGCGGACGTAGAATTGGCCCAGATCATTGGTTGTGGCCCGGTAAGGCGCTTCGGCTTCGACGTACACCTGCCACGTACGGCCGAAATCGTTGTAATAGTTGACGAACAATCCGCCCATGTACGCCTGAATGGTGTTGTAGACATCCGTCAAATTCACGCCTTGCTTCAAGACCTTGTCCTTATCCACATTGATGAACTCTTCCGGCACACTCGGGATAAAGGTGGTGCTGACCAGGGCAAGCTCAGGGCGTTTGCGAGCTGCTGCCATAAACTTGTTCAGGTTATCCGTAAGAAACTTGACATCTTTGCCGGCCCGATCCTCGAGGACAAACGTGACGCCGCCAGAAGTGCCGACACCCGGGATCGCGGGTGGCGAGAAACTGAAGACCGTCCCATCTGGAAGCGTCTTCAGTTCCTGGTTCAAATGCGCCTTAATGGCTTGATATTGTTCACTCCGGCTTTGGCGCTCATCCCAGGGTTTCAGAGATACCCAGAAGAAGGCGTTATAGGAGGTCCGAACGTAGCTGAGCAGACTGAAACCGATGACGCTTGTGGTGTACTGCACTCCCGGTGTTTTCGCGAGAACGTCTTCTACCTGTTTTGCCGCCGTGCTTGTGCGCTCCATGGAAGCGGCTTTAGGAAGCTGCATGTTGATGTAGAGGTAGCCCTGGTCTTCGTCGGGCAGGAAGCTGGTGGGAAGATGTTTGCTAAAGAACCATGCTGCCAAGCCGGCGACTGCAAGCAACACCATCACTACGCCGGCCTTCCGAATTAGGTCTCCCGACCAGCGGACAAAGCTGTCGGTAGAGCGCTCCCAATATGTGTTGAACCAGCCAAATATTTTTCCCAGCGGTCCGCGAGTCTGCTTCTTCGGTTTGAGGAGAAGCACCGAAAGTGCGGGGCTCAACGTAAGAGCGTTAAACGCGGAAAGCATGACAGAGATCGCGATCGTTATGGCAAATTGCTGATACAGCCTGCCAGTGATGCCAGGTATGAAAGCCGTTGGCACAAACACCGAAGCCAACACTAAGGCAATACCCACTACCGGGCCGGAAAGTTCTTGCATCGCCTTGATGGAGGCATCCTTCGGGCTCAGTCCTTCCTCGATGTGGTGCTGCACTCCTTCAACGACCACAATGGCGTCGTCGACCACCAGCCCAATCGCAAGCACCAACCCGAACAACGAAAGCGTATTGATCGAGAAGCCGAACAACGGGAAGATAACGAACGTTCCCACCAATGAGACAGGCACGGCCAGCATCGGAATCAGAGTGGCACGCCAGTCCTGCAAAAACAGGTAGACCACAAAAATGACCAGCACAATCGCAATCACGAGAGTCCAAAGGATCTCTTTCATGCCCTCCGTGACGGGGAGCGTCTGGTCGAGCGAAACGGTGTAATCGATGTCCTGCGGGAAGCGTTGTTTCATCTGCGCCATGAGCTTCCGGACGCCCGCGACCGTTTGAACAGCATTGCTTCCGGGCAACTGGTAGACGGCAACGGCAGCGCTGGGCTTGCCATTGAGTCGAGACAGGAGGCTGTAATCCTGCGTTCCTAGTTCAACTCGAGCGACATCTCTGACGCGAACGGTTCCACCGTTCGGCGCTTCGCGCACGACAACATCGCCGAACTGTTCCGGCGAAGTCAGGCGGCCTTGAGCCAGCACGGCATAGGTGAACTGCTGATTGCTCTGGGCTGGCTCACCCCCAACTTGACCCGCCGGATTGACGGTGTTCTGAGCCTTAAGGGCGTTGGCTATGTCGGTGACCGTGATGCCTAGCTTCGCCATCTGATCAGGCTTCACCCATAGCCGCATGGCATACTGGCCTGAGCCGAAAACCTGGGTCTGGCCGACGCCGTACGAGCGCGCGATCGGATCATTGAGATTGATGTAGGCGTAATTCGCCAGATAGTTCGAATCGCGACTGCCGTGCGGCGAGTACAAGGCGATCAGCATGAGCGGAGCGGTGGTCGACTTCTTCAAGGTGATTCCGTAGTTGTTTACCTCGGGCGGCAACTGACCGTTGGCCAACTGTTGACGCGACTGCGTGAGCAGCAGATCCGTGTTGGGATCAGTTTTGAGGTCGAAATCGACAAGCAACTGCGTTTGCTGGTTCGCCGTGGCGTTCAGCGAGTACATATAGCTCATGTTGTCGACGCCACTGACTTGCTGCTCGATAGGTGTGGCAACAGCTTGCTCAAGGGTCTGCGCATCGGCACCCGGATAGTTGGCTTGCAGCCGGATCTCAGGTGGGGCGATGTTTGGAAACTGAGCTACTGGTAAGGTCACGATTGTGATCACGCCGACTATGACCGTGAGGATGGCAATCACGATCGCGACGATGGGTCGTCGAATGAAAAAGTTTGCCATGATTAGCGCTCCTCCGTTTCTTTGTACGGCGTGGGATTCACCAGTTCGCCTTCTTTTGCCTTGTCCGCACCAACCGCCACGACGCGTTCTCCCGGCTTCAGCCCGGATGTGATCACCCACAGCGTGCCAACTCTCGGCCCGACCTCGACGGTGCGGAGCTGCACGCGGTTATCGACCCCGACGACAGTGACCTGATACGTTCCTTGCTGCTGATTCACTGCCGCCTGCGGCACCAGCAGCGCTCCCGTGATGTTTCCGGTGGGCGTCTGAATACGTGCATATTGCCCCGGTCGCAACAGATTCTTGGAGTTGGGGAACTCGCCCACGATCTGGATGGTTCCGGTCTGCGCGTTTACCTGGCGATCCGCGAAGATGATTCTGCCCGGATGCGGGTAGGCATTCCCGTCGGCCAAAGTTAACTGCAACGGGATTCGTGAGGCGTGCGTCAGAAAGTCCACGTTCCCCGGACCGCCGCCATCCGCCATGCGCAGGTATTCCTGTTCGCTGATGGGAAAATAGACTTTGATCGGACTGACCTGCGAAACCGCGGTGAGAACCGTGGACGGTCCCACCAGGTTGCCCACCTGTACAGTGTTGATACCGGCGATTCCGTCGATTAAGGAGACGACTCTGGTGTAGCCCAGGTTGATGGTGGCCTGCTCTACGGTTGCCTGGTCCGCCTCGACGGAGGCCCTCGCCGCACGCAACGCCTGCGTGTCGGTATCCAGTTGGCTCTGAGGAATGGCATGAGCTTCCGCTTCGGGAACATCACGCTTCACGTTCAGCTCGGCGTTCGCCATCTGCGCCTCCGCCTGCGCGAGCTGTCCTTTGGCTTGATCTAGCACGGCTTGAAATGGACGCGGATCGATCTCAAAGAGGAGTTGACCCTGTTTGACGAATGCGCCTTCGTGATAATCCTGGCGAATCAGGTAACCGCTCACCTGAGGTTGAATCTGTGCGTTGACGTACCCTTCGAGCGTTCCTACCCACTCGCCCTGAACCGGCACATCTTTTTGAATGACCGGCGCGACTTCGACCACCGGTGGTGGAGGCGGGGCTGCAGCACGCACGTGGCCATTGCTGCAGCCAAGTGCATGGAGCAGGAGAGCCGCACTAACTAAAGCTGTAGATATTTGCTTCATCATCTATTTCCCCTCAATCGTGGTTACTTAACTTCCGCTTCAATCGCGTCACTGGCGCGCCTGAATCGGGACGCTGCTCGGTTGGGGGGAAATGTGGCCCAAGAGTCGTCTTGTCGATTCAGGCGCGTCAGTCACGCGATTGCACGCTTCTCCTAGGGCAAATCGCATACCAAAACCGACACGAAGCTAAGTGACGCCAATTGAAGGAAGTTTCCAGGCAGGGCAGCAAGGAAGCTGTCGAAGAGGTCGAAAGTGTCGAGAAAGCCGATACTCGACAGCCTAAAGGCGCCAAAAACAAATGGCAGGAGAAAGCAAATCGCTTAAGAAACGTGCAGCGGGAAACAAATCGCCGATACCGCATTTTTGGCAAATGTATTGCGTCAGAGAGATTGCAGAGCACGAGGTGCCTGACAGGCGCACTCAGGTCGGCTCCGCAGCGCCACCCAGCGCTCTGGCCAAAGGAGTGTCAATGGAATTTAAAGAGTACGACTTTACTCGAAATCCTGTCGTGCAGTGTGAGGTCTTCTTCGTGCAGTCGAAGTGCACCGCCTGTGGTTTTTCGATCCTAGTGCGCTCAGTTGAAGAATTGGTCGAACACGAAAAGTTGCACCGAACGCAATGTAGCCCGTCAAACGCCGCTGCATAACTTGCCAAGCATGAGAGGCGCTGTGTTGAATTGCAGAATTGTAAAGATACTCACACTGCTTATGGTGATCATCCCGACGCCTGCCCGGAGCCACGCTAATTTCGTGCACGTCCCAAGCTTGGCTGATACGCGCATTCGGGACGTCCTTGACGAACTCGATCCCGACGATACTGATGATTGTCTTTCCCCGGGCGAACTCGACATTGTGTTCCGTACGGGAAACGATGGTGCACCCAATGTAGGCGTCGTGTTGACAGATCCCCGTGGACGCCGAATTGGATTTGATCCCCTTATCAAACACGCCTGGCAGGCATTACCTGTCGCGCAAGATGATATCAATTGCGATGATCTGGGCCCTATGAATACCTGCTGGGAATTGTCCAAGTATGCGGGCCGATCAGCGGGACCTACAAGCTCGAAGTAATTGCCCTGAAAACAACATCCTACAGCGTGAGTGCTCTTGACTGGAGCAAAGAAGTTTTTGACGGCAATAGCCTTCAGTCCCACTTTTCGAAAACTGATTTGAACAGTCTGGCAATTCGAAAGCGATCTCGACAAATTATCTTGCTTCACTATTCACGTGATCCGCAAGAAAACGTCACCGCCCAGTTGCAGCAAGGTCATGAGTCGCTCGGTCGTCTGCCATCATCTGATTAGAGAAATCACAGTCACTGTCGGAATCCGAGACCGTTTACATGCCAGAACAGACTCGTGCTCCTGTTTTTATCGATGGACTCTACGGAAAGCTCGTGGAAGGCGGAATCAATTACTTCTTTCCGTCGGCGACCTTGCAGATGATCGAAGCGGGTTTACAGACTGCTGCCTGCGGCATGACCGAGAGTTCTAATCAGACCTCTTTAGTCTTGTCTTGGCTCGGGTCTCGCTACTCACTTACACGCAACGAGGCTTTCTCCGGCCAAGAACTGAAGTTGTTGAAAGGCATTGGAGTTGTCCTGGACTCTCGATACAGGATGATCGCGGACACCGATCGCGCAGAAAAGCGGTTCGACCTTTTTCGGGGGCTCCCGGAGGATCGATATGTTTCGGCTTCCATTGATGGCGCCCCATACGCACAAGATCTCTGGCAAGGGCCGGACCGGATAGAAGATGCGATTGAAGTCCTTCGGACCACCTCTCTCAGCACATACGAAAACCGGCGTATCTCGACGGGTGCGCTGCTATTCGGAAAATGCTCCGATCCGTGCCATGAGCCGCCGGTCACGCCTGTGGGCGCACTGCGCTATTCTCCCGCGGTCACCTCAATTCGCAGTTTCTATCGTCTCTGTGATGGCCTGCAGACACTCGCGTTGGTGGATCAGAATGGATTTCTGGCAGAAATCGTGGATGTCGAGGAATGGGCACGCCCTTTCCCCGACACCGATCTTCCCGTCCCACCACCGGCAAGGTATAAGACGCACGCGCTGGCGACCCTGTGCGGCGGGCATGTTTGCATGATCCTTACACCCAACGGAGAGATGAAGATCTTCGCCGACGGCGTTCAGGTTTTCCACTTTTTGGATGGCCGGTGGAGACTTACAGACGCCCAGCGTAAATACGACCTTTGGAAAAAGTCCATCCGCAACACAGAACTGGCAGAACGTCTGTTTACTACGGCCTTGAATCTTGCAGAGGATCGTCGGGGTGGTTTGATGGTCGTGCTGGACGACCCGGAAATGGCAGGAAGCCTAGTCTCGAGGACTGATTTACTTACGTCACTTCCAAATCATGGGCAACACGCGGTCGCAGGCGCAAAAGATCAATTTCATTACTTGTTGCACCAGAAGCGCATCATGGACCTTCCGAGCGCCGTGCTGGAGACTGTGGCCAGGATCGATGGAGGAATCGTTTTGGATTCCCGATCGAACCTGCTGGCATTCGGGGCCATCCTACAGCACCCGGACTTGACCGATTTGTTTCCCGAGAGCATCGAGGGTGGTCGTACAACGGCGGCCATCTCGGCTTCACGGTTCGGAAATGTCCTCAAAATCAGCGAGGATGGTCTAATCTCTTTTTTTCAGAATGGCAGGTGCGTCTGGGATATATAGGACAAGAAAACGCTTATGATCTCCACTGCAGCCATGGATCCTCGCTTGCCCGCACAGCTATCCCGCTGTTGCCCCTTGGCGATGTAATTTCCTTTTTCGCGAAGAACCTCCACTGGTGTGTGCCGCCACCTCTTGTTCTCGGAGGTTCACGATATCGTCCTTGCCTTCCCAGCGATCTTCGTCGAGCCACAAGAAAGTGAATTGAATGGGATTCCTCTGCTTCTTGGGCAGCGGAATATCCACGAACTCAATCCCAATCGCTGTTCCTTGCGACCTCACATCTTTCGAGCGTTGCCAGTCGTCGCCCGTCCAATGCAATAGAAACGCAGAGTTCGCTTGTATCCGCAGGAGCGTGCCGGCCGGTACCGTTTGGACCTGACGATTCGGCTTCCAGACTTCCATGGTTTCGCGTTCACCACTTCCTTTGACGTACCGCTCGTACGCAGCTTCCACTAAATCGAAGACTTGTCCGTCTGCAGCCGAGCGATGCAGCTTCACGTATTCGGAATGCGCCCAAAGCAACGGCATTGCGGCATCGGTTGTTCCCCCGAAACGAAGATAGTGGTTGGGCAGTTCGGGCCCGTCCCAGATCTGTTCCGGCATCAGTCCGATCCCTTGCGAAAAGTTTTCGAGAGCTCGCAAGTAAGGCATGGCGTCATGTCCAGCCGCAATCTCGTAATGCCCGCGCTCGCCTGTCAACAACGGCCAGGGGCGTCCCGTGCCCCAGCCGGTGTAGGAGGAACCGTCGTCGTGCTGGCCATAGCCATCATGGTTATATCGGCGCCAAGCCGGACCGTAGGGCGTTTCAACTTTCAGCACGGCATTCACCACACGGAGCGAGTCCTTAATAATAGGGTCGTTGGCGCTACGGATGCCGTAACGTACTAGTTCCAGAAACCCGGCATCAACGATCTCATTCGCGGGAAACTCATAGCGAGCGCCAGGAGGTTGATTGCCTCATCCTGACCTCTTTTGGGCTTAGGCCAGGATTGGAGTCTTTCGCGTTCCACATGCCGGAGCCGCAGGAAGGCTTCTCTTGTGATCCGCCACGTGTCCGCTGGGATGCTGCTGACCGCCTGTTGTGAACAATCATTCGCCGCTTTGCTCCACGATCGTCAATGGCACTTGGCACTGTTGTTCGCTCACTTCGCCGCGATGTTCGAATTCGGCGGTAACCACATGCCGGTCCTGGACACCCCAGAGTTCAACTAGAAAATACTTTTCATCGCGACGAACGAAGATCACTCTGGGATTTTCTTTTTCTGACGGAACAGCATAGAGGATGACCGAGACCCCGATAGCTGAGTTTGTTCCTTCACGATGGATCGAGGCTGAACCTGGGACAGCGTTGTCGAAAAGATAGTCCCCAGCTTGAAACTCGTGGCCTTCCGCCCAAAACTTGAATGGAATGTTGGCTCTCGCGGTCACCACTTTTTGCGCCAAGCCGAGGCCTGATAGCAAAATAACCAGGCATATAAGGGCGCCGGCTCGACGTATTGCAAGCGCGAACCTTGAAACTGTTTTCGTCATTATGGTTTCCTCCGTTCGGTTGAGTTTGCGTTAGCTTTTTTCCGCATCATGACAACCGCGCCGCCTTCTTCGAAAGAGACTTCGTCCATTAACGTCTTCATGAGGTAGATTCCACGGCCGTGCGTGGTCAGCAGGTTTTCTCGGAAGGTTGGATCCACTAAAACGCTGGGTTCAAAGCCTCGTCCTTCGTCCCGAACCGTGATTGCGACTTCTCCGTCCATGTAGCAACGGCACGTGACGTAAACGCTCTTGCAAGAGCTATCACCGTTGCCGTGAATCACTGCATTCGCCAGGGCCTCAAGGAGGGCCATCTCGATGTCGATTTCACTTCCATCCCCCATTCGAAAGTTCAGAATGAACCCCATGAGTTGTTCAGTGAATGGAGAGATGGCCGCAACTTTACTTGGGAGCGACTGTCGCAACTCGACGAAGGGAGCAGAATGACCATTTCGCGGCAGAAGCGAGAGAGATTGAGTGTGAACCATAGCCGCAATCTCCATTTGGAATTTTCGTGCCATTGCTCATGGAGAAGGCAAGGCTCATGCCAAATCTGGCTCTGACCTAAGTGATTGACTTCTAAAGCGAAGATGCAACGCCATATCTCGAGCAGGGTGACGAATCTGTTGAAAGTGTTGAGAGAGACGAGCTTTGAGCCACTCATGAAGGCTGAAGCCGGCTCGCGATTTCGCCCAAGATGTTATCGCAGTTGACTGTGCATCGCTTCACGTTCAGCACGGAAGACATCGCTGAACTCGCGCAAGGGTCCTCACGATTGGCTGCTCTAGACTGAATTTCTTCGGGAGTAAGGTTGGGCTCCGAATACGTATTAATAATGTGCTGAACAACCCGTTCAGCGCTCGCGAGCACATCGGTTGAGGAGCTCAGACGGATGCGGCTCGAAGCGCATAGGCCGGAGTAAGGTTGTTCGGCCCTTGAAGGTTATGTTGGATGGCATAAGCCACGGCATGCGCTCTTTCGCTGATAAAGCCAGAATATAACTGCTCGCGGCAAAAGATTCGCTTAGCCAGAAGATACCGTCGACATGCTTTTGCGTGATCCAGGTGCTCAGACTCGATGCCAACGCGCCGGTGAGGGAGCCAAAGATGGCAGCCAGTGCTGAATAGTTGCCGGGTTCCAAGATCCCCGAATCAATCTCATGTTTCGACCGTAATAGAGATCCGCATTATCTCCAGTAGAACCACACGCAGGCCATGCACACTAAGAGTGCGCCATACAAAAAGACACATATGACGACACCGTTATCCTTATCCTGGTCATCCCCACCCATCTCGTTCGCGCTTTTTGGGTCCGGCTCAAGATAGCGAATTGCGTCATATATCTCCGTGTCAGTCAGTTCTTCGATATTGCGGTCGGGCTCGTGATTTGTCAGCATAAAGCACTCTCGTCAGTACGTCTGGTCTTCGGCAACTGTTCGCTCTACAGGTGCGAACTGGTCACGACTGATTGGACAGAATGAGTTATTTCACCTCTTCTCCTGTATGAGAAGTTGATTTTCAGAAGATTCCATTTGAGGTGA
>Ga0307475_10000658_pt1 | contig 20801 bp, 18 predicted proteins | sample atmos_gasesECM1C_FD_203317 | JGI IMG/M metagenome (GOLD analysis project Ga0307475, IMG submission 203317) | Hardwood forest soil microbial communities from Morgan-Monroe State Forest, Indiana, United States - atmos_gasesECM1C_515 | ecosystem: Environmental > Terrestrial > Soil > Temperate... | reverse complement strand
CCCGCGTCCACCGCCGCCGCAATCGAATCCTTTTTGCGCACAGCCACGTCCTTGCTGCGCTCGATCAGTTCATCCGCCCGCTCGCGGAGTTCGCGCGCCTTGCGCTGCGCGTAGTCGCGCCCTTCATCCGCTTTCTTCGAGAGCAGGTCGCGCGTCTCTTCGCCGGACTTGGGCGCAAACAAAATACCGACCAGCGCGCCCACTCCGAGGCCTACGAGAAAATAAGTCACCTTGGATCCCACATTGTCCGCCATAGCAAACCTCCGCAGAAAACGTAGCACAGCAGTGGGCACCGCGCAATACGAGCTAACCGCTATCGCCCCCTATTTCAGGTTACCCGCGGCAGTCTCCGCTTCCAGATGCGCCAGAATCGCCTCCGCCACTTTAACTGAAACCACGCGGCTCAGCTTTTCTCTGCCCGCGCGCCGCAAGTTCGCGATACTGCCGAATTCGCGCAGCAGCTTTTGGATCGTGCGCGGCCCGACCCCGGGAATGTCGCTTAGCGCGGTCTTCGTCTGCCGCTTACCGCGCCGCTGCCGATGGAAGCTGACCGCGAAGCGATGTGTCTCGTCGCGAATTTGCTGAACCAGATGCAGTACCGGGGAGTGGCGGTCCAGGATGCACGGCTCATTTTCCTGGCCGAGAATGTACAAAATCTCTTCCTTCTTGGCGATGCTCGCCATCGGCTGGTTGATGATTTGCAACGATTCGAGCGCCTCCGCTGCGGCATGCAACTGCCCGATGCCGCCGTCGATCAAAATCAAGTTGGGCATTGGCCGCTTCTCTTCCAGGACGCGGCGATAGCGGCGGGTCACCGCTTCGCGCATGCTGGCGAAATCGTCGTTTTGCCCGAGCACCGGAAGGCCGCCGCCTGCTGCGCCATTCCCTCCATCACCGCGAATAATAAACTTGCGATAGTCCGATTTCTTCATCCGGCCGTCTTCCCACACGACCATCGAAGCTACGGTGTCCGTGCCTTGAATGTGCGAGATGTCGAAGCTTTCAATGCGCCGCGGCACCTCCAGTAGATTCAGGGCGTTCTGCACTGCTTCTCCGATGGCCTTCGAGCTGGGCTTCAACACGCGGAAGCGCTGCTCGAATGAGTGCTTCGCGTTGTTTTCCACCAGGTCCAGAAATGAGCGCTTGCTGCCGCGCTGCGGGGTAAAGATTTCGACTTTGTGGCCGGCGCGCTCGGTCAGTGCGTCCTCCAACAGCGCGCGATCCTCGAAGTCAATCGGCACGTGAATCGCTTTCGGTAGATATTCCGCTTCCAGATAAAATTGCTTGAGCAGCGACGGCACGAACTCATGCGGATCGAATTCTTCCAGGTCTTCCCAGTAAAATTCACGGCGGTCCACCACGCGGCCGCCGCGCAGGTGAAACAGATTGGCGGAGACCAGCGGCGGCTCCGCGTAGTACGCAAACACGTCGGTATCGTCGCCCTGCGCGGAGGCGATGCGCTGGCGCTCCTCGATGTCCTCCAGCGTACGCAGCAAATCGCGATAGGCAGCGGCCTGCTCGAAAAGCTCCCGCTCGGCGGCGGCAGCCATGCGTTCTTCGAGGCTCTTCATCAGATCGTGACGGCGGCCCTCGAGGAAAAGCCGCGCATCGCGAGCCGCTTCCGCGTAGCGCTGATCGGTAGTGAGTCCGGCGACGCACGGCCCCTGGCAGCGCTTGATGTAATACTGAAGGCAAGGCCGCGGATGATCGCGCGTCAAATCCACGGTGCAGCTCGGAACCATGAATCGCTTGTGAATAAAGTGCAGGATGCGGCGCGCCAGGCCGGCCGGGAAATACGGTCCGAAGTACAGCGAACCGTCTTTCTTGATGCGCCGAGTGAAGTAGACGCGCGGATATTTCTCCGCCGCGGTGAACTTGATATAGGGATAGGTCTTGTCGTCGCGCAACAGGACATTGAATTTCGGGTGATAGCGCTTGATGAGGTTGTTTTCAAGCGCCAGCGCCTCGCGCTCGTTGTCGACCACGATGGTTTCCAGGTCGGCGATCTCGCGAACCAGCGAGCCGGTCTTGGCATCTATCCACCGCGATTCGAGAAAATACGAGCGCACCCGGCTGCGCAGCGAGCCTGCCTTGCCAACGTACAAGACCGCGCCTGCAGCGTCCTTGAACAGGTACACCCCTGCGCTTTCGGGCAGCGCAGCAGCTTTTTCGCGAGGTTCCATAAACCAGTATTCAGGCGACGGGGTCAGAGTTCCGATTTCGGTGCAACTTCCATCATACTAGAGCGAATCGGATAGCGGAGAGACGCAGGAGTCGGGGAAACGATGCCACGAAGACCGCTCGTTCATTGGATGCTGGCAGCCGCAGGAATCATCCTGCTTTTGTCGGGGCGGCCGCTCCGTGCTCAGGACCCGGCGCCAGAATCGTCATCGAAGCCCGCCGATACACCCGCACCTAAGAAACCGGACAAGAAGAAAAAGCCAGACACCGCAACGCAGAACGCTCCCGACCAACCCATCTATGATCCATTGCGGGCCGAAAAGGACCTCGAAGTGGGCCAGTATTACATGAGGAAAGGCGACGTGGACGCCGCCATCGATCGCTTTCAGGACGCGACCACGGCAAAACCGGGCTACGCAATTCCCTTCCGCTATCTGGGTGAGGCGCAGGAGAAAAAGGGCTTCAAGAAGGAAGCCATCAAATCGTATTCGCGGTATCTCGAGCTGTATCCCCACGCCGAGGATGGCGACAAAATCCGGAAGAGAATCGACAAGTTGCGCAACGAGGTCGAGCGGAAAAAGAAGTAGCGGGCTGCTCCTGCGATACTCTGCGCTCCTAGCTTCTCTGCGTTATCTCTTTCTTTCCCTTCAGCGCGCCAAGCGATCAAGAACTCTTCGAGCGCGCTCGAATTCCGCAAAGCGCTTCTCTTCCTCGCGGAACTCCCGCGAATGCGAGACCAGGCTGCAGCCCGAGCGCCGCGTGGGATGCTTCACATGCAGCATCTCGTGAAACAGAACATATTCGACCGCGAATTGCGGCACGCCCGGGCGGTCCATGCTCCGGTTCAGCAAAATGTGATTTGGCCCGGGATCGTAGCATCCGAACTGCCGGCGCCAGCTTTTCTTGCTCCATCCGATGTGCGGGCGTTGAAGCTTGCCGTCAAAATATGCGGCGTTCAAGTCTTCGAAAAGTTTTTCCAGATCGAAATGCCGTCCCTGCGGCCCGGCCGAATGCGCCGCCGTCGCATGTGATTGATGCGCTCGCGCGTGCGGTCCGAGCGCGCATAGTCCAAGTAAGGCGCCGTCAACGACGCCGGTGCTCTGAGCCGATACACGCGGGACAGCAGCAGCGCCGCCGCTCCTTCCAGCACACTAAGGGGCGCTCTCCGCAATAAATCCGAGAGCCGCGCCCAGACTGCCTCTTCGCGGCGGCGGATGGTCAACACCAAGCTGCTGTAGGGATAAAACTCAACATGAAACCGCGGCGGCCGTCCCTCGCATCCCAGCCGCGTGTAGACCCGCTGGAATAACGCTGCGCCTCCGGGAACAATGGCGCTGCGCCCAGCCATCCGCTTGGTGATTCTGTTCTTCAATCCTCGCGAGTTCTCCTGACCGTTTGCGTTGCGTTCCAATGCGGAGCTAATTCTTCCTCCTCACCGGAGGCGGCGCAACGGCCTTTTTGGCCTTTTCCGCGTCGTTCATGGCGTCGCGTGTACCCTCGATGGCGTCATTGAGATTGTCCCTGTAAGTGTCGATTTCGGTTCCGTCCGCCGAAAGTTTCTCCAGAATCTGCAGAAATTCCTTCGTGCGGCTGGCCATTAAGTCGATCGCCGGCCGAATATTCTCCTGCTTTTGAATTCCGAGTTGAACCAGGTCCGCGGCATCATCCACACAGCCGACGTAGGCGTTCATCAGCGCGTTCAGCATTTCGGGATGCTTGTTTGACGACGGATGCTGCAATTCGTACTGAAATTTTTTCAGCCGGTCATCCGCAAATGTAAGAAAGAGCTTGATGCGCTCGTTGGTGGTCTCCGCGTCACGGATTTTATCCGCCTCCACCGCTGACAGATAATCCTTTTGCTCCGCTCTCGATGGAACGGCAAAGAAGCTCGCGGCAATCGCGAACAGGCACAGCAATAAAGATGGACGATTCTTCACGGCGATACCCCCTGCCGAGCTGCTGAGTTCTTCGCAGCGGGCTTCTTCTCAGTTGGGTGGCGGGGAAACAACAAGTCCAGCAGTTCGTCGTCAATGCCGGCGAGATCGCGCCGCACGATCTCCAACGGCGGACGAAACTCATCCGGCGCGACTACCAGCACCTCGTCCACTTCGCGGAGCGCCTTATGCACGTGGATCTGCAACTGCTTGAATCCGCTGGTGTGGTGTTCCGCATCGCGATGGTCTTTCTTTAGCGCATCGACCGCCGCCCGCGCATTGTCGCGGTATTTCTCCATTACGAACCCGATCGTTTTGAAGTCGTTGGTCTGCGAGGCGCGGCGTGTCAGCTCCAGTTGCGAGTCGCCCAATTTCTCCAGCAGCCTGGCCTTGTGCACTGAATTCGTCTCGTGGTCGAAGCGCGCCTGCAGCGCATTCACATCCTCGGTAGCAGCATGCGCGGTTCCCGCGGGAACCGTCGCACCCAAAATCATCAGCAGGCTCGCCCCCCAGCGGCTCATGCTTATCTGTTCCCCTCCAGCATGTGTTTCAAGATCTTGCTACGCTCCTGCGCTTGCCAGATCTGGTCCGATGTTTTTCCCTGCTCCAATGCCAAAAACTTTTCATACGACTCCAGCGCCGGTTTGAACTGGTGCAACTTATCGTAGCAGAGCGCGCGGATAAACCACGCGCCCGATGCAGGCGGTTCCGCTTTTGCAATCACGTCCAGAGTGGCGATGGTTGCCGGACAGTTCCCGGATAGGTAGTATGTCGAGCTGAGATCTTTCCAGTAGACCAGATTGGTGCGGTCGATTTGCAGCGCCACCTTCAGCGCTTTCTCCGCCGACGCGAAATCGCGCTTCTGCAAATAGACGCGGCCCAGCCCACCGATTAGCTGAGCGTCGTGGGGCGCGAGCGTGATGGCTCGCTGGAGCGTCATGATGGCATCGGCGAATTTCTTCTGCGCAATCTGAATATCCGCGCGTACGCGCAGCGAATCTAGCAACGGGGGCTTCCCGGCGTCGGCGCGGTCGAGTTCTGCAAGAGCCGCGTCATACTCCTGATTGCTTACCAGCAAGTGGATCAGGTGGGCTCGCGCGCCGGCATCTCCAGGCATAACGGCCAGATATTTGCGATAGGCGTCCGCCGCTTCGGGCTTATTCTGCGCCTCCAGGCTTCGCGCCAGCCCCTGGAGGGCTTCGGGCGCGTCCGGGCGAATTTCCAGTGCGTGGCGAAATCTCGTCTCCGCTTCCGCGGGCTTGCCTCTGCGCAGGTCAATCTCGCCGAGGTAATGGTTGGCCGCCGAGTCGTTGGGATCGAGGTGCAAAACACCCTCGAACGATCGCGCTGCCCCTTCCCGATCGCCGGAGCGCTCCTGAGCAACAGCCAAGAGCAAGCGCGGCCGACTCTGCGCGGGAAGCAGCTCCACCGCTTTGCTCAGAGGAGCAACCGCGGCGGCATACTCCTGCTTGTCCAAGAGAAGAATGCCGAGATTGAGGTAGGCCTCGGGCATTCTTGGATCCAGTGCGATCGCACGCTCATATTCGGCACGCGCTTCATCGCCGCGCTTCAGCGCAGTGTATGCGTAGCCCAGTTGGAAGTGGGCGAAAGCAACTTCCGGCTTTTCGGCAATGAATTTCTGCAGCGGCGCTACCGCGGCGTCGAAGTTATTGGCATCGATATTTCGCTGCGCTTCGTCGAGGAGATCGTTGAGCGGATTCGCTACCTTTTGCCGCCGGGGTTGCGTTTGCTGTTTCGCTGGGGAAGCAGATTGCACCGGCAGCGCGGATTGGCCGCAGAAACAGGGCGCGGCTTGCGCCGCGAACACAGCACTCATGAAAAAGGGCGCGGCCCGCCGCAGCAGTGCTCCGGCCAGCGATTCAAAATGCTTCATGGTTCGATGCCAGGGACGCCGGCTCCATTTGCCATTGTAGCCGGATGGGCTGCTGAGTTGGATGCACCGTTCCGGGCACGTTTTGCCTGGCCGTTTGCGCCGAGCACGCGAGATAGGAATCGTCCGGTGTGGGACTGTTGATTGCGCGCCACCTGCTCCGGCGTGCCCGTAGCGATCACTTTGCCGCCCATGTCGCCGCCCTCCGGCCCCATGTCGATCAGCCAGTCCGCGGATTTAATCACGTCGAGATTGTGCTCGATGACCAGCAGCGACGCTCCCGATTCGAGCAGCTTGCGGAACGCAGCCAGCAGCTTCGCGATGTCGTCGAAGTGCAGACCGGTCGTAGGCTCGTCGAGGATGTAAAGAATGCCCCGGTTCTCCGTGCGCGTCAGATGCGACGCAAGCTTCAGCCGCTGGGCCTCGCCGCCAGAAAGTGTAGTGGCCGATTGCCCCAGGCGCAAATAGCCGAGGCCGATTTCATTCAGCACCCTCAACTTCGAGACGATCTTGGGGGCGTTGCCGAAAAAGGCCAGTGCTTCACGCACGGTGAGTCCCAACACCTCGTGAATGTTCTTGCCGTGATAGCGCACTTCCAACACGCTGCTCTTGAACCGCGTGCCGCGACACTCTTCGCAAATCAGCTCCACATCCGCGAGAAACTGCATCTCCACGGTCACCGTTCCGTCGCCCTGGCACGTTTCGCAGCGCCCGCCAGGAACGTTGAACGAGAAATGTCCAGCCGTGTAGCCGCGGCGCCTGGCGTCCGGAGTGCCAGCAAATACCTCGCGAACCGCATCGAACGCCTTCAGGTACGTCGCCGGATTAGAGCGCGGGGTGCGGCCAATGGGCGACTGATCGACGATGACCACCTCGGTTACCTGGCTATCGCCCTCCAGCCGGTCGCAGAACTCCTTCACGCTGCCGCCATTGCGCTTGGCGCCCAACGCGCGGTACAGCACGTCGTGAACCAGCGTGGATTTTCCCGAACCGCTTACGCCCGTAACTACTGTCAGAGTTCCCAGCGGAAGCATCAGATCAACGCTCTGCAAATTGTGCAGCGTCGCCCCAAACAGCCGCAGAAATTTGCCGCTCGGCCGGTGCCGGTTGTTCGGTACAGGAATGCGCAGTTCGCCGGTGAGATAGCGGCCGGTGAGAGACTTAGGTTCGGCCAGCATTGCGTCGTAGGAACCTGCGAACAGCAGTTTTCCCCCAAGCTCTCCGGCGCCCGGGCCAAGATCGATCACGTGATCCGCGGCCTGAATGGTGTCGGGATCGTGCTCCACCACCAAAACGGTGTTCCCCAGGTCACGCAGCGATTTCAGAATGTCGATCAACCGCTGTGTGTCGCGCGGATGCAGGCCGATGGAGGGTTCGTCCAGGACGTAAAGCGCTCCCACAAGATGCGAGCCTAGCGAGGTGGCTAGCTGTATTCGCTGCGATTCGCCACCCGAAAGCGTGGAGGTCAAGCGGTCCAGCGAAAGATAGTCCAATCCCACCTCATCCAGAAATTGCAGCCGCGAGCGAACTTCCTCGAGAATCTTGTCTGCAATTTTGGTTTGCGCTTCGGTAAGCTGCAAACCTCCAAAAAACGTGCGCGCCTCTTTTACCGTGAGAGCGCAAATCTCCGTAATCGACTTCTCCGCCACGCGCACCGCGCGCGCTTCGGCACGCAACCGCGTCCCGCCGCACTCCGGGCACGTCGCATATCCGCGATAGCGGCTGAGAAACACTCGTACATGCAACTTGTACTTTTTGCGCTCCAGCCAGGTGAAAAAACCCTTCACGCCGTCAAAATCATTTTCCGGATCGCCTTCGAGAATCAGTTTTCGCTGGTCCGCGGTCAGGTGCCGCCAGGCGACGTTCGTTGGAATGTCCTGCGTCCGCGCCCACTTCTTCAGCTCTTGAAACAGAGCCTTGTAGCGAGGCTTGCTCCACGGTTCGATTGCGCCCTCGTCCAGAGACTTGCTGGGGTCGGGCACAACCAGGTTCAAATCGAAATCGATGGTGTTGCCAAACCCCTGGCAGCGCGGGCACGCGCCATACGGATTATTGAAGGAAAAAAGCCGCGGCTCCGGCTCTTGATAAAGCGTCCCGTCATTCTTGCATTCGAACCGCTCATTAAACACCAGGCGTTCCGCCGGATTCCCCGCCGCATCGGGGACAAGTTCCAGTATGGCTTCCCCGCCCGCCTCGCGATAACAAATCTCAATCGAGTCCACCAGCCGCGCCCGCGACTCCGGACTGACCGCCAGCCGGTCCACCACTACGTACACCGGTCGCGCGAAGTCCACGTCCAGCAGCGTTTCCGGCGAGGAGAATTCGTGCAGCCGGCCGTCCTGATACAGCCGGTTGAACCCGCGCTTCTGGATAGCGCTGAGCGCGTTGCGCAACGCCTCTTGCGAAGGCGGCGCCGGCTTTTTCTTTCCGCCGCGGCGCCCTGCGGCAGGCAGCTCTTGCGCGATTCGAAGCTCGTACAACACATAAAAGCGCCGCCCGGGAGCAAGCGACAGAATCTTCTCCGCGATTGCTTCTGGATTGTCGCGCCGCACCTGCGCGCCGCACTTGATGCAAAACGTTTGCCCGCAGCGCGCGAACAACAGCCGCAGGTAATCGTAAATCTCCGTCGCGGTCGCCACAGTGGAGCGCGGGTTGCGCGTGGAATTTTTCTGCCGGATAGCCACCGCCGGCGCAATTCCGGAAATCTCATCTACGTCAGGTTTTTCCATGCGCTCCAGAAACTGCCGCGCGTAGGCCGAGAGCGATTCCACGTAGCGGCGCTGCCCCTCGGCGTAAATAGTGTCAAAGGCGAGCGAGGATTTGCCCGAGCCGCTGACGCCAGTAACGACCGTGATGGCGTTGTGCGGGACTTCTACGCTGATATTTTTCAGGTTGTGGACGCGTGCGCCGCGGATGGAAATAGTGTCTTGGCTGGTGCTTACCGGGATGAGTTCGTTGGTCGCCACAGGGGAAGCTCAGACAACGCGTTCCGCGAGCGCTGCCCAAACTTCAAATTATACGGCGAGTGCGAGGACAGGGCAAACCGGTGTTACGGCTCCTCGATCAGGCTGATTTGCCCCACGCCGCCTTGGACGGTAAGGTGAATGGTCGCGGGCGTCTTGCCGTAGGCCTCGTTGGTGTATTCGTCGTTTTCGTGGCGCAATCCGTGCGCGTCGACCGCGCCGATGCCGCCGGAAGCGCGGACCACGACGCCGACTTTTCTCGGCAGCCGGACGGTTACCTGGCCGACGCCGCCTTCGAGATCGGCAACCAGATCGCTCTTGCGGTCGCCGGTAAGGTCCAAATCCGCCTGACCCGCGCCCATGGACATCTCCAGGCGTGTCACCGGCATATCGCGAAGGTGCAATTGCCCGCGTCCCGCGCCCATTTCGACCTTCAATTCCAACGGCACTTCGCTACTGAAGCGCAAATTCCACTGATTGTGCGCGGCATTGAAGTGTGTGCTTCCGTCATCCTGAGAAATACTCAGGTGGCCGACGCCGTCTGCAACGTTGTACTCAACGCGAGGTGTTTCATACGAGCCGCTATAATTGAAATCGGCGTCGAGTAGATGGCTGGAGCCGCCGCTGATATTGAATTCGCCCGAGCTGGTTTCCAGGGACACATGGACGGACTTGGCGCCCTGCCGCTCCACGGTACGGGACTGGTGCTGTAAATCACCGTAATAGTGGCGATCGCGCGTGAATGCGCGGCCGTGCCAGAAAAGAACGACCAGCACCAGCACGAAGGCCAGGGCCCCGAAGGTCGGCCCCAGAGAAACTCCAGATCGCGCCGTGCCGTCCGGATTCTGCCGCGCTCGCGTAACGTCCCACATCTTCCCGAGACCAACAAATATCAAGATGAGCGGCCAATAGGTGCGCAGAATCGGCCACGGATCGAACGCCGGGCGCCAGTTCGCATACAGGAACATCGCGCCGATGGTGATGAGGACGATCGGAAGGACCAGCGAGGTTCGGCGTGTAGGTTGACCGTCAGCCATTAGACATCTCTCCGTTCTTTACTACGCAGCGGCGAGCAAGAAAGTTCAGCATTTCGACCGGAATCGTGAAGAGAGCATAACCCCGAAACCGGAGGTGTCGCAATGCTGAACGGTCGAAGGCTATGCTAGAGTCGCGTTAGCGCTACGAAAGTGCAAGGAGTACGTGATGGCCGCGTGGGAAAGAGTCGTCTGGGTGGTGCTGGACAGCGTGGGCATAGGCGCATTGCCGGACGCTGCGGACTACGGTGACGTGGGACGCAGCACCCTCGGACACATCGCGGAATCGCGACCGCTGAAAATTCCACATTTGGTCCGATTGGGTTTGGCAAATATCGCGCCGCTGAAAGATTTGCAGCCCGCAGCTGCGCCTCTCGGTGCGTACGGCAAGGGCGTGACGCATTCGCCGGGAAAAGACACGACCACGGGACATTGGGAAATGGCCGGAGTGTGGCTGGACAGGGCATTCCCCGTTTACAAAAACGGATTCCCGCCCGACTTGATTGCTGAATTTGAACGCTTGATTGGCCGCAAGACGATTGGCAACAAGCCCGCCTCAGGAACGGAAATCATAAAAGAGCTGGGCGAAGAACACGTACGCACCGGCAAGCCCATCGTGTATACGTCGGGTGACAGTGTTTTTCAGATTGCCGCGCATGAGGACGTGATTCCGATCACGGAGCTGTATCGCATGTGCGAAATTGCGCGGAAGCTGCTCGACGGGCTGCATCGCGTGGGGCGCGTGATCGCGCGGCCCTTTGCGGGGCCCGTGGGCAATTTCGTGCGCACTTCGCGGCGCCACGATTATGCCGTCGATCCCCCGAAGCCGATGCTGATGGATGTTCTCACGGAGCGCCGCGTGCCGGTGTTCGGCATCGGGAAGATTCACGACATCTACAACGGGCGCGGCGTGCAGGATTACGTCACCACGAAAAACAACGTCGATGGCATGGAGAAACTGAGCGCGGCGCTTCAAGCCCGAAAGAATGGCCTGATCTTTTGCAATCTGGTGGACTTTGACATGTTGTACGGGCATCGCAAAGATGTCGAGGGCTTTGCAAAATCCCTGGAAGAGTTCGACCGTTTGCTGGCGGACTTCCTGCCGAAGCTCGGTGCCACGGATCTGCTGATGATTACCGCGGACCACGGCTGCGATCCCGATCCGCGGTGGGCAACTACAGATCATTCACGCGAGTACGTTCCGATTTTGGCGTACTCACCGGCTCGCGGTGCCGGTGTGAACCTCGGCATCAGCCAAACGCTGGCCGACATGGGTCAGACCATTGCGGAAAATTTCGGCGCCGCCATTCCGCATGGAACCAGCTTTCTCCGCGAAGCCACGGCGCCGCGAGGCGACTCCGTTGCGGGACGAGGAACCGCCAGCTGAATTAGCCCCCGAAACGCTGGAAATTTCGAAACTTTATTCCTCCGATAGACCCCCTGTCCGAGCGGGCAGTTAACCCCTCTGTTCGTCCGAGCAGTTATCTCCGCCCGCACAGAATTCGATTCACCCGTCATGCGCGCCTCGTTTGTTTTCACAATGGAAGCATTGACGGGGGATGACTTTCCCGCCCGAAGGTACTTCGATGCATGCTTCCAGTCTTTGCAGCCTGCGTAGCAAACTATTTTTCGCCGCCGTTCTGGTTTTACCGATCACTTCCCTGGCGCAGTCCGATTCCAGATCACTCAGGAACAACTACGCCGTTTCCGTGCAGGATCTGAAACTGGCCGGCAAGGGACACGCGGCCTTCGATAAAGGCAGCCGCTTGCTGGACAAAGGAGACACCGCAGGCAGCATCGCCTACCTGGAGCGGGCAATTTCCGAATCTCCGGAACATTACATGGCCTACTACGACCTCGGCGTCGCACGCTTCCGCCTAGGCCAACTGGCCGAGGCAGAGCAGGCCTTTCAGAAAGCAATCGATCTGACTGGCGGAGGGTTCGCTCCGCCGCAGTTTGGCCTGGGCGCGATTTTCTGCCAAAAGAAGGAATTCTTGCTGGCTGAAACAATTCTGCAGCGCGGAATCGAACTCGAGTCCGGCTCGGCGGTCGGCAAATACTATCTGGCCTGGGCGCAATTCGGTCTAAACCGCCTCGTGGAGGCGGAGCGCAGCGCCGAGCAGGCCCTAGTGCGCAACGCCAATCTGGCCGAAGCCTATTCATTGCTGGCGCGAATTCACCAGCGGCAGCGAAATGCACCAGCAGTCGCAAGAGATTTGGAACTGTACCTCAAGCTTGACTCGCACAAAGAGTTCGCGCGCCGCTTGGCCGACAAAATTCAGCAGGAAATGGCGCAGGATACTGCCGTCTCAGCGATCGCCGCGATCCATCCCTAGCTTGCTGGGCAATCAAGCGGGCGTCCGCGCGAACCAAGCCAGAGGTCCATCTTTCAAAACGCGTTTAGTTGCCGGAAGCAGCGGCGTTGGGGCTGCCGGGGGCGTAGTAACCGTTGCGGGTTCGCGCCACGAGTCTGCCGCGGCCGCGTGGCGGGATAACTTCGACCTGGACAGCGCGGAACGTGCCATCGCGCCTGGTGTTGGTCGGATAGTAGGCCAGCGTGTACTGATTGCGAATGTCGTGCGCCACCTGCTCGCAGATGTTGTGCACGTCTTCGACGTTCTCCGGAAAATACGCGAGGCCACCGGAGGCTTTGGCGATTTCCTCAAGCGCGCGTCTTGCACGCTTGGCGCTCTTTTTGCTCTCTTCGCTTAGCAGACCGATCGTGTAGATGACCGTATCGGTCTTCTGGATTTCGCGAATGGTTTTCTCCAGCGAATTATGGCTGGTATTGTCTTCGCCATCCGTGACGATCAGCAGCACCTTCTTGTCCCTGCTTCCCTTCTTCACATGGTCAAGCGAGCCGATGATGGCGTCATACAACGCGGTGCTGCCGCGGGAATCGATGCGCTCCAGAGCTTCCTTTAATTCCGGGACGCTGCTGGTGAAATCTTTGTCGAGGTCGAGATAGAAATCGTCGTTGAAATTCACGACGAATGCTTCGTCCTGCGGATTGCTGGCTTCCACCAAAGTAATGGCCGCCTGGTTCACGCGCGGACGCTTGTCGCGCATGCTGCCGCTGTTGTCGATGACTAAGCCCATGCTCACCGGGATGTCTTCGCGCTTGAACACCGAGAGCTTTTGCTCAACTTTGTCTTCGAGAATGCGGAAATTATCCTGCTTCAGGCCATCCGCGAAGCGCCCGCGATCATCGATCACCGTCGTGTGCAGGACCACCAGGTTGACGTCCACGCGAATCTTGGAATCCTGACCCACGCCAGGTTGACCGGGGGGCGGCGGAGGGGCGCTCGCAACGGACGGAAGTTGCGCTAGCGCAACTCCGACGCCGAAGAGAAGCGTGAAGGAAACCAGCAGAGCCAGGAAGCCGCGATGCGAGGAGAGAGACGCCAGATCAGTGGCTGGGAGCGTAGTAGCCCGTTTTCGAGTACACGTTGAGCGGAGGAAGCCCCTTGGGCGCGCGGAGCTTGATCTTGATTTTTCTCCAGCGCGCGTCATGCGCCTTATTGCTTGGCCGATATCCCAGGACATATTGGTTTCGCAGCTCCATACCGATTTTGGATGCTATATCCGGCAGTTCGTTAAGGTTCTCAACAGCAAAGACGCGGCCACCGGTCATTTCGGTAACCTCGCCTAACAGCGAGGGGCCGTTGAGCTCCTCGGGCGTTCGGTTGCGATAGCCAAGCGGGTCGAAGATGCCGATGGCATAGAGCTGCGTGTCGGCTTCCTTAACCAGACGCTTGATATCGCTTTCATTGTATCGACTATGATTATCTCCCCCGTCGGACAGGATGAGCAAGGCGCGTTTGCCGTTGTGTGCACCCCTCATCTGGCTGAGGCCGAGATAGATCGCGTCGAGCAGCGCCGTGCGACCCTTGGGCGCGGTAAGCATCATGCGGCTTTGCAGATCCTCGATGCTGTTGGTGAACGCGCTGGTCAGTTCGGCACGTTCGTTGAAACTTACCAGGAAAAATTCGTCCTGCGGATTGGCAGTCTTGAAGAATTGCAGCGCGGCTTCGCGAGCTTTGCCGATTTTGTTGGCCATGCTGCCGCTGAAATCGAAGATCACGCCGATGGAGATGGGCACATCTTCGGAAGAGAACGTGACGACTTCTTGCTCGATGTTGTCTTCGTACACGCGGAAGTTGTCGGGATCCAGCCCGGTCACCAGGCGATTGTAAGGATCGGTCACGGTAACGTTGATCAACGCGAGGTCAACATCCATGTGCAACCCGTTGGAAGGCTTGACAGCGAAACCGGGAGTGTCTTTCTTTACGTCCTCTTTGGGCTTCGCGGCATCTTTGGATTTAGCTTCGTCGTTGGGCTTGCCATCGCCTTTTGCCGTGAGATTGTCGCCGGACGCGGGACTGTCCTGCGCGGCAGCGGGGACGGAGGAGAGCAGCAAGGTCAGACAGACGGACAGGAGGATAACGAACCCACTTAGAAGTCGGAACTGACATGCGTCGCGCTTCACGGCTCCCTCACTCGACCCGGACCTGCCGGAACGGCCGCGCGGTTAGGACTAAAGTGAATTCTATCACCAGCATTCTACAAGACAAGAACAATCGCTGAATGCTTCCAATGAATTTTGTCAATCTTTTGTAAACACCCAGCAACTGCGTAGAAAAGGGCGCCAGGGGTTGCCAGCATCGGGTAGTTACTGTAGAAGTTGCTCTAAAACAATGTAGGAAAGGCCAATCATGAGTCTGCCGCAGGTGGTTGTGGTAATTCCGGCACGGTATGGCTCGACCCGGCTGCCAGGGAAGCCGTTGGTTTCGCTGGGCGGGAAGCCGATGATCCAGCGCGTATACGAGCGCGCCAAGCGGGCCCAAAGGGTGAACCGCGTCATCGTAGCTACCGACGATGAGCGCATCGTCAAGGCGGTGCAGGGCTTCGGCGGAGAGGCGCGAATGACGCGCGTGGATCATCGCACCGGTACGGAACGGGTGGCGGAAGTGGCCGCGCATGAAAGCGGCGACGTCTTTGTAAACGTGCAAGGCGATGAGCCCCTGCTCGACCCCGCGGCGGTCGATACCGCAGTCGCGGCTTTGTTCGAGGAGCCACCGGCAGCCATTGCGACAGTAGCAACGCCGATCAAGATTCCCGGTGACATCATGGATCCCAATGTCTGCAAGGTGGTGCTGGATTTTGACGAGAACGCTCTCTACTTCTCGCGCGCGCCGATCCCCTGGGTGCGCGACACCGGTAGCAAGGTGCAGGCCCGGCACCTCAAACACTTGGGTCTGTATGTCTTTCAACGCGACGCCCTGCTGGAGTATCCGACGTTGCCGCAAGGGGACTTGGAACGGATCGAGCAGCTCGAACAGCTCCGCTGGCTGGAGAACGGCTGGAAGATTCGGGTGGCGGAAGTAGAGCACGACGCAGTCAGCGTAGACGTGCCCGAAGATGTAGCGCGCGTGGAGAAGCTGCTGGCTGGCGGCGCGCAGATAAACCCACCGGCAAAGGATGTCGGAGCTTGACACCTTGATGTCGGCTCTAGGCAGCCACGATGGACGAGCCTGGTCCTGATGCCTACGCTACACTATGTGCCGTGGCCCGGCTAACACCCGGCCTTCCCATTTGAGGTTGCTTAGGGTTGGAAGGAGGCGCTGCCCGCGATAGTGCGCGTGTCGTCAACCCCCACGAGAAGGATCAGGTCGGGGTTGGCGATATAGGCCTTGTAATGGAACGTCGTTTGCGGAGATGTCCCGGTCGTCACGGTATAGTCGTTGCTGCCTCGGCCGTCCCCGCTGAGAACAAGTGTTCCGGTAAGCGCCTGATTCAGGAAAGCAGGATTGCGCTGGGTAGAGGAGCCTAGTTCAACGAAGTCGACGGCGCCGCTGATAGTGCCCGACCTTGCCAGCGCATATTGGCCGACGAAGTCTTCCTCAAACGTCAAGTTCGCCGATGAGCCGAGAACGATCCCGCTCCAATTGAAGACGAAATTCCCCGCCAGGCCAGGGCCGCTGAAGGGACCGGTCTGCGTGAACATCGTGCCGTCTCCGATGATGCCGTTGCTGGTGTCCTGAATGAAGGCTTGCGCGGGCGAGATTAGGTAGAAAACGAACGAGAAAGTTCCGAGGTTGGGCTTGCTGGAGGCTGTGAAGGTCATCGTCCCCCGCCCGCTGCCGGCATTCGCGGTATCGATATCGTAGATGGCGTTGCTGATTGTGGTTGAGCCGGTGATTGAGTTGTGCGTGCCGGCGTTATTGTCGTCGAGGGCGATGGCGCCGAGATTTCCGCTGCCATTCGCAGTGAAGGCGGCGGCACGTGCGACTGGCCCGGCCGTTCCAAGAACCGCCGAGCCTCCAATCAAGAATGTGAAGTCGCCCACAAAGCCCGAGTTCTGCGTGGCCACTGTCCCGCTTTGCTGAAGCGCGTCTCCAAAAGTCGCGAACTGGCCGTCGTCCTCCATCAGTTTGAACCGCGTGCTATCGACGATGTAGAAAAGAAATGAGAGTCCGCCAAACGTCATCGTGCCGCGGCCGAAGGTGGAGCCGTTGGCTGGATCCATCTGATACGTGCCTCCCGCTGGAATCACCTGAGCGCTTAAGATCGTTCCCGCATCGTTGGAGTCGAACAAACCTCCCTGAATATTTCCTGCACCGTTGGTAGTGATCTGCCCAACGACTGAGCTCGGGCCACCATTATTTGTAATTATCCCGGAATTATCGAAAACGTAGGAACCAGCAATGGCCGTCTGCGTAAAGGCGGCCGGCGTTTGGAGCCTGAACGAGCCGCTCGAAGTAGCGTTGAGATCGATCTGGATCATGACGCCGGCATTGGGGGAGTTAAGGGCGATGCTCAGTTGCAAGCCGCCAGCCGCGCTGTTGAGCGTGAGTGTGCCTCGCCCGTTCGGTTGAATGGAGTAACTACCGCTAGTGAACTGCACGAATTGTGGCAGGCTGCCGGCATCGGTGACATCTTCGATCGCGGCGGTTATGCCGCCATTACCGTCTGCCGTGAAGCTCCCAACCCGTGCGATGAACGCCCCGAAATTGACCCCGGCATCGCTGCCGCTCATGGAGAAAGCGTACGTGCCTTTGAGGCTGGCATTGGAGAACTTACCCGCGGGCGGTGGTGGAACAGAGGGAGCACTGTTTCCGCCGCACGCGGCCGCGAACAAGGCCACGACCGCAGCCAGAACCAACGTTAGCGGCTTCACAACACACCCGCCTCTGCCTTGCCGGCTTTGGGGACGGGGCGCAGTGGGAAGCCGCGCGTGCTGCGCAGCGTCAGTGTTTGGCTGCCCTTCTGGATCATTCGTGCGAAGAATTGCGTGCCCTCGCCGTACGGAACATTTTCACCAATCACGCGAATTGAATCACCAGCGGCAAGGGTAAGATGATTCGCCTGCAGCAGTCTGCCATCGCCGAGGTGCACGTCGACTTGGCCGGAGGCCGTCTGGATTACCACGCGAGCGCCCAGAGGAGCAGCCGATGAATTCTCCGCGAAACTAACTACGGTTCCTTGCAACGACACCTCTCGGCTTAGATCGTAGGATCGTCTTTGCTCCGCGGTGTTTTGCGCTTTTTGCTGCGCGGCTGCGCTCACGGAGAACAAAAGGACAGCGACCAGCCATGCTACGAAAATATTCAAGCGAATCGGTCGAGTCATTTTCCTTCCCCACGCTGAAGAGGCCTCGAGGGCCTTTCTGGAGCGTACGCAGGTGGACCTGCGCGACTTCGTTTTGCTTTGCTTTAGTTGGATGGACGTTGCTGCCCTGCCGTTTGCTCGGAACGATTGCGACCATTCCAAAGCGTAAACACCCTATGGACGGCGACAACAGCAAACCCACCCATTACCTAAGAACACGAATGAGGCAAAAAAGTTTCCCGGGAGCGACGGTAGAAGCAATTCCTGCGTTTGCTGCAGTCAGGAACGCGATTTGACACTTGGGGGAGATACGACGATAATTGATTGTACGTCACTCCTGCGGAGGGCTAACAAGCCCGCGCTATTTGTGAACTAGCGGGCTTCTAAGGATGGCGCCAAAATATATTTTTGTAACCGGTGGTGTTGTTTCCTCACTCGGAAAAGGCGTAGCGGCCTCCTCAATCGGTTGTCTCCTCGAAAGTCGCGGTTTCAAAGTCACCCTGCAAAAGTGCGATCCGTATCTCAACGTTGATCCCGGAACCATGAGCCCGTTTCAACACGGCGAAGTCTTCGTAACCGAAGACGGCGCGGAGACCGACCTCGATCTCGGCCACTACGAGCGCTTCACCCACGCCAAGCTTTCCCGCGACAACAACTGGACCACCGGCCGCATCTACGAAACCATTTTAACCAAAGAGCGCCGCGGCGATTTTCTCGGCAAGACCGTCCAGGTCATTCCCCACGTCACAGACGAGATCAAGGCCACGATCAGGAAAGTTTCCGAAGGCGTCGACGTCGTGATCGTCGAAATCGGCGGCACCGTCGGCGACATCGAGTCTCTTCCCTTTTTGGAAGCCATCCGGCAGATGCGCCTGGAGTTGGGCGCGGAAAACACGCTGTTTGTCCACGTCACGCTAGTCCCGTTTATTGCCGCCGCTGGCGAACTGAAGACCAAGCCCACACAGCACAGCGTTAAAGAAATGCTGGGCATCGGCATTCAGCCGGATATTTTGCTGTGCCGCAGCGACCGCCACATTCCCACGGACTTAAAGAAGAAAATTGCGCTATTCTGCAACGTCGCTGAATCCTGCGTCATTTCCATGGAAGACGTGGATACCATCTACGCCGTGCCGGTCGAACTGGCCCGCGAAGGTTTGGACGCGCAGATTTTGCGCTCGCTGAAACTGGAGCATCATCCGCAGGATTTGCAGCCGTGGGTGGATTTGGTGTACCGGCTGCACCATCCCGCCGGCGAAGTGCGCATCGCGGTCGTCGGAAAATATGTGCAACTCGAGGACGCCTACAAGAGTTTGCGCGAAGCGCTGCTGCACGGCGGCCTGGCCCACAACCACAAGACCGTACTCGAGTGGATCGAAGCCGAGGAAATTGATTCAGCGGACACGGCCGCGGCGCGGCTGCGCGGCTACGACGGAATCCTGGTCCCCGGCGGATTCGGCAAGCGCGGCATCCAAGGCATGGTCCACACCATTCAGTACGCCCGCGAGCACAAAGTGCCCTTCTTCGGCATTTGCCTCGGCATGCAGTGCGCCACGATTGAGTACGCCCGCGATGTTGCGGCTCTGAAGACCGCGGACAGCACCGAGTTCGATCCGCAAACGCCCCACCGCGTGATCTACAAATTGCGCGAACTCCTCGGCGTCGACGAAATGGGCGGCACCATGCGGCTGGGCGCTTGGCCCTGCAAGCTCACGCCAGGCTCCTTCGCGCATCGCGCCTACGGCAAGCTCGAAATCAGCGAGCGCCACCGCCACCGCTACGAATTCAACCGCGATTACGAAAAGATTTTGACGGGCGCAGGATTACTGATCACCGGCCGCACCCCGGACGAAAATTACGTCGAAATCATCGAAGCGCCGGAACATCCGTGGTTCCTCGGCTGCCAGTTTCACCCCGAATTCAAGTCCAAGCCCCTAGAGCCGCACCCGCTATTCGCCGCCTTCATCGGCGCGTCGCTAGAGCATAAGAAACAGAAAAACCGCCTTGCGTTGGAGCCCGAGCGGGCGCAAGCCGTCGGCGTGGGCCCACACGTCCCAGCCTGAAGCCCCTGAGCGTAGGGGCGCAACCTTCGGTCAGAGGAGTGGCCGTCTGAAATTCACTCCGAAAAAACTCCGCTGTACCACGGCAGGCCGAAACGTCCGCGGTGCATTTCAACAACAACAGCCTTTTCTGTCGAAGTCGTTCTGTAAGTCCTGCCGCTGACGTTGAAATCCTCCGTGGCTCTGCCTGCGCGCCACGAGCGCACCCTGAGGGTGTAGCTGGGCCGGCCGTATCTTCCCACCGTGACTTGCTTGCGGAGGGTCGTTGTGCGAACTGGCGTGACTGGAGATTGGTCCAGCGCGCCGTTGCCGGCGATGAACAGCGCCAGGAAAACGGTCGCGGCACCGGCGTACAGATAGGCTCGTTGCAAGCGGCCCACATCTAGGGTCAAGCGCTTGCGAAAGCTGCTCACGATATGAAGCACCACGGGCGCGAAGAAAGCACACAATCCCGCGGTCAAGAACGCGTCGCGGTCCAGGAGGGGAAAGAAGCCATTGGCGATCACAATTCCCAGCAGACCACCGACCATCGGATACGAATACTTCACCAGCGCCTTATTGATTTGTTGCCGCGTCTGAGCCGCCGATCCTCCGCATTTAGGGCAGAGCTGCACGGCATACTCGGTTCCGCATGCAGAGCAAGTTCCCATTTCTTCACTCTACCGGCAGGTTCATAAGCCAAGCCGAATAATTTCCAACAATGTGTCGGAAAATTCGTTATCTACCCGAGCGGATGAGCGAGTAGCCGTTTTTGGAGTGCGGCGGTCTTCTTTATTCTGAGCCTCGCCCGCGGCTGCAAGGGCCGTCTACTGGTTTTAATGTGATCTCCCAACTTCTACTCGGCTGCCGGATCGCGCGGAATGCAAAAGTTTGCGGATAACCAGCGGAAGCGGTCTTGCGGTTGGCGCTGGCGAAAAATGCGGGAGATGCTCATCTTATTGACGGAGAGAATTGTGCGGGGTATAGTAGGCGCAAATCGTGCCTCAGTTCTAAGGTCGGGTTGGCTAAGAAAGGCACCTGATTGCCAATGCGATTTCTCGTAAGATTCTGGATCCTCCTGGTCTTCTCGCTTGCCTTCGGTCTAATTTGTAGCGAAATCCCTGAATCGCTCAGCCTGTACGACGATACTT
>Ga0307475_10000657_pt1 | contig 20813 bp, 16 predicted proteins | sample atmos_gasesECM1C_FD_203317 | JGI IMG/M metagenome (GOLD analysis project Ga0307475, IMG submission 203317) | Hardwood forest soil microbial communities from Morgan-Monroe State Forest, Indiana, United States - atmos_gasesECM1C_515 | ecosystem: Environmental > Terrestrial > Soil > Temperate... | reverse complement strand
CACCATCAGCGACCGCCCCGGAATTCCCACCGCTTTCCCAACATTCTGGCGAGGGTTTCTAACTGGTCCAGAAGAACCGTGGGTGATCTTCAGCAACGCGCCTTTTGCCGGCAGACCAGATGTCGGAATGCGCTATTACAATCCGGTGCGCGACGCAGGCGAGCCCATACTCGATCACTACACCGGTGTTGGCGAAGTTTTGGCGGTTCATGAACTCGATAAAGTTTTTGCGGCACTTCACCAGGAGATTCGCGTCAAACGCGGAAGCCTCTTTACCCTGGATGATGCCAAGAACAACGATCTGATTTTCATCGGCTCGCCCTCTGAGAATTTGTCCCTCCTTGATATTCCCGGCACTAAAGAATTTACTTTCCGGCAAATCACTTCTGGCACCCGCCGCGGAAACACCGAGATCATCAATGTTCATCCGCGAAATGGCGAACCAAAGGAATATATGGCTTCCCCCAATAATCAGACCCTCACCGAAGATTATTCCGTAGTCGCCTTGGTCCGCGGATTAAACAATGCCCGTTCGGAACTCATCCTGGCGGGCACCACTACGATGGGTACGCAGGCTGCTGTCGAATACGTCTCTCGTCAACAAACTCTAGAAGAATTGTTAACGAAGCTCTCGGTCTCAAAACCAGCCGACTTAAAGCCCTTCGAAGCCGTCCTTCATGTCAAGGTAGTGCGCGGCGTACCGGTAGCCACTGAATTAGTAGCCCTACGTAAAGGCGTCTAATCATCATCTGAATCTTTTAACCTGGCTGTTGAAGTCGGGTGCCCCGGATTCGCAGTTGAGGTATGAATCCGGGTCTTGGATCTTTCCTCATCTCGTTTCGACCGTACCTTAACAAGCGGCTTAAGGGGAAGTAGCCTTCAATCGCGGGTCAAGCTCCGCCGCTTTTTTTAATTCCCTGCCCGATTCTTCCTGCTCGCCCTTTCGTTGCAGCGCCAATCCCAATTGATAATGAGCCGGCGCATATCCCGGCGTAGCCGCAATGGCCGATCGAAACTGCGAGATCGCCGCATCAAGATCCCCCGCATTCAGCAAACGCGTCCCAGAATTTGTTGCGAACACCGCCGCCTGCAGATCGGTAGTCTGCTTGGCCATGGCCGCGCCCGCGCGGCTCTCTGCAGCAGCGCCCTGCGTATCGCCTAGCTGCCGAAGCACCGCCGCCAGCGTGGTGTGCGCACCGGCGAAGTCCGGCTGCAATCGAATCGCTTCGCGCAACGCACCAGCAGCTTCCTGCCATTTTTCCTGCTGTTTCAACACCGTGCCCAATGTATAGAAAGCCTCCGCGTAGTCAGGCTTCGCGCGAACTGCGGACCGCAGTTCACTCTCTGCAGCAGGCAATTCGCCCTGCTGCCAAAGTGTGACCCCCAGCGTGTAATGTGCATCAGCTTGCTGTGGGTCTAACTCCGCGGCTTTGCGCAGCTCGGCGATGCCTTCCGGAAGTTTATCCTTTAGTTTTAACGCCAGCCCCAGATCGTAATGCAGCGTTGCATCGTTGGGCGCGTCTTTGAGTGCCGACTCAAATTGTGCGATGGCCGCGTCGAAATCAGTTTTTTGCAGGTAGGCCACGCCAAGGTTCGCGCGGTAACTAGTGTCCCCGGGGCGCAACCGCACCGCCGTTTTGAACTCCGCGATCGCTCCGTCGCCATCGCCAACTTGCAAGAGAGCCAACCCCAGATCGCTGTGCGCGTCAGGATTTTCCGGTTGGAGTCGCACCGCCTGCCGAAAGGCCTGCACCGCGCCATCCGCATTTCCAGAATGTTGCAGCAACAAACCTAATTCGTTCTGCGCCTCCGGAAAATCCGGTTGTAGTTTCACAACGCTTTGCAGTTCGCTAATAGCTTCTGGAGCTTCGCCCGTTTGTTGCAAGACCTTGGCCAGGTAGTAGTGTGCCTGAGGATTTTGCGGATCGAGCTGCGTAGCAGCGCGCAGCTCTGATAAACCTGCATCCCCTGATTTTTCCTGCAGTCTTAAAACGCCAAGATGCAGATGCGCCGCAGCCATTCCAGGAACGAGCCTCAGTGCTTCTTCAAATTGCCAACTGGCTTCCTTGGCGTTGGATTGCTGCACCAGCAGCGTCCCGAGTTCATCGTGTAGATCAGCACGAGACGGCTCAAGCACGGCGGCAACGCGCATCTCGGCCACCGCGTTCTTGTTGTCGCCCGCAAATGCCAGCGCTCGTCCGAGCGCGTGATGCGATTCTGAATCTCGCGGCGCATCCCGCACCGCATCGCGCGCCTGTCGTACCGCGCCTTCCAGATCCCCCTTGTTTACCAACGCGTTCGATAAATTGATGTGTGCCTGCGCAAACGCAGGTTGCGCGCGAAGCGCAGCTCGAAAATGGACGATGGCCTCATCAGTCTGTCCCCGCGCAAGCAAAACCCAGCCCAGCGAGTTATGTGCTTCCGGGCTGCCCGGCACTAGCCCTAGAACCTTTTCAAACGCCGCTCGCGCGCCGGCAAGATCACCGCGCTGCAGGGCATTCACTCCCCGCCCGTACTCGGCCTTCGCTTGAGCCGCCGCATCGGCGTTGGTTGTTGTCCCACTTTGCGCCGACTCGGTGCTGGTGGGGATTACGCCGCTAAATACCGCTGTGACAACAATTGCGGATAGAAAAATTCCGTGTGAATAAAACCGCGAAGTCAAAATCCTCATGCAAGAAACGGCCTCGGCCGCTGAGAAGAAATGTTATCACGCGATTTGTGCGATTAAGGGCGGGACGCTTCATTACTTGAGGTACCAACGCCACTCCCGTGCGACAATTTCGCCCACGGCGAGCAACCAAACAATAACCGTCGCGAGACTATGGCGATTTACGCCCCGCCGAAGCCCTGCCTTCCTGAAATTGCATGGTCCGCACGATTCCCTGCCCTTCCTTCACATAAATAACCTGCTTGGGCTTGATGTTTTCCACTTTTTCTACCAGCCCACTGGGCCAGCGAATTTCCAATAGCTCAACTTTTTCCGCTTTCCCGATCCCGAAGTGCACCCGCAAATCATTCTGCGAAAAATAACCGCCACCGCTGCGCACTTCATCTATTTGCGTATGCGGTTTTGTTTCCCCGGCGACCTGCGTAACGCAACGCAACCGCGCGCCGATGCCGCTGCGATTTGACTTGGTGCCGATGGTACGGACCTTCAACCAGCTATTTTCGGTTTTCTGATCGCAGCGCAATAGTTGCGGGTAATCGTTCACGGTGTTCACCACCACATCGATGTCCCCATCATTGTCAAAATCGCCGAACGCGCAGCCCCGCGACGCCGACGGAACGGAAATGCCGGGACCCGCGTCCAGCGAAACATCTTCAAATCGCCCATTGCGCAAGTTCCGATACAGCAACTTGCGCTGCGCGTAACCCGCTTCGGTGCGCAACTGTTCGACTTCCGGGTAAACATGCCCGTTGCAAATCAGAATGTCGGCCCAGCCGTCATTGTCCATATCAAAGAAACCGCAGCCCCACCCAAGATACTGGGTGTGTTTCCCGAGTCCCGCGGGAAACGTGGCGTCCTCAAAATTGCCCCCGCCAATATTTCGGTACAGTGAAGGAGTGTCGCCCGCAAAATTGGTTTTCACAATGTCGAGATTGCCGTCCAGATCGTAATCAATGGCCGACACTCCCATCCCCGCTTGTGGTTTCCCGTCAGCGCTGAGCGCACACCCCGCCTCCATCGCCACATCCGTAAATTTGCCGTTGGTCAGATTTTTATAGAGCGCGCTGGCCGTCGAATCGTTGGCCACGTAAATATCCGGCCAGCCATCATTGTCGAAATCAGCGGTCAGCACGCCAAGACCGTAGGTCCCGTTGGCATTCAGAATTCCCGCGGCTTGCGAGACGTCCGTGAAAGTTCCGTCGCCATTGTTGTGGTACAAAATATTTTTGCCACCATTCAATCCGGGCGGCCCACACGCCACGAGAACGCCTTTGTAATTGCAAGGACCCGACTCGGGCACAGGAGCGGTCGCGAGATCGAGATCAATATAATTCGCCACAAAAAGATCCAGCCGCCCGTCGCGGTCGTAATCCACAAACGCGCAACCGCTATTCCATCTCTTGCCGTTGCCCGCCACCCCGGCTTTTTCACTCACATCCGTGAACGTTCCATCGCCGTTGTTGTGATACAGCACATTTTTCCCAAAGTAACTGACGAACAGATCCTCGAATCCATCATTGTCGTAATCTCCGATGCACACGCCCTGGCCCCAGCCGGAATGCACTAATCCGGACTTGACCGTGACGTCTGTGAACGTGCCGTCGCGATTATTTTTGAACAAATGAGACGACGGCTCTTGCCCGGCGGGAAATCCTTCCAGCCGCCATCCATTCACTAAAAAAATATCCAGCCATCCGTCGTTGTCGTAATCGTAAAAAGCTACCCCGCAGCCTGTCGTCTCCAGCAGATATTTATTCTTGTGCTCCCCGCCGAATATAGTTTTGGCGTTCAGCCCCGCCTCTTTTGCAACATTCAGAAAACTCAATCCCAGTGGAGTTCCGGCGATAGAAACAGGGGGTGCGGCGGGGCTTTGCGGGATTTCAAGTCCCAATTCGTCAATATTTGCAGAACGCGAGAAACCCAATATGTTTTCAAGCGAGAGTACCGTGGCGGAACGGCTCAGCGACTTTAAAAGGGAGCGGCGTGAAAAACCCAAAAGGAGTGGTACCTTCCCGACTTTGGCTCGTGCTAGAATCTGCCGCTTTCCTTTATAGAGAGGCGTATGGCAGTTTGCAAGCGCCTGCACGCCAATGCGGCCTGCAATTGCCACCCATCTATGCTCGACATCAATTCCATCGTGAGACACCCAAACGCTTTCATGAAATTACTTCGCATCCTCGCCGCTCTTGTCTTTATCGCCGCCAGCGCCAACGCCGGCGCCGCCCAGGAGAGCCAGTCCCCGTCCCTTGAGCTCACCCGCCCGGTGCGCACCTCGGAATTTCTTTCTGCTGTCGGAACGCGCGCCGGTATTTTTGGCAATGAATCCGGACGCATCGAAGCCTGGGTTTATCCCTTAAAGATCTTTCGCGATTTTCATCTGCGCTTTCATACCGAGGACCGCGCCTTACCCGCGGAATCGCTCGCCCGCACAATCATCGTCCGGCCGGAAGCCACCACCATCGTATATACCAGCGACACCTTTTCCGTGCGAGAAACTTTTTTCGTTCCCGTCGACGAGCCTGGCGCGATCATAACCTTTGAAGTAGAAACGGAATTTCCCCTCGAAATTGAAGCCGTCTTCCGTCGCGATTTTCAATTGGAGTGGCCCGCCGGCCTGGGCGCCACCTACGTCAACTGGGAGCCCGAGCGAAACGCTTTTTACTTTGGCGAAGAGCAAAAGAAATTCGCGGCGTTCCTCGGCTCGCCCACCGCCGCGGAACGCCGCAGGGAATATCAGACCAATTATTCCAGCGAGAGCGATAACTCCTTCCGGTTGGGAGTTACGGAAAAAGGCGCCGACACAAAAGTGATTGTGCTGGCCGCTTCCGTACAGGGCCGCGCCGAAGCGGAAACCATCTATCAACATCTGACCGCGGAATACCCGCAGTTACTTCGCCACTCCGCCGATTATTACCGCGATTATTTGTCAAAAACCGTAAGCGTCGAACTTCCTGACGAAGAATTGCAGCGCGCTTACGACTGGTCGCGCGTCAGCATGATTCAGGGTTTGGTGACCAATCCCTATCTCGGAACTGGACTGGTCGCCGGCTACCGGACTTCAGGCGAAAGCCAGCGTCCAGGATTCGCGTGGTTTTTTGGCCGCGACTCCATGTGGACCTCGCTGGCACTCGACGCCGCCGGCGATTTCGCTTCCACGCTCAAGGCCCTCGAATTCCTCGGCAAATATCAGCGCGAAGACGGAAAAATCCCTCACGAAATCGCCCAGGGAGCAAATTTTGTCCCCTGGTTCAAAGAGTATCCGTACGCCTACGCTTCCGCGGACGCCACCCCGCTCTACATCATCGCCATGAACGATTACGTCGTGGCCAGCGGCGACACAGCGCTTGCCAAACTCAAATGGGACAGCGTTTGGAAGGCCTACCAATTCCTGCATTCCACCTATGACGGCCAAGGTTTGCCGCAGAATCTTGGCTTCGGACATGGTTGGGTCGAAGGCGGGCCGCTCCTCCCGGTGAAGACCGAACTCTACCAAAGCGGTTTAGGCGCGGAAGCCTTACGCGCGCTGAATAATCTCGCGCGGCTCGCCGGCAACGAAACCGAAAGCAAGGAACTCCAGGGCGCGTTCGAACGCCAACAGACACTGCTCAACAAGGCCTTCTGGCTCCCGGACAAAAAAAGATACGCCTTTGCCCTCGACAAGGACAACCAGCCCCTCGATGAAGCCAGCGTGCTCTCCACCGTGTCCATGTGGTTCGGCCTACTTGACGAAGAAAAAGCCGCTGAGATGATCACCCAGTTATCCGATTCGAATCACCAAGCTGACTGGGGCATGCGCATCATTTCCGACCACGCCACGCGCTACAGCGGCGGCGGATATCACTATGGCTCGGTGTGGCCGCTCTTCACCGGCTGGGCCTCGGTAGGCGAGTATCGCTATCATCACGAACATGCCGCGTACGCAAATTTGCGCGCCAACGCATTGCTCGCGCTCGACGGTTCGCCCGGCCACGTTACGGAAGTTCTGTCCGGCGATTATTACCAGGGCTTGTCCACTAGTTCGCCGCATCAGATTTGGTCAGCGGCCATGGTCGTGGCTCCCGTGCTTCGGGGAATGTTGGGGCTCTCGACCGACGCGCAAGATACGACGCTTACATTGGCGCCGCACCTGCCCGCGGATTGGCCCGGCTTCACCACTCATAATGTGCACGTCGGAGACGCCACCATAGATCTCAGCTATGCGAAAACGTCAGACGCCATCGAGCTCGAAATCAAGAATACCGGCACAAAGAATTGCACAGTCGAATTTGAGCCCTCCGTCAGCTTGCGCGCGCGGGTGCTTTCCGCGGAAATCAACCGCCACGCCGTGCCCTTTCACATGCAGAATCACGGCGCCGACCAGCACATAATCACTCACGTGTCAGTCCCGGTAGGCGCTACCAAACTGCGCATCCGCATCGCTAATGATTTCGGCGTCAGCTATCAGCCGCAATTGCCGCTGCTCGGCAGCGCCAGCGAAGGCTTGAGAATACTTTCGGAAACCTGGTCGGACGCCAAAGATGAATTAACTATCTCCATCTCTGGACGCCCTGAACAGGATTATGAGCTTTCTCTGTTCAACCCCAGCTCTGTCTCCTCTGTCGACGGAGCAGAGTTACTGCGAGCAGGTGACACGGCTTGGCTGCACATCGTCACCCCCGTCGCAGATCGCCAAAATACAGCGCACGCCACCATTACCATTCATTTTGCTCAAGGCCGTCGTGAGAAGTCGCGCAAACAGGAATGACCCCGTCCGGATTGTTTAAACCCGGCCGGATTCGATGATGATACTAATTGCTCGCATACTTTTCCGAAAACACAGAGGGGTTCATACCATGCTTGAGAAAATTACAATCAGCACCATGATGATACTGTGCTCCTGCCTTACCGCAGAACTTTCCAGCGCCCAGCAACAAACCGATGCCCGTGCCCGCCAGTGGTGGCAAAACGCGGTGTTCTACGAAATTTATCCTCGCAGTTTCGCCGACAGCAACAACGACGGCATCGGCGACCTCAACGGAATTACTTCCAAGCTCGATTACCTCCGCGAACTGGGCGTGGACGCCATCTGGATCACTCCGTGCTTCCCTTCTCCGCAGGTGGACTTCGGTTATGACGTCTCCGATTACGAAGCCATCGACCCCATGTACGGCACCATGAAAGATTTTGACCGCCTGGTCAGCGAAGCCAAAAAACGAAACATCCGCGTCATCCTTGATTTCGTGGTCAATCACACTTCCGACCAGCACAAATGGTTCCTGGATTCCAGATCATCCAAAACTTCCAAGTATCGTGATTGGTACATTTGGCGCGATGGCAAAGGCAATCAGCCGCCCAACAACTGGCAATCTGAATTCGGGGTCCCTGCCTGGACCTTCGACAAAAAAACCGGCCAATACTATTACAACTATTTTTATCCGCAGCAACCCGATCTCAATTGGCGCAATCCCGCGGTAAAAGACGCCATGCTCGACGTCACCCGCTTCTGGTACAAGCGCGGCGTTGCCGGCTTCCGTCTCGATGCCGTTGACACCCTCTTCGAAGATCTCGACTTGACCGATAATCCTCCGTCACCCGGCAAAGACAAGTTTGGCCGCCCCAACTTCGCACGCATACACAACACCAAACTCCCCGAAGTGCATACCGTTCTGCAGGACCTCCGCAAAATCGCCGACCAATACGACGCCGTGCTGATCGGCGAAACCTGGACGAAAGATATCACCGAGCTAAAAAATTATTACGGCGAAAACAGCAACGAACTACAAATGCCCATGGACCTGATGTTCGGCACAGTAAATAAACTGTCCGCTCCCGAATTTCGTCGCCAGATCGCCGCCGTGGATACCGCAGGCGGTTGGCCCGTCTTTGTCATCAGCAATCACGACATGGTGCGCTCCTACAATCGCTACGGCGACGGCGTCCATAACGACGAAATCGCCAAGCTCATGGCCTCGTTTTACCTCACCCTCCGCGGTAGCCCCATCATGTATTACGGCGAGGAACTGGGCATGGAGAACAACGACCCCAAGCGCAAGGAAGACGTGAAAGATCCGCAAGGTATAACCGGCTGGCCCGGCGAAATAGGCCGCGACGGTGAACGCACTCCTATGCAATGGAGCGATGCCAAAAACGCGGGCTTCAGCAACGCGAAACCCTGGCTGCCAGTGCCGCCAAGCTACAAAACGCACAACGTCGCCGCAGAATCCAAAGATCCCAATTCCATCCTCAGCGTCTACCGCCAACTCCTCGCCCTGCGCCACAACGAACCCGCGCTGCTCAACGGAACCTACACCGCCCTAAACGAAGACGACCCCAACGTCCTCACCTATCTGCGCAAAGACAAAAACGAAGCCATTCTTGTGATGTTGAACATGTCCAGCTCGCCGCAAAAAGTAAAACTAAATCTCGAACCACAAGGCTACGCGTCACCCAAATTATCCGTGCTGCTCTCTACTTTCCAGCAGCCTGCCTCTTCAGCGGCAGCCGAAACCGTAGGGCTCCCACCATTCGGAGCCTTAATCACAAAAGTCTCTAACTAGGGAATCGCCAAAAATCAAAACATCTCGCTCCAGGACGGAGGGTGCCCTACCCTCGATTTGCAGGGTGGGTCCTGGTTTCAAATTTTTTTTCCCTGATTGAAAGCAGTCCTGATCAGGACATCCAACACCAACGTCATCAATGTTATGTCTCTGGTATTTCGTTGTCTGAATAAGCGCCTGAATCCGCAGAAGCAAATAATGTCGAATCCAGTGGCGACCCAGCTTCGACTTCGAAGAGCCCTGCACAGTCGCTGGTAACCGGTCGCACAATTCTATATACTCCGCCGTAATTATTTACAGGAGGTTAATATGTCTTCCGCTTCCCAACCACTTACCGCTACGGAACAGAACAAACTGCTGGTGATTCGCTGGTTTGACGAAGTATGGAACCAGGCCCGTCGTGAAACGATCTTCGAACTCCTGGGCGAATCCGCCATTCTCCACGACGGCCCCCAGCAATACCGCGGCCCCGAGGAATTCGCGCGTTTCCACGATTCCCTACGTTCGCAATTCTCAAACTTCAAAATTACGCCGATCATTGCTCTTGCAGAAGGTGCTCACGCCTGCGTTCACTGGTCCTGCTCAATGACCCACACCGCCACGCAAAAACCATTGCAGTTAACCGGCACCTCAATCGTGCGCATCGAAAACGGGCGGTTCGCCGAAGGCTGGCAAAACTGGGACGCCGCCCACCTGTACACGCAGTTGACCGGACAATCAATTAGCTTTTCCTAGCGCCGGCGCCACGAATACACGGGACCGTCGAGAGCTGTGCTCTTTCACCGGCCCTCATTTAAAAATGCCTCTGATAAACGCGCTACCTGACAAGTGGGAATCTGACAAAACCTTACTGCAGCACCCAATGCCCAATCATCTCCGTGAACGCGAATCCATAGCGGGGGTACTGCGTTCCCGGCCATTCCGCGCGCACCACTCGCGCCTTACCCACATGCTCCTGCTCTGGGCCAAGCATAAAAACATCCACGATACTCCCAATGGTCAAAACCACCGCACAAGCGCAAAGAAACCCGCTTTTACTGACGTTTTCCGTCGTGCTTGGCAGGCTGAAGTCCGCGCCATTGGCGTCCTGGCCGCTCAATTTCAACGGCACCCGCAGCCCCGCGCGCACTTCCTTGCGGCGTTCCAGCCGCCGGCTGTGCAACGCCTGCGCCAACGAATCGCGCAGCGCGTCAAAGTCCACCGGCTTCTCAAAATAAGCCGCCGCGCCCAGATCGCGGCAGAAATCTTTTGTTTTTGCTCCACCCCCACCGCTGATCACAAAAACCGGAATCAACTGCGTGGCGCTGAATGACGTAAGTGTTTTGCAAAGTTCGAAACCCGAATATCCCGGCATGCGCAAATCCAGCAGAATGGCATCAGGCTTATGTTCCAGCGCCAGCGCTTCCTCTGGCTTCCCGGTATCAAAAATTTCATACAAATCAGTCAGATTCAGCCGCACCAGACGTCGTATGGCTTCATCATCGTCCACAATCAAAATTTTTGGCATCCCTATGTCCTCTGAGCTGCGGTCCTCTTAAATAGCCCGCTGTTTCGGCGCGCCGGCCAATATCATTTCGCTGATACGCTGTCCTTGTTTGCCGCTGTCCAGCACATCGCGAACTTTGTGGATCAGCGCCTCTTCCGTGAACGGCTTATTCAGCAAATTCGAGTCATCTTCAAGAACACCGTGCCCCGCTATAAACGAATCGGTGTAGCCGGAAATGTATAAAACCTTGATGCGCGGGTAGCTGGCCGCCAGTCTTTCCGCTAGCACTCGGCCATTTTGCCCCGGCATGATTACGTCGGTAACCACCAGCTGAATCGCCCCGCGGTGCGCAGCGGCGATGCTTACCGCTTCCTCGGCGTTGGAAGCGCTTAACACTTCGAATCCGTGACTGGACAAAAATTCTGGCGCAAGTTTTCGAATCGCTTCGGCGTCTTCCACCAGCAAAATCGTTTCCGAGCCCCGCAGATTTTCACCGACATACGGCCGCGCCGTCTGCGACTCGGAAGTTTCCCCCACGCGTGGCAGAAAAATCTGAAAAGCGGCGCCCTTGTTAGGTTCACTGTCGACCCACACAGATCCGCCGCTCTGCTTGACGATGCCGTAGACGGTAGCGAGCCCCAGCCCGGTCCCTTTGCCCATTTCCTTGGTCGTAAAAAATGGTTCAAAAATGTGCGCGAGCGTCTCGGCGTCCATGCCGCCGCCTGTGTCAGTAACCGAAAGGCAAACGTATTGCCCCACTTTCGCGCCCGGATGCAACCGCGTATAAGCGTCATCGAGATATACGTTCTTCGTGTCGATGCGAAGTTCTCCGCCTGCGGGCATGGCGTCGCGCGAATTAACCGCCAGGTTCATGATCACTTGTTCGATTTGATTGCGGTCCGCGCGCACCGACTGCAGCGCCGGCTCCATCCCCATCGTCACGGTAATGTCTTCGCCGATAAGCCGCGGCAGCATTTTTTGCATGTCCGCGACCAAATCGTTCAAGTTCAAAACCGTGGGCGTAGTATCTGTTGCCGGCTGAAAGCCAACAGCTGCCGCGTCAGAGCCGCCGCGCGGTCGCCCGCTTTTCCTATTTCGTTCACGTGTTCGACTAAGTGGCTTTCCGCTCCAAGCGCGCGTTTCAATAGCTGGCTGTAACCGATGATTACTCCCAGCAGATTGTTGAAGTCATGCGCGATACCGCCTGAAAGCCTTCCTACCGCCTCCATCTTTCCCGCCATGCGCAACTGCCGCTCCAGAATGCGCCGGTCGGTTATGTCTTCCACGAACATTTCGAAATACGCAGCCTGGCCGTCGTTATGGTCGATACGGCGGCCGCTGCATCGCACCGTGATTGGCGTTCCATCCTTGCGTTTCCATTCCGCTTCCGCCTCTTTGAAATCCTCCGCGCGGTTAAACAAATCCATTAACGCGCGAAATTCCGCCGGCAATTTAAAAACATCAAGTTGCAGATTGGCTTTCAAAAGCTCAACCGAGCTTTCATATCCCAGCATCTTTTGTAGTGCAGGGTTAACGCGAAAAAGCTGGCCCTCGCCATTTCCGCGATAGATTCCGTACGGCGCGTCTTCCACCACTGACCTGAAATCCGCGTCCGCCAGCAATAACGCTTCCTGTGCCGATTTCCGCTCGGTGATATCGCGATTCACGATGACAAGTTTTTCTGGCGCGCCTTTGGCGTCGCGAATCACGCTGGCCGTCGATTCCAGCACCCGCCACGTTCCATTTTTGTGGCGAATTCAATATTCCAGCGTCTGTCCCACGCCCGTCGTCCGGGATTCCTCAGCCGCGCGCTTCACTCGCTCGCGATCATCCGGATGAATTTGCTCCATTGACGATGATCCCCTCAGTTCCTCCGGCGAGTATCCCAGCACCGTTTTGTACGAAAGACTGTTGTAGATACGGTGGCCTTCCGCATCCACCACCGCGATCATGTCCGTGGCGTTATCGCTGATCAATCGAAACAGCTCTTCGCGTTTGAATAATTGGCGGCGAATGCGATGAATTTGCCATTGCTGATAAATGGTGTACAGATCAAACAGCAGGACCACCGCCACAAGCAAACGCACCGCAGGGGGAAAACCTAACCAGAAAAGTCCCTGGCGTTCGGCTAGTTCGGGAACAATAAAAGAAACAACTCCCACGGTAAGTAGCAGCGTAACCATTATCGCTGCCAGCCACAGCCACCACTCCCGGAGCTCCGCGCGTCGCAGGCTCCTCCAAGCAGCCTCTGACGAAGGCACCGTCAAGTCATTTTCACCGTCCGATGAACCGACCTTCTTCTTCACAGCAGAGGGAAAGGCAATTGAACCGCCATTCCAATCGGCGTAAGTCGCACTAAAGAGTAGCCCGACAGCTAATTCCGCCATCCGCGCTGTGCCCTTTTGAACCGAGTTCCCTAAATGACTCGGGTGTACGCAATGCTTTGTGGGTCGCAGCTTTGTGGGTCGCAGCTTTGTGGGTCGCAGCCTTGTAGGTCGCGACTCTAGCCGCGACAATGCCGGACCAACCATGAGCCGAATTTTCAAAAGGGTCCCATCCGCAGCCGGCGGCTTCGTCCAGATATTGACAAGTGCGACCCGTCCTGTTTATAGTCGCTTATCGATATATCGATTATCGAGTACACATGCCAAAGCGTAAGCTTGATCCGTTGCCTTCCGCCGCATTTCAGATTCTGCTCGCCCTCGCCGGTGAAGACCTGCATGGTTACGGCATCATGCGGCAAGTAGCGGAGCAGACCGAAAGCCGCATGCGACTGGGCCCTGGAACCCTGTACAGCTCCATTCAAACGCTGCTCGAAGCCAAACTGATCGAAGAACTCGACCAGCGCGAAGACGCGAAACTCGGCCAGGAACGGCGCCGTTATTACCGGTTGACTTCCACTGGACGCAAAATGGCACGCTCCGAGGCCCAACGCTTAGCTGATCTGCTCCGCGTGGCGCGCGCCAGGAAGATCTTAAGGGGGGAATATGTCTGAGAAGATATATGCCTGCCTGTTGCGTTTGTTTCCTTCCCATTTTCGCGAAGCTTACGGTGACCAAGCGCCGCAACTCTTCCGCGACCGTGCCCGCGATGAAAAAGGATTCTTTCCGCGCGTTCGTCTCTGGCTTGACCTGCTGGCCGATCTGGCAATCTCGCTCCCGCGCCAGTACCGTTATGTCCGACCCGCATTCGCTGGCGCCGTCGCACCGCAACGTTTGGAGGGCACACCTGCCTTTTTTGTTCTCACCGACGAATCACCCGGTTCGGGAGCTCTTATTTTTGGATGTGCGCTCTCGATGATGGCTTTAAGTTTGTTCTCAATATTACTCGTCCACGCCGGGAGCCACCGGCCACCGAGTGCTTCATCCTATCAACGGGCATATGCAAGCGATTCGCGTCCGTTCGCCTCGGGGCACGCGTCGGAGCAGGCCCCCGGTGATGCGCAAGACGCAATTAGGAACGCAAGCCGCGTGAAGCCCTACGAAACCAAATCAAACGATTCGCAGCCGAAGGTGCTCTTACCATTGGGCAGCTCCCGATTCCCCGACGCGTGGCCTCCGCAAATGCAAGACGTCGCGGAGCGAAAACGTTTGATGAATGCGGTGATCGATAATCTAAAGAAGCACTACGTTGATCGCGAAGTTGCTCGGAAGACCGCCGATGCGCTGTTGGCACACGAGAAAAATGGTGATGACGACAAGGTGGCGGACGGTGGGGCGTTTGCCAGTCTGCTGACCCAGCAGATAAGAGATGCGAGCCACGACATGCACCTGGAGGTGGTCTACAGCCAGGAACCTTTGCCTGACCTCCTCCCCGAATCCACAGCTGCAGACTTCGCGCGCTATCGAAAAGTGATGGAGCGGGACAACTGTACATTCAAGAAGGTCGAAATCCTGCCGCACAATATTGGCTATCTAAAACTCAATGCTTTTCCCGATCCGCGCGTTTGCCGCGCAACGGCCACCGCCGCGATGGCTTCTTTGAACCGCGCGGACGCCATCATCTTCGATTTGCGAGACAACCGCGGCGGTTACTCAAGCATGGTCTCGCTAATTGCCGCCTATCTCTTCGACCATCCGGAATACATGTACGATCCCCAGGAAAGTCCGACGCCGCACTCTTGGACGCTTTCGCCCGTTGCGGGAAACAAACTAGCCGACAAGCCCGCGTTTGTACTAACTTCAGCCTCGACTAACTCCGCGGCCGAGCAGTTCTGCTACGACCTGAAGATGCTGAAACGCGTGACGCTCGTCGGCGAGACCACGCGTGGCAGCGCACACGCCGGCGTTTTTCACCGCATTGACGATCATTTCGGAATGGGAATTCCCGAGGTGCTGCCCGTCAATCCTTTCTCAAACACCGACTGGGAAGGAACCGGCGTGGAACCCGACGTGAAAGTAGACGCTGCGCAAGCTCTAGAAACCGCGCAGAAACTGGCCGAGGGCAGGCTGCAGAAGAAGTAGACCACTCATTCGGGAATCCATCTCACCGCGACCCTCCGCCTCCCATCAGCAATAACGACCGCTGCGAAAATGGCAAGTATAGAAGCGCAGCCGCGGTAGCGATTGCCAGTCCAAGACCTATCTGCTGCACACATAAAAATGGAGTCAACGCCCACATCTCATCCAGCACCAGCACAAACGGGAAGAGTTTTCTAAATTTTTCATTCAGCCCTTGATATCGGAAAGCCATCGCCATAAGCAAATAGAGACGCACTGGAATTCCGATTGTCGCAGCCAGCATCAAAACCACGAACACCGTAAACGCATACCGTCCCCAGTCATTCAAAACCGCTTCAGCGAACGAAAGTCTCACCAGAAAAATAATATAGAAGATCAAGTACATGAGCTGAATCAGCGAAAAAAGAATCCGAACGGACTCCTTGCGCACTACCGGCAGGTCCCTCGGATCGCTTAGTATCGAGGAGCGCATTTCTTCAGCACCTGAAGTCAGCGCTTCCGTTCGCGGCCCGGGCCCCTCGACGATCTGGTCGTAATTTTCCGCGCCGGCGCCCACGCCCGTCATCGCATTGTCACGAGCCGCGATTTGCACTGGCCCAATGAACCGGTATCCTCGCCGTGGCAAAGTCTGAATAAATTTGGGATTCGCCGCCGAATCTCCTAACGCTGTTCTCACCTGGTTGATCGCCGTATTCAACCCGTGATCAAAATCCACAAACGTGTCTGCAGGCCACAACTGCTCCCGAAGTTCGTCCCTGGAAACCACGTCGTCCGATTTTTCCAGCAGCATAATCAGAATTTGTAGCGCCTGGTCCCGGATGCGCGGCCGCGATTTTCCGTCCTTCCGCAATTCTCCCGTGACGGAGTCCAGTTCAAACATGCCGAAACGGAAAAGCCGGGGCTGGCTGTTGACTTCGCTCAAGCAGGAGGTCTCCCAAACCGCTCCTATTCTATGGGAGATGGTCGCCTAAAAGACTAAGTTTCATGCGCTTACGGAATGAGCTTTGCTTGATCACGATTTACCCGCAAACCATTGCTTACCCACCGCCATTTCTGCATATTGCGCACATGCACTCGCTCGCAATTCAAAAACGCGCACGGATAGCCTTCATTCTTCTGGCCGGTTTGGCCCTGGCCTCGCCAATCCTCCCAGCCGAAACTCCGACTCCAGAAACCCTGAAAGCTTTTGATAGCTACGTCGCAGCCGCTGAAACTCGCAACAATGAAGAACTGGCCGCCAGGAAAAATTTCCTTTGGCTCGACGTTCTACCAGAGTCCGAGCGCGAACGCACATACGACCGCCTAAAGCGCCAACAAACCGTAATTCGCCATTCTGCATCGTGCGCTTCGCGGAATTGCTCGAACATCCCGGGCGGGATGATTCATGACTGGACTGGCATAGCTTTTGTTCCCGGCGTCACTCTGCAGCAAACTCTCTCGGCCATTCAAGATTATGACCGCGACGCCGACTACTACCGGCCCACCGTGCTTCGCGCCAAACTCTTGTCGCGGGAAGGAAATTCGTTTCGCGTCTTTCTGCGGCTAAAAGAAAGCCACGTCATCACCGTTGTCCTGGATACCGAGTACGAAATCCAATACCTGGTCATCGACAGCGCTCACGCCGCATCCGTCTCTCACAGCACTCGAATCACCGAAATCGAAAGCGCTGGCTCCCCGCAAGAGCATGCCGTCTCGTCCAAAGATAACCACGGCTTCTTGTGGCGTTTGACTTCTTACTGGCGTTTTTACCAGGCCGATGGCGGCGTGTACATCCAATGCAACGCCATTTCCCTGACTCGTGACGTCCCCGCCGGCCTCGGATGGCTAGCCACACCGTTCATCGAAAATGTTCCGCGCGAATCCCTGGATTTCACACTTACAGCAACACGTGAAGCGCTGCTAAAGAAATTCCCAAACAAGACGGCCAATTAGTTAGCGAAAGGAAAATCTCATGAACTCGTCACAACCTACCCGCACGGCGATACCGCAAAAATTTAAAAATGCAATTCGTCTTCAAAATAGCTTCACCGCCGCGACAGAACGCAAAGCGTTGTTATGGCTGGCGGCGCGCATGCCAGCCTTCATCAATTCCGATCACCTCACGTTGCTGGGATTCACCGCCATGTTTCTCGCCGGTTGCAGCTACGCCCTGGCCCGCTGGAATCCCTGGGGATTGTTACTCGCCACGTTGTGCCTGGCATTAAATTGGCTCGGAGATAGCCTGGACGGCACCCTGGCCCGCGTCAGAAATCGTCAGCGCCCGCGCTACGGATTTTACGTCGACCACATCATCGACTCCTTCGGCGCGCTTTTCCTTATGTGTGGACTTGCAGCCTCGGGCTACGTCGACTGGCGCATCGCCATGGGCATGCTCGTCGCATTTTTGCTGCTGTCCATTGAATCCTACCTGGCCTCTTACACTCTCGGAATTTTCAGTCTGTCTTTTGCAAAGTTTGGTCCAACGGAAATTCGCATTCTTCTCGGCATCGCCAACACTGTTTTGTTTTTCCTCCCGGCCACGCGTATTTCAGGATGGTCTCATCGTTTTCTCGATATAGGCGGCGCAATCGCCATCGTGGCCATGACCGCAATGGCCGTCTTCGCCGCGGTAAGCCACACGCTGGCTCTGTACCGCCAAGAAACCTTTTAACCCTGAAAAGCTTGTTTCGCTCCAATAAAAAATTCGGTGACCAACTCTAGGCCTTGTGCCCCCGTGTGCATTATTGTGTTTGCCTGGAGGTGGCATGCCATCCGATAAATTAAATTCGCCAGGCACGGAAACTACGGGTCTGAATATTGAACGAGCCGGCGACGTTTTGACTTTCACATTGGACAATCTCGCTGAGGGAAACCGCGTTACCGGTGCGATGCTCGACGCGATGCTTAACGTGCTTCGCTCGGAAGCTATTCATCCTTCAGCTCGCGTCTTGGTGATCCGTGCCAACGGCAACGTCTTTTGCACCGGTCGCGAGCGCGCTGGTCGCGATGTCGCATCCATTCGTCAAGAATCTGCTCGCATCCTCGAATTCAAGCGCGCTCTCAGAACCACCTCGCTGATCAGCATCGCCGCAGTGCAAGGCGACGCCATGGGCTTTGGATTCGGCTTGGCGATTCTCTGCGACTTCGTCGTCGTCGCCGAACATGCTGCCCTCGGCTTCCCCGAAATGCGCTCCGGTCTGGCCCCCGCAGCCATCATGTCTTATCTGGGCGACTACACGCTGCCACGTTTCGCTTTTCCGATGGTGCTCTTCGGCGATCCTATTGACCCTCAGCGCGCCCTGCAAATCGGCTTGATCTCTCAAGTCACCACCCCGGATCGCCTCAAAGGCGGCGTAAATTCGCTGGTCCAACGCATCCTAAGCCTGGATCCAACAGCCGCCCGCAAATGCAAGGACTTCTTCAACGTCGCCGCGCAAAATTCATTCGAACAAAATTGCCGCCTGGCCACTGAAGTGTTGACCATCGCCGGCCTATCCGTCCTCGCCAGGGAGAAATAATCTGCCCGCTACGGTAAACGCCGGCGCTCGACTGGACCGCCTCCCCATTTCTTCTTTCCATCGCCGCATCATGGGCCTCATCGGCATTGGCATGTTTTTCGACGGCTTCGACCTTTACCTGATCGCCACCGTCCTCGGCGCCATGCTTCGCAGCGGCTTTTCAACTCTCAGCCAAAACGCCCAATTCATCGCCGCAACTTTTCTTGGAATGATGCTCGGTTCCTTTGCGACCGGCTTTCTCGGTGATCGTTACGGCCGCCGCTTTACCTATCAGACCAATCTCGCCGTCTTCGGTTTCGCGTCCTTGGCCTCCGCTTTCGCGCCAAATATTCATGTACTGATCTTCCTGCGCTTCATCATGGGCCTGGGTCTTGGCGCGGAAAATGTCGTCGGCTATTCGACCATGACTGAGTTCATCCCACCGCAGGCTCGAGGCAAATGGCTGGGCGGCATGTCCTTCATTGTCGTTCTCGGCCTGCCCGCCACAGCACTGGTCGGTACCCTGGTCATTCCGATTTTTGGCTGGCGCGCCATGTTCGTCATCGGGGGAATCGGCGCCCTGGTGGTCTGGTATCTTCGCAAGGCCCTTCCGGAATCCCCGCGTTGGCTAGAGTCCGTCGGCCGTTACGACCAAGCGGAAGCCCTTCTGCAATCCATCGAACGTGAAGTCTCCCAGCAGCATGGTCCGCTTCCGCCGCCGTCTCCCACACCATCAATCGCCCCGTCCCGAAAGCTCAATTCCCTTCTCGGCCCGGTTCTCCTCCCGCACATGATTGTCGGCTGTATCGCCCTCATAACCGTAAATACCCTGATCTTCGGCTTCGTTACCTGGCTCCCAACTTTTTTCGTTCACAGTGGCCGCAGCATCGCCCAATCCTTCAGTTACTCCCTGATCATTTCCATCGGCGCACCTATCGGCTCCGCTATCGGCGCATTGACCTCTGACTCCTGGGGACGAAAACCCACCATTGTCGGCGCATCGCTACTAACCATCCTGATCGGCGGCTTCTATCCCTTCATAAAAGCCCCCCTTCTGCTCTCCCTAATCGGCTTCGTTTTGATGATCCCCATCTACGTCTTAGTCACCGTCTGCTTTGCCGTTTACATCCCGGAATTGTTCCCCACCGAGGTCCGTCTGCGAGCCTCGGGCATTTGCAACACCTTCGGACGCGGCGCCACCATCGTCACCCCCTTCCTGGTAGTCGCGCTCTTTCGCCATTACGGAGTCGGCGGCGTAATCAGCATGCTGGTGGGACTATTAATCATCGAAATCGTGCTGGTACTGATCTTCGGTATCGAGCCCAAAAACCGCCGCCTCGAAGAAATCAGCTATACATGACCCTTGCACATCCCAAATGTGCAAGAGCCGCAAGTGCTTTTGTTTCATCGGAATTGCTGACTTCAAAGCGGCTAACTGCGCAGTCCCTAGTACCAGCACTCAAGTCAGTCCTCTTAGTACCACTGGCTATTCTCATTTTTAAGCGAACCACCCCAACCAGCGCCGGCCGTTTGGAACACCAGTTTTTCGGGCCCGTACGCCCTAGCTATTTCAGTTTTGGCCGAATCACCCGACAATGATCCCAGGTTTTACACCAGCTCTCAGGAGATACACATGGACGAAATCAATAGCCTGCTTTATGACATGCACGGAACAGCGCACGTAATTCTGATCGCCGCCCTGTTCGTAATTTTGCTTATAGTTCGCTAACGCAGGTATCTGCTCGCGAACAAAAATAAAAAGCGCCGGTCGCATGACCTGCGCTTTGCTTTCATAACACCAGCAAGAACCCCAAAATCCGGATTGCGCTTGCGCCACGTAAGCCGTCAATCCGGAGGTAGTCACAACATTCGGCTGCGCTGCAATTTCTAAAGACTCCCCATCCCCGCAATGTGTACCTGCGACACCCAGCAAAAACTAGATGCCTCGCCAACTGGAGTAGCACAACTTCTCGCTCGCGTCTTTGACATCACCAATTGGCTCGACCCAGTGATTGTTTTATATTTCCATTCCTTTGGAAATATGAAGCAATCACTCGCCATTGATTCACTAGCCGCCTTGGCCCAATCGACGCGACTCGACATCTTTCGTTTGCTGGTCCGCCATGCCCCCAATGGCCTCCCTGCCGGAACGATCGCTCGCCGTCGTCGCATACCAGGTCCAACGCT
>Ga0307475_10000656_pt1 | contig 20845 bp, 14 predicted proteins | sample atmos_gasesECM1C_FD_203317 | JGI IMG/M metagenome (GOLD analysis project Ga0307475, IMG submission 203317) | Hardwood forest soil microbial communities from Morgan-Monroe State Forest, Indiana, United States - atmos_gasesECM1C_515 | ecosystem: Environmental > Terrestrial > Soil > Temperate... | reverse complement strand
AGCTTGCGGCGGCGCAGGGTATCCCAGCAATGGTTAGCAGCTACCTTATATAACCAGCCTGAGAACGGGCGGGAAGAGTCGTACTGGTTGATCTTCCCTTTCAGCTTCATAAAAACTTCCATGGTGGCGTCTTCGGCGTCTTCTCGAGTCGGCAGCGCGCGACGGCAAAAACGGAAAATCGCCGGCGCATAGTCGTGGTAAAGCTGGCCCCAAGCCTGGGCGTCCCCTGCCTTGGCACGGGCGATGGCCTCCGTCGGTTCCGCTATTCCCGGCGAACTCATCGGTCCTGGTCTCAGAGCTTCCATAAGGTAGTACGCAGCAAAGGCGAAAAACTTACACGGTGCAATGGTTAAGGGTTGCGTGGTGTCTTTGGCGCCCCACCGGATGAGCTGGGCTCTCAGACTGATTGCAATCTATCAGAAAACAGAACGGCCCGGCAGTTCGCCCGGGTTGTAGACCGCGAGGATTGCGGCTCCCCAAAGAAGCTAAGAGCGAGCCCACTGGGTATTGATTTTTGGTGGGTGCAGCAAGGTTTGCATGACGACGCAATATTGTTCCGTTTTTTCCTGCAGGGCCTTCATTTGTTCGGAAGTTGCCTGTGGGGCATCGATATCGAAATAGACGCGAATTTCCTGGAAGCCCACGGGGACTCCTTTAGAGAGCCCCAGCGTTCCCCTCAAATCCATGTCACCGCTTACGCTAACCTTCACGTGTTCAGTGGCAATTCCCATAGCTGTTGCAACCAGCTGACAGGTAATCTGCGCGCAGGCCGCCAAGGCTCCCAGCAATAAATCGCCAGAGCAGGCCGAGGTGCCGGTTCCGCCGACGCCTTTGTGGGCTTCCGCCTGATAGATGGCGCGGCCAATATCCACGGAGCAGCTCATGGGTGTGTCGGACTGCGACCCTGTAGCGGTCATGGTAATGCGCGAGGAATTCGGATCGCTACGATACTGTTCCTTCAGCGGCTTTTGCAGAGATCTAATATCCAATGGCGGCCTCCAAAAATTTGTTATGCTGCACCGATATTAGATGCGCGGCGCTGCAATTCACAAATGCAATTCCGTAATTCAATGGACGAGGCCGCAAACGGGCTGTGACCGCTCAGAACCAATCGCTGACGCTTCCCGGCGGTTCACGATTCGGCCGCTATGAAATCCTTGGCGCACTCGGCTCCGGCGGGATGGGCGAAGTTTATCGCGCGCGCGACCCGCGGCTGGGGCGCGACCTGGCCATAAAAATTCTTTCCAGCAAACTCTCGGACAACAAACTAGATGTAAAGCGGTTCGAGCGAGAAGCCGGTTCGGCCTCGGCACTCAATCACCCCAATATCGTGACCATCTTCGAGTCGGGACAAGTTGACGGCACCTACTATATCGCCATGGAACTGGTCGAGGGCCAGCTGCTGCGCGACATGTTAGGTGCAGGGCCGATTCCCTTGCAGACGATTATCCGCATCGCGGCGCAAATCGCCGACGGACTGGCAAAAGCACATGCGGCAGGCGTGGTGCATCGGGACCTGAAACCGGAAAACCTGATGGTTTCTCGCGACGGCTTGGTAAAAATTCTGGACTTTGGACTCGCCAAGCTAGTCGGCCCGGAGACTAACGCGCTGCTGGATGTCGAGACTGTAGGCCCCTCGCACACCACCACGGGCGCGCTCCTCGGCACGGTCCCGTACATGTCGCCGGAGCAAGCCAATGGTCTGCCGTTGGATTTCCGTTCCGACCAGTTTTCGCTTGGTTCGTTGCTCTATGAAATGGTTACGGGAAAACGCGCGTTCCCCCATCAGGGCGCCGCCGAGATTCTCGCAGCGATCCTGCGCGATCAACCCGCAGCAGCAGCGTCGTTAAATCCACAAGCGCCCGCGCCACTTTGCTGGGTTATCGACCGGTGCCTCGAGAAAAATCCCCAAGATCGCTACGACTCCACACACGACCTGGCTAGAGACCTAGCGAGCATACGCGACCGGCTTCCCGAAGCGCCGTCGCGCCATTTGGCGCCTAGGCTCAACACACTGCCGAGTCAGGCCACGGCGTTCATCGGCCGCGAGCGAGAAGTAGCGGCGGTGAAAGAATTGCTGTTGCGCGAAGACGTCCGGCTGGTCACGCTGACCGGGCCGGGCGGAATAGGAAAAACCCGGCTGGCACTGCAGGTCGCCAGCGAAGCAAGCCAACGGTTCGACGGTGGAATATGTTTTATTCCACTAGCTTCGGTGAATGATGCATCGCTGATTCCTTCGATCATCGCGCAAGGCTTGGGAATCAGGGAAACCGGGCGCGCCGCCAGCGTCCAAAGCCTGAAGGAATATTTGCAGGACTCGCGCTCGAACTTGCTGCTGTTCTTTGACAATTTCGAGCACATGCTGGCGGCGGCGCCAGTGGTGGCGGAATTAATTACCGCCGCCCCCAAGTTACGCGTACTAGTGGCCAGCCGCGCGCCTTTGCATATCTATGGCGAATACGAATTCCCGGTGCCTACGCTGGCATTGCCGGATCTGCAATCCGGAACATCGCGTGAAATTCTTTCGAGGAATCCTACCATCGCGTTATTCATGGCACGCGCAGTTGCCGTTAAGCCAAATTTTGAACTCACCGAAGAAAATGCGCGAGCCGTGGCGACCATTTGTACGCGGCTGGATGGGCTGCCTCTGGCCATCGAATTAGCCGCTGCACGAATTAAGTTGCTCTCGCCGTCCGCAATGCAGTCGCGACTGGAAGGTTCGCTGCAACTTCTTACCGGTGGGGCGAAAGATTTGCCGATGCGACAGCAGACGCTGCGGGGAACGATGGACTGGAGCTATGACCTGCTCAGTCCAGCCGAGCAGAAATTGTTCCGGAGAATTTCTGTTTTTGTGGGTGGCTGTACGTTGGAGGGCGTTGAGGCGGTTTGTAATACCAAGCAGGATCTTGAAATAGATGTGCTGGACGGCATGGGGTCGCTGGTCAACAACAGCCTGGTTCGGCAGATTGAGCAATCCGCCGGCGAGCCACGTTTTGTCTTACTAGACACGATTCGCGAGTATGGGCTGGAGCGCCTGGCTGCAAGTGGCGAAGAATCCGCGATGAGACGGGCGCACGCCGCGTACTGCCTGGTGCTGGCCGAAGAATGCGCATCGCAAGCGGCTGATACTGCGCCCACCGACTGGCTGGGCCAGTTGGAACTGGAGTACAACAATTGCCGCGCGGCTCTCGATTGGTTGACTGGCAGTGGAAACGCGGAGTGGGGACTTCGCCTGGGAGCGGCGCTGTTCCAATTCTGGGAGACGCGCGAGCATTTGACAGAAGGCCGCGACCGGCTTCAAAAACTTCTCAAGCTTGAAGGAGCCGCTGCGCATTCTAATTCTCGCGCGCGCGTGCTTTTCGCTACCGGCGTGCTGGTTACCGAGCAGGGCGACCATCAGGCAGGCGGCACCCTGTTCGAAGAAAGCCTGCAAATTGCTCGCGAGTTGAACGACTCTCGCGGTGTAGGGATCGCCTTGAACGCCCTGGCGGTAAACGCTCGTGACGACGGTGACATGTCCAAGGCAAGGTCGCTGTTCGAAGAGAGTCTGGCGGTGTGGCGCGAGCTAAATGATCGTGCGATGGTGGCGCGCGCGCTCAGCAATGTCGCTAGCGTCGTGAAATCCCAGCGTGACTATGCGCTGGCCCGTTCCCTGCATGAACAGTCCCGCGTGATTTTTGAGGAACTGGGGGATAGCACCTGCATAGCCTGGTCTCTCAATTACCAGGGCGATGTAGCCCAGGAGCAGGGAGAAATCTCAGTAGCGCGCGAGCTGTACGAGCAGAGTCTGAAAATATTCAGGAAGCTGGGCGACAAGTGGGGTGTCGCGGGATGCCTGGTGGACCTGGGAAATCTGGCACGCGATCAAGGCGATGAAAAAAAGTCGCGGCTACACTACGCGGAGAGCATGAAACTTTTTCAGGAATTAGGGCAGAAACGGGGCATGGCGCGAGTGTTGGACTGCGTGGCTTGTTCCGCGGCGCTGCAGTCTCAACCGGAGCGCGCGTTGCGATTGGCAGGATCTGCTGCGGCTATCCGCAGGGTTGTAGGCGCGCCCCTGCCGGTGGCGGAGCAGGCTCGCCTAGAGAAAACGCTGGACCTCGCCCGCCAATCCATCTCTCCGGCTAAAGCGGCCGCCGCGTGGATGGACGGTTGGACGATGGCAACGGAAAGAGCCATACAAGAAGCCTTATCGTTTAGTTGACTGGTTCGGAAAAATTGCGATTCTCCGGCGCGACGAGCGGAAAAATTCGTTGCCGGATTAATTACTCCGCGGTGGTGGGATCAATCATCCTGCGCACGGCGGAGATGCGGTTTGCGGGAATGCCGGCTTTGTTCGCGTGGTTCTGGACAGTGGCTTCGTCCGGCGCTAAATAAACACAGTAAATCTTGTTGCCGGTGACGTAGCTGTGCAGCCACTGTATCTGCGGGCCAATGTCCCGGAGAGCCTGGATGGACTTCTGTGCGGCAGCACAAAACTCGCTGTCCGACAGATTGCCCACATTTGGTATTTCCCGCTCGATAACAAACTTGGGCATAACTCACCTTCTTTAGTGCGTCGTTTCTACATTCGCCCGTCGCAGGAGCAAAACTTTATCCTCGATAATGGTTGGCAGTCAATCGAGTATCTCCCTGAGAAGGTACACGCTAGGCTGGAAAATTTAATGTTTGCGACTACAATGGCTGCGGCAGAGGAAACCCATGCCCCAGCCGGCTCCTTTTTCGTATTGGATCATTTTTGGCCCCATTGCGGCGGTCGGTGCGTTTAGTTTGCTGCTGTTGGGATTGGGCCGCACGGGTCAGCGGCCGCCGGATGCGGCGTGGAAGGGATCGTTCTATTCCAATCCTAATGATCCCGCGCTGTTAGTGCCGAAGCGCTTCGGCAACGGGTACACGTTAAATTTTGGCAATCCGTGGAGCTGGGCGGTGCTGGCTTTCGTGCTGCTCATGGTCGCGGTTCCGTTTTTTGTGCTGGTGACAAGCACACATCATTTGCCTGCCGCGTTGAGATAGAACTGCAAATCTCTTTTTCGATTTGAACTGCACAGCTCTGACTTGGGACTGAGGCGGCGATGCGGTACAGTTGTTGCACGTTCTGCTGCGGTTTTGCGCGATCGGCGCGCCATCCGGGCGCGATGAATTCATACGAATAACCCGCGACCCTTTTCATAGCGCAAAGTTTCATGGCACAAAATTATTCATGGCACAAAATTTACCATCGCTTGTAATTGTGGGGCGCCCCAATGTGGGCAAATCCACGTTGTTTAATCGCTTGACCGGGACGCGGCGCGCGATTGTCACCGACGAACCGGGCATCACCCGTGATCGCATCTATGGCAAAGCGGACTGGCGCGGGCGAGCGATGGAAATTGTGGACACCGGTGGCCTCGTTCCCGACGACAAAGCGCTGATCCCGCAAGAAATTTTGCGGCAGGCGCGCGTGGCGATTGATAACGCCGCTTTGCTTGTCCTGGTGGTCGACACGCATGCGGGAATCACGCCGCTGGATCAGGAGTTGGCGCGTTTGTTGCGCACTACCGGCAAATCATTTGTGGTTGCCGCCAACAAAGTGGACGCGCGTTCGCAGGAAGCGAATATTGCCAGCTTTCATTCCATGGGCGTGCCGGTGTTTCCCATCGCGGCGGAACATGGCACAGGGATTGACGATTTGCTGGACGCCGCGCTGGCACAAGTGGAAGTGGTCGAGTCCATCGAAGAAGAAAAGCGTCCGGACGTAATTGAGGTGGCGATTATTGGGCGGCCGAACGTGGGCAAATCCACGCTGCTGAATCGCCTGGCCGGCGAGGAACGCTCCATCGTGTCGCCCATTCCGGGAACGACGATGGATAACGTGGACACTGAAGTGGTCCGCGAAGATCACACCTACCGCTTCGTGGATACCGCAGGCATCCGGCGAAAAGGTAAAACTACGCTGGTCGCCGAAAAGCTTAGCGTGGTGATGGCGCGGCGCGGATTGGAGCGCTGCGACGTCGCGCTTTTGATCGTCGACGGCGAACAGGGCGTGACTCAAGGCGACGCGCAGATCGCCAATTACGCGGAGCAATCCAACCGCTCGGTGGTCATCGTGATAAACAAATGGGACCTGGCGGTGAAAGCTGCCCGCAATGCGGAATCTCGTGATGCCGAGAGTGCGAAAGGCAAATCCCGCCGAGCGCCGGGCGAGCGACACAAGCCCGAGGACTTCGAGATTGGCCGATTGCTTTTCGAATACGAGAAAATGATTCGCGGCAAATTAAAATTTCTCAGCTACGCGCCCATCGTTTTTCTTTCGGCCAGCACCGGCGAGCGGGTGGAAAAATTGTGGCCGCTGATCAACCAATGCTGGAATGCGCGCCGCCGGAAAATTTCCACGCCAGAGCTGAATCGCTGGCTCAAGGAAGAAGTCGATCTGCAGCGCGGTACCACCCCGAAAGCCCGGCCTGTGCGCATCTACTACATCACGCAAGCCAAAATTGCTCCGCCGACATTCCTGATGTTCACCAATCAGAAAAATCCGCTGCACTTCAGCTATGAACGCTTCCTGGAAAATCAGATACGCGCCAAATTTGATTTCGTGGGCACGCCCATCCGCTTTATCCAACGCCTCCGCACCCGTCGCGACAAAAACAGCGACACCGAGAACTGACGTAGTAACTCAGTTTCTGATTAAGCGTCGCTAGAAAACTGGCTCTCGGGAGATAGGAGCCAGTATTACGCGTGAAACAATCGGGCTAGGGTCCGCGTATATATCTCCAAGAAGGATCGATGTCCTATTCGCCCATACTGCTTGTTCATATTTGCGCTGGGAGCTTGGGGTTGCTGTCCGGGACCGCTGCAATGTCCTTCCGCAAAGGTTCCTCGCGCCATGTGCTGGCGGGCAAGATCTTTGTCGCATCCATGCTCACCATGGCCGCTGGCGCAGTGTACCTTGCTATCGTTAGGCATCAACCAAACAACATCGGCGGCGGGATTTTCACCTTCTATCTGATCGGAACCGCATGGCTTACGGCCCGGCGCAGAGACCGGGAAACGAACCGTTTTGATTGGATTGTGCTTCTGATTCCTTTGGTGCTTGGTACCCTCACCTGGATGAATGGTCTTAGAGTCGTGCGCAGCGGAGCGGGCTCGCAAGACGGGGTTCCTGCCGGAATGATGTTTTTCATGGGCACGGTGATGCTGCTGGCTGCGGCGGGGGACGTTGGCATGCTGGTCCGCGGCGGTGTTTCTGGAGCAAAACGTATCGCGCGGCATCTGTGGCGCATGTGCTTTGGCCTATTCATCGCAGCGGGGTCTTTTTTGATGGGGCCCTCAAACCGTCCACGGAGGTTGCTTTCAAGAGTGGGGATTGGGCAGCATCTATCTCCGGCTTTATTCAGCACAGGTCTGTATTTAACTCTTACCTTACTTCCACTGATTTTGCTGATTTTCTGGCTAGTCCGGGTCCGCTTCAAAAATGCATACAACGGGCAGCCGATGCCACCCGGCGGCAAGAGTCACTCGCTGGCAGCGGCCGACTGAAAAATAGAAAAAAGAATAAGAGAAACCGCCCATCCTTTAAACGAGGCTTGGCCACCTGCCCGTCTAGCCACCTGCAAGGAGATCGGTCACTGCAGCGGCGACCACGCCCGGCATTCCGACACGCTTACCGGTAAAGTTAGAGGAGGGCTGGTTTTGTAATGAATTACGCCGTCCGAAGTAGAACAGAAGCTTCTTGTTCCGGTGTTGGTAGCGATCGGCGTAGCAACCACTACATACTCCTGGCATAGATGTTGCTTGCAGAAAGCTGTAACTCTGAAGTGGAATCCAGACTTCGTACACCATGAGTCAGCGGTGCAGCTTGCGTTGGCCAGATTCTCATCAATGAAACCCGCGTGGTCCGCCGAGTATGCAGCGGGTATCCGCGGATCCGGCCCTAGCGTGGCCAGATTGGGCGCATAGCCCTTGTTTGGATAGGTTGTAGCATAGGTGACTTGGGCGGTGTTCACCGTGCGTACACTGCCGACCGCGGACGCTTCATTGGCAGCAATTTTCGATCGCAGCAGATTGGGAATCGCGACCGCCGCGACCACCAAGACCGCACCGACGTCGAATGCGCCACTTCGACTAGCTTCTCGAATTGTCGTATCGTCACCATACAGGCGGATCACCGACGCCGCCGTACCCCCTCTTAACTGCGCAAGAGTTCCGGCCATCTGTGGCGCGAATTGGCGCACCTGCAGTTCCGCCATTGCCATGGGATCCTGGTAAAACAAAGCGGAAGCGGCAGGCGAGTAGCCTGGCGGAAGCGACGCCAGGAGCTTCTTGGACTTTCCCAACGATTCACCGCTCCGGCGTAGCCGAACTCCTTCAGCAACCGTTTCACGGCGCGAACCTATGACCAGATATCCATCCACAAAGGCGTAGCAGATTTCGACGGGTTTCTGCCCGGAAGGAATTCTAACCGTACGGTAAGAGACCTCGTCGGCGACAAACTGATCACCCTCCAAATGCGCCGCTGCCAGCAATTTATTGAGCGATTGTTTCAAACGTTCCTGATCAATGACCTTAAGGATGGCCTTCCATGCGGGTTGTGGTGGAGTGACATTGTCCAACTCGAGCGTAATCTCTCCTGTGAGTTGGCCGAGGAGATCTTCCTTCACATTGAGCTTCAATCCTTGTTCCAGTTGCGCGAGAGATGCGAACGCGTTGGGATTCGACGCACTGGAGAGTTCCCTGGCATCATCAAATATCTGTGCCGGGTTCTTGAGCACCACGGTTCCCGCCAGCATCGCTTTCGGAGAAACAAAATCCAGGCTGCCCAAGAGCGTTGGCTTCGCCAACCAGGACGCCGCTCCATGCCGCGGACCAACGAAGCTCAGTTCCGCTTGGCTGAATTCCTGGCCGTTCACATTGCTGTGTCTCCAAACCAAGTACTTCATGTCGGCAAATCCGCTGTGCTGGAACGTCAACTCACTCTGCGGATTTCCGGTTGGGGCCAGGCTCAGGATCTTGTGCAGATCAGCCCCTGCTAAAACTGTCACACTGCCTTCGTACCCCTTTGCCACACGCTGGCCAAATGGAGTCGAGACAAACTCGCGGCCACCACGGTCCAGCCGCGCATTAAATTTGCGCAGCGTGGCCACATCAAGCGCTCCAACAATGTAATCAGGGCGCACCAATATCACGGGTTCCTGCGTCGGGCCCGTGTCCTTAGCCGCGGCGAGTTCCTGCGGATCGAGTACGCGCAGCTTCGGTTTCGATTTGCCGGGAATATCATTTAGCATTTGCTGCAGGAATTTTTTCAGTCCCGGCTTGCGGACTTCCGCAACCATCAGCACGCTGGTGTCTCGGCCTTCCGTGGCCCCGGACACTACCACTTCCTCTCCCAGGTATTCACTGAGTTGATAGAACTTTTCCAGTGAATTCTCTACCTTGGGCCCGACCTCGGCCACTTTGCCGTGCTGCCACCAATCGCGGAGAACAGCGTTCTCCTGCAGCTCCCGTTGAAAAACGTTCAGCATCTGATGCACAGCGTCGCCATAATTTGGAAACGCGGCATACGACATCGTCGATTCCGGCAAGAGCGGCAATAGATGGCTTTCGGGTCGTGGCGGCGGAAACTGCACGTTGCTCTGGACCTTCTCGACCAGTTGGCCGAACTCCTGCAGCAATCCGGAATACTTGTTGAGTTCCTGGGTCCAGGCTAGTTCGGGTGCTTGGCCTGCGGGCGCGACTTGGGCGCCACAGGCGGAGGCACCGACCAAGATCGCTGCTGCGGTCAGCGCACTCTTCACAAAACAACGATGTCTTTGCTGGAGAGTTCGCGCGAATCCCATCTGGTTGCCTCCGCCTAAAATGACGATAACGCGCTTGTGGGAATCGGCGGAGAAAACCGGCGGGCGGATGTCCGATGACGCAATTACATAAGACGCACAAACGCTGGTTTATGGCAGGTCCACGTCAAGTGCGTAAATTTCCTGGGTGGCGGCATTGCGCAAGACCAGAGGCGAGCCATCGGGAGCCAAGCCTGACCAATTGCCGAAGAATCCAGTCGCCCGGAATCCGAACAACCTCTGCATGTCTTTGAGGCTCTTGATCTCCTCGACTTTGCGATCGCTAATGCGCACTCTGGCGAATTTGTCACCCTCGAGAGGGCCGGCGCCTAACCCGAAATGAATATATTGGGAATCCCGGGACCATTCGGGCCAGGCAATAATATCCGCCTTTGCCAGCTCGGTAGTCTGGTGCGTTTTCCAATCGAAAAGCATGAGTCGTTGATTATCCGCGTGAAGTCCGGCCAGGTAGCGTCCATCAGGCGAGGAACGCGGCGACCACAGCCCTTCGGTCCCGGGAATAATGGAGGTCAGATGTGTTTTCAAATCCACTATGTGAAGGCCGTTCGTGCGCAGACCTCCCAACTGGCTGATCGGTGACTCTCCGAAAATGACGGAATTTCCGTCCGGAGACCAAGCCGGATCGTTCTGCACTGGTTCCTGAGGAAGGATCTCCTCACTGGCGCCCCCGCCGGCGGAAACGACGTATATCTTGAACGGCTGCCCGGCTGGGGCGGCGACGAAGGCAATTTTTTTTCCATCCGGAGACCATCTCGGAAGAGCAGAATGTAAAGGAGAAAAAGTAAGTTGCAGGGGTTCGCTGCCATCAACTTTGCTTCTCCACAAAATACCTTCCGGGTAAGTCACATAGGCAGCCCACTGTCCGTCCGCCGAAAATCTTACCTGTTCGGCCGAGAGGCCATTCATAAACGGCACAAACTGGCCGAGCTTCGTGTCGTATCGAAGGAGTTCGCCGCGGGGTTGCTCGCCAACCACGTAGATCTTTTTGCCGTCCGTGCTCGGTAGCGGGGCCCAGTAGTTGAGCGGTCCGGTTGTCAGTCGCGTCGGGTTGGGCTCCGATTTTTGAAATAGTCCCCTTTCGCGGATGGCCCAAATGTCTGTTCGGCCCTCGTTGTTGGCTTGAAAAACAAAGTAATTTCCGTCCGGAGTCCAGTTGCCACAACAGGAGCTGGTGCCCTTCAAACCGAGCAGGAGAGGACGGGCAGGCGTTCCATCCATCGAAATTTCCCACATGGAATTCAGAGTGGTATGCGGATCGTAGACCGAGAACCGCACGCGGTGTCCATCCGGCGAAACGCGAGGCCACCATGCGCGCCCTGCCACAGTGGTGAGCTTGCGCTTGTCACTGCCGTCCGGCTTTGCCGAGTACAAATCCGATTCGTTGGCATAAATGATTTTCGAGCCGTCCGGCGACCATGTCGCGTCCTGAGCAAAAATGTCAGCCAGGCGACGCGGCGACCCTCCAGGCAGGGGCAGAATCCACAGAGCGTTCTGGTAGGAATTCTGCGAGAACGGAATCCCGATGAGCAATTCCGATCCCTTCGGCGAAATGTCGTTGACGAACACGTTCTGGAGTCCGTTCGTGAGCGGAACCGTTTGCCCACCTGATGTAGAAACCTGCGAAATGCCAGAACCCGATTCCCAGAAGTAAAGCCTCGAGCCGTCGGTGAGGATGGGAGGCGGGATGCGGTCGGGAGAATAACTGGAAGGTTTCTCGCGGCCATCGTTGGTGATCTGCGCCAAAGCCAGGACTCTGGGCGGAGGGGACGCGCGCATCCACAAAAAAACGAGCGTCACAGCCACGAGGACGCCTGCGCAGGCCAACATCAAAGGCCGCCGTTTCGCCGAAATTGGTGTCGCGGAGACTGGTTTGGTGACGGCACTCTCGATCGGTTGGCCTGTCGACGTTGTTACCACCGGATGGATGCCTGTCGAGATCGTGCCGGTTGTGGCCGCTGTGGCCGTTTCGGAGATTGCAGGCGCCCGCGATCCCGAAGACCCCGACCCGGAATCCATATCGCGCTTTAAGCGCTTCAAATCGGTGAGGATATCCGAGGCCGACTGGTAGCGCAGGTCACGATCTTTTTCCAGGGCTTTATTGATAATGTCTTCAACTCTCGCGGGAAGATCCGGGTTCAGCCGCAGCGGGGTGGTGAACGGCCGATTGAGGATCGCGTCAGAAATGAGGCCGGAAGTATCGCCCCGGAAGGGCAGCGTGCCGGTCATCATCTCGTACAGCACTGCGCCGAAAGAAAACAAGTCGGTGCGCGCATCCAATTCCCTGCCGCGAATCTGCTCGGGAGACATATATGCGACAGTTCCCAGAGTGCTGCCCGGGCTGGTCAGGTGATCCGAGTCCACTTCGAGTGTGGCAAGGGAGTCACCGCTAGACCTACCTTTCGATGTAATGATCTTGGCCAAGCCGAAATCGAGGATTTTGGCGTGGCCTCGCCCGATGACGAAAATATTTGCCGGCTTAATATCGCGATGAATCACACCCTTGGCGTGAGCCGCGCTCAAGCCGTCGGCAATCTCAATTCCCAGCGACAAAACAGTTTCAACATCCAACGGTTTTCCGGCGATGCGGTGCTTCAGCGTCGCGCCATCGAGATACTCCATGGCAATAAACGATTCGTCATCGTGGTTTCCAATTTCATAGATCGTACAAATGTTGGAATGATTTAAAGAGGAGGCTGCTCGCGCTTCCCGGCGGAAACGTTCCAACGCTTGCGGATCGCGCGCAACGTGATCGGGGAGGAATTTCAGGGCGACGAAGCGGCCGAGATTGGTATCCTCAGCCTTATACACAACGCCCATGCCGCCGCCACCGAGCTTCTCTAAAATGCGATAGTGCGAGATGGTTTGGCCAATCAAGGACTGCACTTCTGCCATGGGCAGAGATGTTAGGTGGGCTTACTCAGCAAGTCAACGAACGCTCGATTTGCACCCCGAATCAGTCACGGGTACATATCAGGTCAGGAAAGTGAAAATTTCGGATTTGAAAATCAATCGCGTAACGCTTCGGCTGGATCAGTGCGTGTCGCGCGCCAAGCGGGTATCAAACACGCTACCAACGTAGCGATAGTCATCACTGCGAAGGCCGCTCCGAACGCGCGCGGGTCGCGCGGGCTCACGTGGTAGAGAAGCTTTCCGAGTAATCGCGTCAATGTGACGGCCACGACGGCGCCAAGTAGCACCCCTCCGGCCATCAAGGCCAAGCCGCGCGATAGGACCAGCTGCACCAGATTTGCAGCACCCGCGCCAAGCGCCATTCGCAGCCCAAGTTCGCGCGTGCTCTGCGACACGGCATAGGCCATCACGCCGTACAACCCGATGACAGCGAGCAACAGTGCCAACGCGCCTAAGACGCCAACTAAAGTTACGGCCACCAGCTGCGGCGATGTCGAGCGATCCACTTGCTCTTGCAGCGTGATGAGTTCGTAGGGGGAAAGGTTCGCGTCCAACGCGTGCACCTCCCGCGCTAAAGCCACCGCTACCGTTTCCGGCCTCAGCGGCGTTCGAATAAACAATACCGGACCAACGGTTAAATTCTGGCGTCCCGGCACATAGAAAAAGGGTTTCGCTGTTTCCCGAACGCTCCGGTACTTGGAATCTTTTGCCACACCGACTACCTGCATCCAACGGCCCTTGACCTGAACGCGCTCGCCAATGGGATTCCTGCCATGCCAAAACTGCGCAGCCATCGTTTCGTTCACGATAGCTACCAAAGCAGCTCTTTCGTCGTCCGCGCGAGTAAATTCGCGGCCAGTCACCAATGGGATCCCCATGGTCACAAGATAATTCGGACCTACTTCGTTGTACTCCACGGTGGGCCGCTCCTCGGGCGGAACTTCATAGCCATCTACGGAAATCGGCGTGGAAGAAAAACTTCCATAGCTTAGCGGCGTCATGCGCGCAAAAACGGCGGAGTCAACGCCCGGCAGCGCCTTGACGCGATCAAGCAGCTGGTCCTGAAAATTCTGAGCGCGCTGCGCATCGTATCCCGCCGACACCAGATCGACGGCAGTGAACAGTACTTCATGCGTCGAAAAACCAGGGCTGGAACCTCGAATTTTCTGCAGGCTCTGCATCAGGAGCCCCGCGCCCACCAGCAAAACGAAGCTCAGCGACACTTGCACCACAACCAGGCTTGAGCGCACCCACGCTCTTCCCCGACTCCCAACCACACCTGCCGAGTCGGCTTTCAACGCGCCGGCAAGATCGATCTTGCTCGTCTGCATCGCGGGCACTAGGCCGAGCAGCACCGTCGCAAGCAGGCAAACCCCGGCGCTCACTGCCAAAACGCGCCAATCAATTTCTCCCGGTAGATGCATGGCCACACCGCCCCGCGCCGGGAAGAGCAACACCAAGGCGTGACGGCACCAGTGCGCCACGAGGAGTCCGCCGGCTGCGCCAAAAGCCGACAGGATCAGCGCTTCGGTGAAGAGCTGCTTCAGGATCCGGCCGCGGCCTGCGCCGATGGCCAGCCGCACGGTCATTTCGTGGCGTCGCGCAAACGATCTCACCAAAAGCAGATTCCCGACGTTCGCGCAGGCGATGAGCAGTACAAAAACAACGACCGCGAGCATGATTTCTAGGGTGGGCAGCAAAGTGCCCGCGTTGTTGAACGGCGTTTGCCATAAGGCCCACAGCCTTACGTTGCGGCCGCGGTTGGTTGCCGGATAATCGGCTTCCAGACGCTTCGCTACGGACGAGATTTCATTCTGTGCTTGTTCAATAGTGACGCCAGGTTTGAGCCGTGCGTAGGATTCAATCCAACGCGCGCCGCGATCCTCCAATTTGTAGCCGCCGGCTTCAAACACTTCCTCCATCGATACCGGGACCCAAAACTGCATCCCCCAGCCGACGAAAGTTCCATAGAACCCTTGCGGCGCGACACCCACAATCGTGTGCAGCACACCATTGAGTCGCTGCGTTTTCCCGATAATTTGCGGGTCGCCATTGAAGCGACCTTTCCACAGCTGGTAGCTGATTACCGTCACGGGATGGGCGTTTCGCCCCACGTCCTCGCCGGGCTCGAATCCGCGGCCAAGAATCGGACGGACGCCGATGGCGTCAAAATAATTGTCGGATACGATGCTCCCGGTGGTGCGCTCGGCGCGGTCACCGATACTGAGAGTAGTTCCGGTGATTTGACTCACAAAAAATGAATCAAAAAGCGTGCAGCTCCTTTGCAAATCCGTAAAGTCTGGCCAGGAAAGACCAGTATGGCCAGCGTCGCCGCGCGCCGTACCTGTAAGCGCGAGCAGCCGCTCCTGGTGGCTGACCGCCGGGTAAGGGCGGAATAAAATTCCTTCCACCCAACTGAACACCGCGGCATTTGCGCCGATGCCCAGGGTCAAGCAAAGCATCGCCAGGATGGAAAAGCCCGGATCGCGCCGGAGCATCCGCAAACCGAATCGCAGGTCTTGAAAAGTGGTCTCGATCATGGGAAGCCCTCGTTGGTCGCGGTAGAGTTCCTTGGTTTGCTCCACCCCTCCGAAGCTGCAAAGCGCCTCACGCCGGGCGTCCTGGGCGCTCATGCCTTTGCTGAGGTTCGCTTCCACGGCCATCTCTAGGTGCGAACGCAGTTCTGCGTCGAGATCATCGTCCAGACGTTGCCGCCGGAAGGGTGCAGCAAGCCGGTTCATGAGCGTGCGGAAAAATTCGCGCATGGGTTAGGTTGTCCTTAGAACCCGGTTGATCATCGCGGACATGCGGCCCCAGCTTTCCACTTCCTCGTCGAGCTGCTTATGCCCGGCGCGGGTCAGCGAGTAATACTTGGCCTTGCGGTTATTTTCTGACACACCCCATTTGGAGGCGATCCAGCCGCGTTGTTGCAGACGCAGCAGCGCGGGATACAGCGTTCCCTGGTTAAGTTGCAGCAAGTCTTTGGACACCTGTTGTATGCGCATGGCGATTCCGAAGCCGTGCGTGGGCCCCAGGGAATGGAGCGTCTTTAACACCAGCAAATCCAGTGTTCCCTGCAAAACTTCGCTTTTGGAGGACGGCATATGCTCCTTTAGACGGCCAACACGAGAAAAGGAATGTTACTAATTTCCTTTAGGCTGTCAACAGGGTTCAAGCCACTTTAGTAGCGATAGCCGTCGGGCTGGGATTCCTTAGCTTCTCGGCATTGTCCCTTTGGTGGAGGGCTCGGCTACTAGTTGCCATTCATCTTCGTAGATCACATAGCCGGGTTTGTCTGTTCTGATTTTCTTCACGTCGATGCCGTTGCGTTCGAGGATGTGGACCATCTCTGAGATGCGGGAGATGTGCGCGGCGGAGCCAGTCTTGAACCAACAGATGCCGAAGCGATTCTTGTCACGTCCGGCGGAGGTTGGTTTTTCCAGATTCTCGCTGAACCACGCTAGCACTTCGTTCAGTTCGTCGGCGTCGCGGCCCGTGATGTTTTGCCATTCCAAAGCCTGCGCGGCTGCCTGAAAGATTCCCCGCTCAACATGATTCTCCTCGTCTTTACGGCCGATGACGAAGCGGACGTATTCGCGTTTTTCCAGCGGGTCGTGACTCTCAAGGATGAAACGTTCGTCCTCTGTCTCAACGAAGGCGAGGCGTCCCGGAATGCAGGAGAGGACGGTGCCCATGCCGCGTCCGATGATTTGCTTGAGAGCCTCGACGAGCGGGAGTTCTTGCTGATCGAGCGCCGGGTCTTCGGAGATGGCGAAGACGATTGTGGGAGAGTGCCGTTTCCGCAACTCGAGGGTGATGTTGTCGATGAAGAGTTTGTCGCTGGGAATGGGCAAACGATACCTGGGATCGAAGTCTGTGAAATGCGCGAGTTGGTTGGTGAACTTATGGCGCAGGCGTGAGTTGGCGAGGATCTCCCTGTAACGGTCGCGTTTGCTGCGTTTCACGAACGCCGCGATGAGTGAATGCTCGTTGTGCACGGGACGAGTGTAGCGTAGCCTGGCGGCGAGCTATGGACGTATGGGCGAAAGACCTAACGTCGCGCGAATTTGACTGTTGTGGCGAGGCAATCACGCGGTGCCGTGTCGCTTCGCCTCGCGTGCTTGCGCTGGGAAAACAGCCGTAATTTTTGTACCCAGTGCATTGGAATCAATAGTCAATTCGCCGTGAGACTGGCGCACGCGCTCTCGCATTCCCCTAATTCCGACGCCGACTCCTTGGGATTGAATCTCTGCCAATCGTTCTTGCGAAATTCCCTTACCGTGATCCTGTACCTCGGCGTAAATCTTGTCTGACTCACGAGCGATACGGATTACCGCAGTTTTGCTTCCTGAATGGCGATGGATGTTGGTCAGGCATTCTTGCACGAGACGAAATATGGCGAGTTCTACCTCCGGGGCAAGTCTTTCGAGGTTATCGGGAATATTCAGCTCAATACCCAGACCGCTGCGCTCCGCTAGACCGTCTATGTACCAGCGAAGCGCAGACGACAGGCCGCTTTCGTCTAGCATTGGTGGGTGCAAAAGATAAGACGTCGTGCGTATCTCTTGGGTCAGCTCCTGAATTAAATCCCGGGCATCTTTGATGCTTTTGGATAGTCGCGCAGGGTCGCGCTTCGCGTCATCTTCGATTCGCGCAAGGCCCATCCCTAGTGCAGCCAGATGCTGGCCAGCGCTGTCGTGCAGTTCACGGGCAATGCGCCGGCGTTCCTGGTCTTGAGCAAACATCAATCTTCCGGAGAGGTCCCGAAGCTGATCCGACTGCTGAAGGATGTCAGCGTTTCGCCTGCGCAGCTCTTGAGTTCGAAATTGCACTTGAATATCGAGCGCTTCAGCCAGTGTGCGAAAACGTTGTTCGCTTTCATATAATTCACGCTCGATGCGCTTACGCCCGCTGATATCACGCGCTATTTTCGAAGCACCGATGATTTTTCCTGCGGCGTCTCTGACCGGTGAAATTGACAGTGAGATCTCAAGCTTAGTGCCATCTTTTCGCACGCGAATGGTGTCGAAATGATCGATGCGCTCGCCTTGGCGGAGTCGCGCAAGAATTCTTGTTTCCTCGTCCCGGCGATCGAGGGGAATGATCATCGAGATGGGTTGGCCTATGGCTTCTTTAGCGGTGTAGCCAAAGAGTCGCTCGGCACCGCTGTTCCAACTGGTAATGACGCCGTCTAAAGTTTTGCTGACAATTGCATCGTCGGAAGAATCTACGATTGAGGCGAGCAAGCCGATGGCCTTATCGGCTTGCAGACGCAATGCGGGAAGTTCGTCCAAAATTGATTGGGTGATCTGGTCTGTGCTGGCTTCCGAACTGTCAAGAATACAACTAGCCAGCGCTTCGTGCGTCGCAAGCAGTTGCTTGATGTCATCCTCAAGCTCGATTTCAGGATGCACCCTGGTCCAGTAGTGCGCCGTCCGAATAAACGCCAGGAAAAGCAGGAGGTACTGAAGTCGAATGGCGCCTAGCAATCGTTCCAGTGCATCAAGGCATTGCGGGGCGTCCGCCGTCTGCAAGAATACATGAGTGGCAAGAGAGAAAAGCCCATCTTCCATCTGCGTGTCGGCCGCCGGCATTTCAACGAGAGGCGCGGGACATTTCGAACAAAATGAAAGGCGTGACTTTAGTTCAGACCCGCGTGGAATGGGCCGCCGCAGCAATTTGACTGCATCCTCAACGCTTTCAGCGCGGGCATCCTTATCGCCGGCGGGGCGGCCAAATCCAATCAAGAAGCCGGTGTGGCGGGCAATGCAGTAACGGGCTGCGCAAAAGCGAGAAAGATGGACGAAAAGTCGTTCCTTAAAGACAGAGGGCAGGGGGTTATCGAGATAGGCCGCTTGAGCAAAACCCCACAGTTTTTCGGTGATCTCGGGGGTCTCGGGCGAGAGCCGGAAGAAGTTCGGAAGCACGCCAAACCGGTCATTAACTCGCCCCTCCAGGTCTGATGCAGTAGTATTCGCCGATTGAGCATTATCGGATGCCATTAGCCCGCCGCCCCAGTTGGTCACAATACGCAAGGCAAGTATACGAAATTAGCCCAATTGATGTCCTCAATTTGAATCGTCCCTTCTAGCCAGGTCTAGCCAGGTCGCTGATATCGAAATTGACTGAAAGTACCTTGGCTAAGCGGTTGAGCTCTCTTTAAGCCGAACGGCCATTTTTACACTTCAGAAACGCGCTCACCGGAAACTCAGCCACTACCAGAACGGACGAATCGTTGACATCGTTGTAATTTGGCTTAGGATGAGGAGTTACCGCCCTTGATTCGAAGACTTATCTGGATGAACTAGCGATGTCCACCAACGGCACAGCTGCGCAAAGTGCTTCAGAAAATTCCGAAGAGGGCTTCTACCGCATCGGCGAGGTCAGCCGCCTTACCGACGTAAAGCCCTTCGTGCTGCGCTACTGGGAGAGCGAATTTCCCATGCTCGATCCGGTGAAGAGTCCCAGCGGGCACCGACTGTACCGCCAGGAAGATCTGGACATGGTCTTCAAGATCAAGCGCCTGCTGTATGACGAAGGCTTCACCACCGAAGGCGCGCGGCGGCACCTGCGCGAACAAGCCGGGATGGATAACGGAGTCGGCGGCGGCTTTGCGCCCGCGGAAGACACGCCGCAAATTCTCAGCCGAAAAATGTTGCTGGATCTCCGCGATACGCTGCGCGCTTTCTTGACGCTTCTCGAAGGCCGATGATAGCCTTGAACTCCCAGGCTACGACAAATCATTTCCAGCCGGTCGGGACGTAGCGAAGCCTGGTATCGCGCACCCTTGGGGTGGGTGAGGTCGCTGGTTCGAATCCAGTCGTCCCGACCAATCACAACAAATTTATTCCCTCTAACCATTTTAACTTTGAACCTACTGCGACCGCGCGACGGTAAAATCGCGTATCCTTGATGAGTATCCTTGAAATGTAAACTCACGATCGGATGGCTGTTCACCGGAAGAAGTTGGCACGAGCCGCAGTAAACCTGCTGGATCAATCCATACTATTTTCTATGATCAGCGTTTGCGTATGACACACATACTTTTAACTAACGATGATGGCTACGAAGCGCCGGGATTGCGCGCGCTGGCTGCGGCGTTTGAGGGCTTCGCTACCGTGAGTATCGTGGCGCCCAGCCGCGAACAAAGTGGCGCGGCGCAATCACTGACGCTGCGCCAACCCATCGTGTGCCACGCCATCGCGGAGCGTGAATGGGCCATCGACGGCACGCCTGCCGACTGCGTCATCGTGGCGCTCCATAAACTTTTGCCGGAGCGGCCGGACATGGTTATTTCCGGCATAAATTTCGGTGCGAATCTGGGTGAGAACGTTTATTACTCGGGCACCGTAGGGGCTGCTCGAGAGGCTGCGCTGCATCACATTCCGGCGGTGGCCATGTCGCTGTGCTCCAAAATTCCTAAAGTGAGTTTTGAAAATGCGGCGCGCGTGGCGAGGTCGGCGGCCGAGCTTGTTTTGAAAGAAGGCTTGCCGGACCAGGTGCTGTTGAATGTAAATGTGCCGGAACCGTGGACGGGAGGCGTTCGCTTCACGCGGCAATCGAAGAAAATTACCCGGAATCAGCTGAGCGAAGGCAAAGATCCGCGCGGTCGTTCGTATTTTTGGTTATTCGAACAGAAAATCGATAAGAATGTGGAACCGGAGACGGATTACGCTGCTATTTTTTCAGGTAGCGTGTCGATTACGCCGTTGCATCTGGATCCTACGCATAACGAATCGTTGAATCATTTGTCGCACTGGGCTGAGCCCATTGCTGCGGCGTTTAAACGCGGTAGTTAACCGGCGCGCAAGTGATTCGTGGAGGCTTAAGAAAGCCCCTGCTTTGTAGGTCGCGGCTTGCGGGACACTTTGTCTTTGAAGTTGGGTAGGCTACCCTTGCGCTTTTCGCAAGGGTGGGGCTTTTTCTGGGCATTCTTTGGCCGCGGCCTACAAATACAGAGTGTCGCGAAGCGTACGACTTCACTTCACCGCACTGAGTTTGTTCAGCGCACCAACGTTTCTTAGTGACTGGCTTCTGGAGCCGCGTAGATTAAGACAATGCCAGTTTTTTGCATGGCCAGGTTAATGGCTGGAACGTCGGTG
>Ga0307475_10000654_pt1 | contig 20856 bp, 17 predicted proteins | sample atmos_gasesECM1C_FD_203317 | JGI IMG/M metagenome (GOLD analysis project Ga0307475, IMG submission 203317) | Hardwood forest soil microbial communities from Morgan-Monroe State Forest, Indiana, United States - atmos_gasesECM1C_515 | ecosystem: Environmental > Terrestrial > Soil > Temperate... | reverse complement strand
CTTGGGAGCGGGCCGCTCGCGTTCTTGCCCCATGAGGACCGCTCCAGCCGAAATGGCGATGACGCAAGAAAAACACAGCGAAACCGTGAGCGTGAGCTTAGACACTCCGACCGAGCCTTTCAGTAACTCAGCATTGTACTCGAATGCTTTGCAGCCAAGGTGCCTGAGGCCGTGCGCGAGCGAGAATTGCGCTGCGCCCGGCGCCTGTCCTCTTGGGCAGTTGGCCGAACCTATACGTGTCGCCCCGCGCCCGTCGAGTTTCCCCGGCGCTTTTGCGATACTGGCGCTTGCTACAGATCTTGCGGAGGCGGGATGCCAAGCGGCATCGTATATCTCTCTCACGGCAGGCTGTTCTTCAAGGCGGAGGAAAGCCCGGCCACCGAGATCGACAGCGAGTTTGCGCAGTCCATCCGCCAGCGAGCGTTTGAATTGCAACGGCGCAATGCCTGGAAAACGCAGGGACGCGGCGCAAAGTTCATGTCCGGCGGCGCGCTCTGGGGAGGCGACCCGGAAGATGCCGCGGGAATAAAGATCGTTGTCACCGGATGCGCGCGCGGCAGCGACGGAGATATGGTTTACGCTTTGCAGTCTCCGGAGATATCCGGCTTGTTTCGGCGGAAGGTCGACACGCTGACGGAGCAGCGTCTCTTACACACCTCGGATTTCAAGATCGGTCACATTGCCGTGCAACGGGAAACGAACCGGCTGGCGATGAGCCTGCAGCACCGCGGCGGCGCAACCATCGCAGTCATGGACGGCGCGGGCAGCGGCTTTGCGGAAGTGACCCAAGGCGAATCGGCGGACGAATCGCCACAGTGGTTTCCCGGCGAGAATAAAATCGTGTTTCAGTCCGCTGGGCTGGCGCAAAACGAACAGGGCCATTACGTCGGGAAGGGGCCGGCGACGATCCAGTCACTCGACTTGGACTCCGGCGCGATGACTTGCCTGGCGGAGGATAGCAAATTTGATTTGCTCGGCCCGCAAATCGCTTCGGACGGAACTCTACATTTTATCCGCAGGCCTTATCGCGGAGAGCGCCCGCGATTCAATCCGCTGCACCTGCTGGAAGACATTTTGTTTCCCTTCCGCCTGATTTATGCGCTGTTTCAGTATCTGAACCTGCTGACCATGATGTACACCGGGAAGCCGCTGGCACGGTCCGGCAATGCGCAGCAGCGCTACGCAGACACTGGGCGAATGATGATCTGGGGAAACCTGATCGAAGCGCGGAAAAGCCTTCTGAAGAGCGGTGACGAGGCAAGCGGGCTGGTGCCGGCGTCGTGGGAGCTATGTCGCAAAGGGACGGACGGCAATACGGAAGTTCTGGCCAAGGGCGTCCTGGCCTTTGATTTGGAACGCGGCGGCGCGGTTGTTTATTCCAACGGAGCTGCGATTTACCGCTGCGATGCCAATGGAAAGACTTCGCGGATCCACAAAGATTCCATGATTCAGCAAGTAATCTCTGTTTCGGACAGCGTCCCATCGAGAACGGAACCCGCCAGCGGCGGCGAAGTTCCCGCGCACCCCTAACTGCCTTCCCGCCTTACCTCACCTCAGGTAAACCTTAGCGACGTGAGTTGACGCAATTCGAGTTGTCGTCAACAATGCTTGGTCTATGGCACAGAAGCTGGCAGGCAAGAAATTGGCGGTTCTGGGGACCGGGAAGCTCGGCGGGATTTTGCTGCGCGCGTACCTGAAACAGGGATTGTTTGACGCGGGGCGGGTGACGGCGACGGTGAAGCACGCGGAGAAGGCCGCGTCGCTGGCGAAGGAGCTAGGCGTAGCGGTGACCACGGAGAACCGCAAGGCCGTGCACGGCGCGGACATCGTGCTGCTCGGTGTGAAGCCGCAGGTTGTCGGCGAAGTGCTGAAGGAAATTGCGCCGGAGCTAAGCGAGAAGACGCTGGTGATTTCCGTGGCCGCGTCCGTACCGACCAGCTATATCGAGCAGCATATTGGCGGCAACGTGCCGGTAATTCGCGCCATGCCTAATACGCCGTGCGCGGTCGGTTGCGGCATGACCGGGATTTGCCGCGGGTCGCACGCCGCGGCGCAGCATCTGGAAATGGCGCGCACAATGTTCGACGCCGTGGGGCGCACCGTCGTGGTCGACGAAAAAAACATGGACGCGGTCACGGGGCTGTCGGCGAGTGGGCCGGCCTTTGCGTACATCATTCTCGAGTCGCTCGCCGAAGCCGGCGTGAAGGTGGGCTTGCCGCGCGATGTCTCCACGCTGCTGGCAGCACAAACTATGAAGGGCGCAGCCAGCGTGGTGCTAGAGACTGGCGACCATCCAGCGTTGTTGAAGGATGCAGTGACCACGCCCGCGGGCTGCACCATCGACGGCATTATGGAGTTGGAAGAAGGGAAGCTGCGCGTCACGCTAATCAAAGCGGTGGTGAAGGCCACGCACCGCGCCGGCGAGTTACTCTTCGAGAAGTGATTGATCGCCGTGTCGGGAGCGGAGGAAGCAACCGGATCGTCTGTTCGGCCACGCCTTTGAATCACAAACCCAAACCGTTCGAGCCGACGCCAACTGGTGCCCAGAAGGTGGTGAGATACTCGAGACAGGCCGCGCTCGGGATGGAGTTGCCATTCACCATGGTTGGCACCGTCGTCTTTGGTGGTTTTATCGGCTACTTGTTGGATAAATGGTTGCACACAGGCCCTTGGCTGATGGCAGTTTTCGGGGCGATGGGTTTCGTGGGAGGCGTGCGCGAAGTAATACGCAGGCTCTCCATCGAAGAGAATGGAAATGGCGCAAAATCCGACTAAACTTGGCGAGGACGAAGCGGTCGGAGCCAGCACCGTGCGGCGGATTGCTTGGCTTACGCCGACGATCGGTTTCACCGCGGCCTTAGTCGTAGGCGTCATTGCGCAACGTTGGGAATGGGCCGCGGGCCTTGCAGCCGGATCCGCCATCGCGTGGCTGAATTTTCGTTTGCTACGCCGCGGAGTGGAGGCGTTTCTAGCGACTGCGGCTCTCCAGGACGGAGTGCGAGCCCGAAAACCAGTGCCCACGTACTTGGCAGCAGTGCTCCGGTACGGGTTGATAGGGGTAAGCGTGTATGCTATTTTTGAGTATCTGCACGTTCCCCTTGTGAGTTTGGTCGCGGGGCTGTGCGCTCTTGGAGCGGCGACCATGGCGGCCAGCGTGTGGGCACTCGTAAATCCCGAGGAATTGGCGGATAGCAGACAGCATCCGCATCGATAAATGGAAGAAAACCTAAGCATCATCACGCGGTTCGTAAATCATCACTTAGGACAGTTCGCGCTGGGGCTGCTGGCGGCCTTGCACATTACCCCTGACAATCCCGCAATACCGATTCCGCAGCACGTAATCATGGCGTTCCTGGTCCTCCTGATTGTTACGGTGCTCGTTCTCATCCTCAGGCCGCGGCTCTCAGTGGAACGCCCTGGAACCATGCAACAGATTGCGGAAATGCTGATCACCAATCCGATGCGGTTTGGAATCAGGGATATTCTGGATGAAACGGTCGATCATGGGGGACGTGCGTATATCTACTTGGTCGGGGCGATTAGTCTCTTCGTTCTTTTTTCGAATCTTTTCAGCTTATTTCCACTATTTGCCGCTCCTACCGGGCACGTGAGCGTGCCGCTGGCTTGTGCGACGATTACGTTTATTTATTTCAACTGGCAAGGAATCCGGCATCAGGGCGCGTGGGGTTACCTGAAGCAATTTGCAGGACCCCTGTGGTGGATGTCGTGGCTGATTTTCCCCGTGGAGATCATCAGCACGGTTGCGCGGTTGTTGTCCCTGACTGTGCGTCTTTACGCCAATATATTCTCGAGCGACTTGATCTATGGGCTGTTTCTTAGTCTGCTTACACAGGCCTTCGCTTGGGGTTGGGAGAAATCTCCCGTGCTTGGAGTCGTGCTGGGTGTTTTCCCGGCTGTCATTCCTCTAGTATTTATCGCGCTGCATCTTTTGGTTGCTACCGTGCAGGCATTCATTTTTACAGTCTTGCCGGCGGTTTATCTAGGCATGGCGACTGCTGAGGAGCACTAGTAGATTTTGTCGGCGATGTCTGCCGACAACTTGCCGTTACAGTGTGAGCCCGGCTGCACGGTGTCCGGGAACCACCTCCTGGCGGCGCTTAGTTAAGGAGGCAGTACATGAAGAAGTGGAGCGTGTTGTTTGCCGCGCTCGCGACAGTGCTGTTGCTGGCACCGGCCGCGTTCGCGCAAGGTGGTTCGCCTACGGCGGAGAGCAACAGCCAAGGCCTTTTGTTTATCGCAGCAGCCTTCGGCATGGGGATCGCCGCGTTTGGCTGCGGTCTGGGGCAGGGGAAGATCGGGTCTGCGGCACTGGAAGGCATCGCGCGGAATCCGGGGGCGGCTAAGAGCATGTTCACGCCGCTAATTTTGAGCCTTGCATTCGTTGAGACGCTGGTGCTGTTCACGTTTCTGATGATCATTATCAAGGTGAAGTAGGCATCAAGGTGAAGTAGGCCCGAATCGAAGTGAAGTATTGGGTCTCAAGTGAGCCCGGAGGCGATTAGCCTCCGGGCCTTCTTGGATTTAGCGGGAGGCAATGCCCTCCTGCAGTGTTAGGATGTGCGCGGTCCGTACCCCCTTGATTCTGCGTACCCCCCTCCCCCCTTTTTCACAAGTGTTCATTCTAAAGGTAGTTAAAGGGCGTGTGTTACCTTTACACAGACGGCCCTTTTTAGTAGGGAGGGTCAGGAGAAAGAAAGTCAAAAACACTGGTAACAGTGGATGGCAAAATGTTCGCTACTTTTAGCGAACACGCCTATTGCAAACGCGTTAGGAAAAAGCTTGCCGGATTCTTAGCGGCTAGGTAAACTCCATGATGAACGGTAGGCTCCCCGCGAATAACAGATACAGAACGGATGATGTAGCGGGCTTGTTGTTTTGGTTGTTACGGATTTTGTGCGGAGGAGGGGGGACTTGAACCCCCAAGTGCCGGTCAGGACACGGTGGATTTTAAGTCCACGCCCTTACCAATTAGGGTTACTCCTCCGTTGCAAAAAAGAGGGGCCGCTTTCATCTTGCAAGGGGTTGGACTTCTTGCAAGTCCTAAGTCAGCGGCCCTTCCCACTGACGCGATAAGTTTTGGAGGCTTCCGCGTCCGCGCTCGATTATAGTGTCGAAGCTACCGTGTTGTCTATGAAGAGAATCGTCGTAAAAAAAGATAAGTTTGATGCGGTTCTTAGCCAGTTGCTCAAGACCAAGCCGCTGCCAATGAAACAAGTAAAAACCGCAGGCAGACGGACCTCCCGGTCGGTCATTCCCCCGCAATCAAAGTCTTAAACCGCAGAGCCTTTCCGTGTACCAGCCCCTTGAGCGTGGAATCGAATAGTTGCGGCTGCTCGCTCCGTCGATTGAACCTGTAAGAAAATTCCTCGCAGTAGCGTCCCAGATGTTTTAACGAAACTTGGTGATAGGTGCCGTAGACACCGCGCTTGAGCAACGAGAACGCGTTCTCGATAGTGTTTGTATGGAGATCGCCAACGCCATAGCTAACGCTGTGATTGATGGTGCGATGCCGTCCGGAGAACTTGCGCTGGCCGATTAAGAGGTAGCCGGGAGCTTCATCGGTTTGCAGGGTCGCATCTGGACTGATGTGCTCAAGAATAAGCGGCTCGATTGTTTCCATCTTGGCGTCCTTCATCGGAACCAAGCGCAGTCTCCCGCCGCGTTCTACCATGCCGAGAACTACATCACGGGATTCTTTCTTGACGTAGGGCTTGCCCTTGCGTGGTTTCTTGGGCGTTAGATACGTTTCATCGGCCTCGACTACACCAGTCAGCAATCCACCTTCTTTCATGGCCTCGCGGATTCGATGGCAGAGATACCAGACGGTCTTGTAGCTCGTTTCCATCCCCAAGTGCCGCGCTACTTGCTTGGCGCTGATTCCCTTTTTCGCTTCCACGATGAGGCCGATTGCCATGAACCATTTCGTGAGCGGTAGGTGCGAGGCATCGAAGATTGTTCCAGAGGTGGAACTGAATTGCAGGCCACATTCCTTCTCTAAGCATTGGTACAACCGAGTCCGCTTGTTCTTACTGGCGGCTTCACGCACAAACTGAGAGATATTGACGGAGCCGCAGTGAATGCAGCACTTCTGGCTCGGCCAGCGCGTCTTTTCGATGTAATCTAGGCATTCATCTTCGGTTCGGAAGTGGCGGGTTACTTCTAAAAGATTCATGGCAACCTCACTAAATACAGGCTACCAGAAGGATTTTACTGTGTCAAGGGAATAATCACCGTTAAAGTCGTTTGTTTTGATACACTTTTGCAAGTGTTGATTCTAAAGGGACTTAGGCTTGCACTAAAATTGTGCAATGCGGGCCGATCTCTCCGAGCGCGATGAACTCAGGAATTGAGGTGCGAAGCTCTCCTACGCGCGCAAACACGGAGCCCGCTTCAGAAAGCGGGCGCTACGGGAAACCGCAAACAAAAATGCGGCAAAGCTCTGAAAAAGAGTTGCCGCTGAATTGCAAGGCGCAGTTTTGAACCACGACAGTGTGGATGACTCACCTAGAAATTGCAAGCCAAAAATAGCCGCCACGGAGAACCGGGAAGCGGTGCCGCTCTTCCTTTGCAATCAAAGGGGATAACCGTAGTGCCGGCGAGACTAGCTAGCTCAGCGACTTCCTGGACGCTGCGCGCAGCATGCCCAGAAGGCCGGTGCCGAGGAGGATGACGGTGCCAGGCTCCGGTGTAACGGTGTTCTGGGTCTCGGAGAGCTGACCGCGAATTTCGCCGCCAGGAAACATAGAGTCGTGGATGTTGATGTATGTCTCCCCCGCCAACATGTCTGCGATTAGGGCGGCCTCTGCGCTCGGGGCGGTTCCACCGTTAGCGGTTAAGAAAGACGAGTTGTACGTCCCGTCCAGGGTTAAGTCGAAGGTCAAGGAGTACGTCCCGCTTGTCGCCACTGGGAAGCCGGGAAGGATGATGGCCACAGGTCCGTTCATACCGGGTAGGGCAACTTGGATAGTAGCTGCTGTCACGGGGGTTGTGAGCCCTGAGAAGCTAAGCGAGTTCACCTCCAGGGTGTCAAAAGTAAGGGCTACTGTTGCCGAACCGGTACCGGCGGACGCGACGGGCGGGACCTCGTTGGCGCCAGAGAGAGTCGCCGTGAAGGTGGCGTTCGCCTCCGCATGAGGTGCTGCGAACGACGCGGCAGCCAGCACTAGAACGCCTAGAGGGATATTCCTCTTCATTGTTAGCCTCCTTCAGGGAGAGAACAATTAAACGCATCAATTCCAGTTCCAACCTGACTCGAGCTCGAGGCGCTGAAAATAAACGACTTGCAGGACCATGTCCTTGAGGAAAGTGCAGCAGCGTTGTCGGAAATGGAAAGTCGCTTCTCCTTAGGGCAGGGCTAGCGGCCGAGGAGGTTGGATTGGAGGACGAAATTTAGGATGCGGTTGGGGAATAGGCCGAAGTAGACGGTGCCGAGCGCGGTGACGGCGAGAACTAGGTTCACGGTGAGGGGGAAGACGGCGATGGCGGGGGTGGACTCGGGGCTGGGTTCGCGCATGTACATTACGACGATTAGGCGGAGGTAGTAGTAGGAGCCAATGATGCTGTTGATGGCCATGAGGACGGCGAGCCAGACGAGGTGCGAGTTTATGGCGGCTTTGAAGATGTAGAACTTGCCGAAGAAGCCGGCGGTGATCGGCAACCCTAGCAGGGACAGCAAGAAGAGCGAGAGGACGGCGGCGGCGACTGGCTGGCGCTGGCCGAGGCCGGCATAGTCGTCGAGCGAGAGATGCTTTTCGCCGAGGCCGCCGAGTTCGGAGACGATGGTGAAGGCGCCGAGCTTTACGAGCGCGTAGCTGACCAGATAGAAGAGCACGGCGGCGTAGGCAGCAGCGGCGCCGCCATCGGGGTTTCCGGCGAGATAGGTGACTGCGGCGAAGGCCACTAGGATGTAGCCGGCGTGTGCGATGGAGCTGTAGGCCAGCATGCGCTTGACGTTGGTCTGCACCAGCGCGCCGAGGTTGCCGGCGAACATGGTGAGCACGGCGAGCACCCAGAAGGCCCAGAACCAGAAATGCGTGGCGGCGGGCACCGTCGCGTAAATGCGCAGCAGCAGGGCGAAGGCGGCGGCTTTTGGTCCGGCGGAGAAGAGCGCGGTGACGGGCGTTGGGGCACCTTCGTAGACGTCGGGGGTCCAGACCTGGAATGGGGCCAGCGCGACTTTAAAGCCGAGGCCGATCAGGATCAGGGCGAGGCCGAGCTTCAGTAGCGTGCTGGAGGGGTCGACGGCGGTCATGTTGGGAAGAATGGTCGTGCCAGTGACACCGTAGACGAGGGCGATGCCGTAGAGGAAGAAGGCGGTGGCGAAGGAGCCGAGGAGGAAGTACTTCATGGCGGATTCGCTGGACTTGAGGGAGTCGCGGCGGTATCCGGCAAGAACGTAGCTGGAGATGGAGCTCATCTCGAGGCCAATGAAGGCGGTGAGCAGCTCCTGCGCAGACGACAGCACACCCATTCCGGCGGTGGCGAAGAGCACCAGGGCATAGAACTCGGCGGGCTGCAGGTGCTCGCGCTCGAGGTAGGAATCGGCGGCGAGAACGACCAGGAAGGCGACTAGGCCCACAAGGAGGTGGAAAAAGACACTGAAGCCGTCCATCTGGATGAGGCCGAAGAAGGCGGGGCCTCCGGGATTGCCGGCGAACAGCGTGGATGCGGTGCCCAGGCCGGTGCCGAGGATGGCGACGAAGGTGAACGCCTGGCGGTTGCGCGTGAAGGGTTGCAAGAGCATGAGCAGGACGCCGAAGCCGCACCAGATGGTTTCGGGGAGGACGCGGATCAGGTCGTCTGGCCGGGGGATCATGGGCGGATGCCTGTCTTTAAGGGCGAATTGGTTGAGCGATCGCGCGCTGCGGGCGGGAAAGGCAAAAGCGGGTTCCTCGCTTTGCTTGGAATGACAAGGTGTGCATTTAGCGCTGAGACCTGTGCAGGCGCTGACGAAAGGCGCCCGCGAAAGTCCGCGGCCGGTACATTTGCTCGCTCATTGCGCCCGGGAGGTCGTGGCGCCTTAGCCTCCTGGGGGAATTGGCGCTGCATTTGGTCCAGGACGTTTTGGGAGGGGGCGGCGAAGCGGCGTGTGAAGAACGGGGAGCTGATGCCCATCCAGAGGGTGATCACGGCCATGGATGCGAGGATCCATTTTTCGCGGGCCGAGGCGTCCGGCAAAGTGCGATTTTTCTCGACAGTGAGTTCACCGAAGAAGACGCGCTGGTAGGACCAGAGCAGGTAGCAAGCGGAGAGAATCACGCCGATGGCGGCCCAGGTGGACCAGTTCCAGTGAGCTTGATAGGTGCCGAGCAGGATCAGGAATTCGCCGACGAAGCCGTTGAGCATGGGCAAGCCCAGTGAAGAGAGCGCAATGAACAAGAAGAAGGCTGCGAGCTTTGGCATCGGCGTGGCGAGTCCGCCGTACTGGGACATTTCGTAGGTGTGGCGGCGGTCGTAGAGCATGCCGACGAGGAGGAATAGCGCGCCAGTGGAGATGCCGTGGGCGAGCATCTGGAAGACGGCGCCCTGCATGGAAATGTTCTGGAAGGCGAAGATGCCGAGCACAACGAAGCCGAGGTGGCTGACACTGGAATAGGCAACGAGTTTCTTGAGGTTGGGCTGAACGAGCGCTACGAGCGCGCCGTAGATGATGCCGATGATGGCGAGGGTGGCGACAACAGGAGCGGCGCGATGCGACGCGTTGGGGAAGAGCGGCAAGCAGAAGCGAATCATGCCGTAGGTGCCCATTTTCAGGAGCACGCCGGCGAGGATGACGGAACCGGCGGTGGGCGCTTCGACGTGCGCGTCAGGCAGCCAGGTGTGGAAGGGGAACAGCGGAACCTTGATGGCGAAAGCCACGAAAAAGGCGAGGAAGAGATACATTTCCTCAAGTGAGGTGAGGCGAATGGCACCGGATTGCAGCATCTGCTGAATCGTCGGCAGGTCGAAGGTTCCCCCAGGCATCACGCTCGCGCTCAGATTATGCAGCCAGATGATGCCGACGAGCATGAGGATGGAGCCGGCCATGGTATAGAGCACGAACTTGACAGCGGCGTAGATGCGGCGTTCGTGTCCCCAGATGCCGATGAGGAAATACATGGGGATGAGCATCACTTCCCAGAAGAGGAAGAAGAGGAAGAGGTCGAGCGAAAGGAACACACCAACTACACCGACTTCTAGCATCAGCAGCATGACGAAGAATTCTTTGACGCGGTGCTGGATGCTGTTCCAGGAGGCGAGCACAGAGACGGCGGTCAGGAACGTAGTGAGGATGACCAGGAAGAGGCTGATGCCGTCGAGGCCGAGATGGTAGTTGATGGGCGGGACGTTGATCCATTTGGCGAATTCTTCGAGCTGATAGCCGGCGACGCCGATCTGGACTTTGGGAATGAGAAGCAGGGAGAAAAGAAATTCGACGGTGGCGATGGTCATCGCCAGTCGGCGAATCCAGAGGTGATCGTCGGCGCGGAGCAAGAGCAGCGCGAGGCTGGCGGCGGCCGGGAAGAAGATGACGATGGTGAGCAAGTAGCTGCCGTGAAGCATTAGCGCACCATCCCGACGGTTGTGGGCCGGAAGTACGGCCAGAAAATGATGGCGATAATGATCAGCGCGCCGATGACGACCCACACGCCGTAGCTGCGCGTGTTGCCGGATTGCGTGTGGCGGACGCCGTCGCCGATGTCAGTGGCGCCTTCGGCGATGCCGTTGACCGTGGCGTCGATGGTGCGGACATCGACCGCTTGCCAGAGGACGTTGGTCGAAAGCCAGAGCAGCGGCTTGACGATGAGGGCAGCGTAGATTTCATCGACATAATACTTGTGGAGCAAAGTGTTGTAGAGGCCGTGCATGGATTTGGCGAGCTGTTCCGGCTTACCGGGTTGCTTGAGATACAGCCAGAAGGCCACGACGAAGCCGAGCAGCGCGGCGACGACCGCGACGATGGCTAATGGAATTTCGAGTGCGTGCGCGGCGGCCTCCGCGACTTCTGCGTTGACTGCGGCGCCTTGCGCGAAGGTTGGCTCGAGGAATTTGGCGAAGTAGTCCGGGCCACCCCAGAACGCCGGCGCAGCCATCCAGCCGCCAACAATGGAGAGCACCGCGAGAATCATGAGTGGCACGAGCATACTCTTGGGCGATTCGTGCACGTGCACTTTCTTATCGTCGTAGCGTGGCTTGCCGTGAAAGGTGAGGAAGATGAGGCGAAACATGTAGAAGGACGTGAGCAGCGCGGTGAGCAGGCCGAAGCCGTAAAGGATGCGGCCGCCATTTTCGCTCTGGTAGGCGCTGAGCAGGATAGAGTCTTTGCTGAAGAAGGCAGCGAGCGGGGGGAATCCGGCGATGGCCAGCGTGGCAGTGAGCATGGTGAGGTACGTCCAGCGAATCTTCTTGCCGAGGCCGCCCATGCGCTGCATGTCCTGCTCGCCGCCGATGGCGTGGATCACGCTGCCTGCGGCGAGGAAGAGCAACGCTTTAAAGAAGGCGTGGGTCATCAAGTGAAAAATGCCAGCGGAAAAGGCGCCGACTCCGCAGGCGAGGAACATGTAGCCTAGCTGGCTGACCGTCGAGTAGGCGAGCACGCGCTTGATGTCGGTTTGCACGAGGCCGATGGTGGCGGCGAAGAATGCGGTGGCGCAGCCGACGATGGCGACCACGAACATCGCGGTTGGCGCGTGGGTGAAGAGAATGTGCGAGCGCGCAACGACGTAGACGCCTGCCGTGACCATGGTGGCGGCGTGAATCAAGGCGCTGACCGGCGTGGGGCCTTCCATGGCGTCGGGCAGCCAGACGTAGAGGGGAAGCTGCGCGGATTTGCCGCACGCGCCCATGAAGAGCAGCAGGCACCCCACGGTGAACATTCCTAGATGGCCCATGGCGTCAGCGGGCAGCGGCGCGGCTTTCGCGAAAAGAGGAACAAAATCGAGCGTGCCGAAAGTTCTGAAGAGCAGGAACATGCCGAGCATGAAGCCGAAGTCGCCGATACGATTGACGATGAAGGCTTTCTTCCCGGCGTCCGCAGCGGATTTGCGCAAGAAATAAAAACCGATGAGCAGGTAGCTCGAGAGGCCGACGCCTTCCCAGCCGACGAAGAGAAGGACGTAGTTGGCGGCGAGGACGAGGATAAGCATGAAGAACATGAAGAGATTGAGGTAAGAGAAGAATCGGTAGTAGCCGCCTTCGTGGGCCATGTAGCCGGTGGAATAGATGTGGATGAGCCAGCCGACTCCGGTGACGACGAGGAGCATGACCACGGTGAGGTGGTCGATCTGCAGGTCGAAGCCAGCGCGGAAATCGCCCGCCACGATCCAGGTGAAGTATTGCTTCACCCAGGGGATATTCTCCGGCGCAAGATGTGTAAATTCGCGGACAGCTTCGAGCGCCGCGAGGAAAGAGAGGCCGGTGGAGCCGACGGCGACGGCGTTGACAATTTTGTTCGGCCACTTGCTGCCGAGCAACCCGTTGATGGCCGAGCCGAGCAGCGGCAGCGCGGGAATGATCCAGAGATAGTTCAGTATGGACATTAGAGTTTGAGGAGGTCGACGCGCTCGACGTTGAGCGACTGGCGATTGCGCGCAATCACGATGATGATGCCAAGGCCGACGGCGGCTTCCGCGGCGGCCACGACGATGACGAAAAGGACGAAAACCTGGCCGTCGAGCTTGTTGAGCGCCTGGCTGAACGCCACGAACGCGAGATTGACGGCGTTGAGCATCAGCTCGATGGACATGAAAATGGTGATGATGTTGCGCCTGAAGATGAAGGCCACGACGCCGAGCCCAAAGAGGATGGCGCTGAGGATCAGGTAGTAGTGCGTCGGGACCATGTCAGGCGTTCTCCCGCTGGGCGAGGACGATGGCACCCAGAATGGCGACGAGAATGAGGAAGGAGGTTAGCTCGAAAGGATAGACGAAGTCCTGGAAGAGCAGATTGGCGAGCGCCTTGGTGGGCGCGGTGGCGCCGGTTTGCGTGGCGACTTGCACCATATCTTGCGAGCGCGCGACGGCGGCGGCGAGAAACCCCATCAGCGCCACACCCAGCGGAATACCCGCAAAGCCAGCTAGCTTCGAGAGATTGGTGCGCTCTTCGACGCCTGCGTTTAGGAGCATGATGACAAAGATGAAGAGCACCATGATGGCGCCGCCGTAGACGATGATCTGCACAGCGGCGACGAATTCGGCGCCCATCAGAAGATAGAGACCGGCGAGCGCGACCATGACCACGATGAGCGAGAGAGCGCTGTGAATCGGATGACGCTGCAGGATCAGGCTAATCGCGCCGGTGACGCACATGGCTGCGAGCACGAAGAAAATAATCAGAGGAGCGTTCATCTAATTGCCCCTCCAAAGGAGGGCCGCGGCCGTGATCACGACGTTGGCGAGGGAGGCCGGCAGGAGCAGCTTCCAGCCGAAGGACATGAGCTGGTCATAGCGGAAGCGGGGAAGCGTGCCGCGCATCCAGACGTAGACGAAGAGGAAGATGAAAATCTTGGAGAGCAGCCAGAACGGGCCCTGAATGAATTCGTTGACCGCGGGAACGGCGATGAATACGGCCCCGACCACGGCGATGACCGCTCCGACCGCGGGAAGCACCAGCCTGCCGAAAATTGTTTCGTAGTGCAGGCCGTCCCAGATGACCCATAGACCGAAGGGGATGAGCAGCACGGACGGGAGATATGTGGTAAACGTCCAGCTCGCGGGAAACGGGGAGAGCCAGCCGCCGAAGAAGAGAATCGAGCACAGGCAGGAGACGGTGATCATGCTGGTGTACTCGGCGATGAAGAACATAGCGAACTTGAAGCTGGCGTATTCGGTGTGAAAGCCGCCGACGAGCTCCTGCTCGGCTTCCGGGAGGTCGAAGGGGGCGCGATTGGTTTCCGCGATGGCGGCGATGAAGAAGCAGAGGAAGCCGAGGATCTGCGGAAAGGGTCCGGCGAAAATGTTCCAGTGAAAAATTCCGCTCCAACCGAAAAGCCCGTGGGAGCTGGCCTGAGCGTCAATGATGTCGCGCAGGCTGAACTTCCCGGCCATGAGCAGCACGCCGACCACGGACATGGTCAGCGCGAGTTCGTAGCTGATCATCTGCGCGGAGCTGCGCAAGCCGCCGAACAGCGAATATTTGTTGTTGGAGGACCATCCGGCGAGGGCGAGACCATACACGCCCAGCGCCGTAATAGCGAAGAGCGCGAGGATGCCGATGTTGAGGTCGACGATGCCGAGATAAATGTCGTGGCCTTTGAAATGCAGCGGGTCGGGGCCAAAAGGAATCACGGCAATGGACGTCAGTGCCAGCGCTAGTGCCAGCAGCGGCGCCAGATAGTAGACAAATTTATCGACGCCGGCGGGCGTGGGATCTTCCTTAAGAAGAAACTTCGCGCCATCGGCGAGCGGCTGCAAGAGGCCGTGCGGGCCGACGCGATGCGGTCCCCAGCGCGACTGAATGTGCGCGATCAGCTTGCGCTCGAACCACGTGAGATAGGCGTTGACGGTCAGAACCACGAAAAGCAGGACGAGGATCTTGACGAGCGTGATCAGGATTTCCGCGTGCTGGGCGAGGAAGTCGCTCACGATTTGGTTTCGGCCTCCGGCAAGGATTCCATCATGGAGCAGAAGCGGGTCAGTGTGCCGCTGGTGAACAGGGTGTCTTGCGCGGAGCGAATCAGTCCGGCGGGAACATCATACGGCGCGTGACCGTTTCGCGCGATCTGCATGCGCGTGGGCTCGGCATTGCCGGTGAGCAAGCCGACCGCCGGGACGTCGTAGCCGGGCACGGCTTTGCGGATTTCTTCGAAGACGGCGGCGGGGGTTTTGTAGTGAAAGGCTTTGCCGAGGCCGGCGCGTTCGAGTTGGTGCGAGAGAATGCGCAGGAGATCGAAGTCGGTGCGCGGGCCCATGACTTCCGCGCCTTTGCGGAGCAGTTGAATCTCGCCGGAGGTATTGGTGACTGTGCCGTCTTTCTCGTAGGCGGAGGCGGCGGGGAAGACCACGTCGGCGGCTTTGGCGGTGTCGGTCATGAACATTTCTTGCACGACCAGGAATTCGAGTTTGCCGCGGCCGTAGCCAAGGGTGCCGAAATGCGCGAAGGGGTTCGCGCCCATCACGTAGAGCGCTTTGAGGTTGCCGGATTGCGCGGCTTCCACGATTTGCGGCGCGGTGAGGCCGGACTTCGCGGATATTACCGAGCCCCACAGCCTGTCGAACGCTTCGCGGTTAGCGGCGCTGTCCAAGTGCACGTACCCGGGCAGGCGGTCGGGCAGCACGCCCATGTCCGCGGCGCCGCGGGAATTTGCGTAGTCGCCAAGGGCCATGTAGCGCGTCTTGCCGGGGAGCTTCGAGCCGAAAGCTACAAGCTCCGCGATGGCGGCGCCGGAAACTTCCGCGCCGAATACAATGGCGATATCGGATTCCGCTTCCAGGCCGGCCTTGAGTTGCACGAGCTGCTCGACTAAGGAGGACGGAAGCTGGCCTTCCTCGTGAGCGAGCCAGCGCAGCGCGGCGGCTTCCTGTCCCTTACCGACTTTGGCGAACACCTTGGCTTGACGATGCAACTTGATTTCGCGCTCATTGATGATGAAGAGCTTGGTCCCGAAATGACGGATGCCGCTGCGAATTTGCCAGGCCGCGAGCGGGTTCTGGTTGGTCGGATCGTTGCCGACCAGCAGAACCGCCTTCGAGTGATAAAGCTCGTCCATCGTGAGCAGGGAATCGGCGGCATTTTCGCCAAGTGCGGTGATCAAGCCGGTGTAATCCACGGTGCGATGGTGATCGACGTTGTTGGTGCCAAAAGTGGCGCGGGCCAAGCGCTGGAAGAGATAGTTTTCTTCGTTGGAGGTGCGATTGGAGCCGATGAAGCCGATGGAATCTGAGCCATTTTTGGCGTGAATTTCCTTTAGCTTGGTGGCGGCGGTTTGTGCGGCCTCTTCCCAGGGAACGGGAAAGAGCTTGTCACCCTTGCGCACCATGGGCTGGCGGATACGGTCTTTGTGGTGCGTGAAATCAAAGCCGAAGCGGCCCTTCACGCAGAGAAAATCCTTGTTGATGCCGGAGAGATCGCGGTTGTTCGCGCGCATGATTTCGTGATTGCGCACGCTAAGGGTAACCTTGCAGCCGTTGGAGCAGTGCGCGCACGTCGTCGGTACATAGTGCATTTCCCACGGTCGCGTTTTGTAGCGGTACGTGCCGCTGGTGAGCGCGCCGACCGGGCAGATGTCGATGCACATGCCGCACTCTTCGCATTCGAGATGATCTTCGCGATTCGGGATGATGACGCTGTTGGCGCCGCGCATGCCCACGCCGAGCGCTTTTACGTCCATGCCTTCATCGCACACGCGCACGCAGCGGAAGCACAGGATACACCGCGGGGCGTCGTAGTAGACGAGCTCGGACCATTTCTCTTCGGGGCGATGGATTTTTTCTTCGACGAAGCGGCTGGTATCCGCGCCGTAGCGGAACACCATGTCCTGCAGCTCGCACTCGCCGCCTTTGTCGCACACCGGGCAATCGAGCGGGTGATTGGTCAGCAGGAATTCCAGCATGTACTTGCGCGCGTTGCGCACCTGGTCAGTGTTGGTGCGCACGATCATGCCTTCGGTGGCGACCATGGTGCAGGCGGTCTGCAACTTCGGCATCTTTTCGATTTCGACCAGGCACATGCGGCACGCGGCCTGCAGCGACAAGCCCGGGTAATAGCAGAACGACGGAACTTCGGTGCCGATGCGGCGCGTGGCTTCGATGAGCAGCGTTCCCGGCGGAACCTGCACGTCACGGTCATTAATCTTCAGCGAAATCAGCTTTTGCTCGGTTTTAGTTTCTGACATTAGTTCCTACCGCGAGCCGACCAGCGCTTCGGCGGATTTAAATGGGCAGCGCCCGTTCAGATGTTGCTCGAATTCGTCGCGCCACTTTTGCACGATGCTGATGGTGGGCAGCGCCGCGGCATCGCCAAGCGGGCAGAAGGTGCGGCCCAACATATTCTTCGAGAGGTCACCGATCAGATCGATATCTTCGGGACGCCCGAGACCGGCGTGAAAGCGATCGAGCATCTTGCGCAGCCAGGCAGTCCCTTCGCGGCAGGGAATGCACCAGCCGCAGGATTCGTGCGCATAGAAATGCATGATGCGGCGCGCCATGTCCACCATGCAGGTGTCTTCGTCCATGACCACCATGCCGCCGGAGCCAAGCATGGAGCCGGCCTTGGCCACTGAATCGTAGTCCATGGGAACGTCGATTTCGGACGCGCTCATCAGCGGGCAGGAGCTGCCGCCGGGGATGACCGCCTTCAGCTTCTTGCCGTTGGGGATGCCGCCGGCAGTCTCGTAGATGAACTTCTTCATGTTCATGCCGAGCGGAATTTCGTAAATGCCCGGCTTGTTGACGTGGCCGGCAACGCACAGCAAACGTGTGCCGCCGTTTCTCGGTGTGCCGCGGCTGGCGTATTTTTCGCCGCCTTCGAGAATAATGGTCGGAACAGTGCTGAGCGTTTCCACGTTGTTGATGATCGTCGGGCACCCGTAGAGGCCTACCACCGCAGGGAAGGGCGGCTTGATGCGCGGATAGCCGCGCTTGCCTTCGAGCGATTCCATCAGCGCGGATTCTTCCCCGCATTCGTAGGCGCCCGCGCCGGTGTGTACGATCAAATCAAAATTGAACCCTGAGCCGAGAATATTATTTCCGAGGTAGTTGCGCGAATACGCTTCGTCGAGCGCCGTCTGCACGATATCGAGCACATAACGATACTCGCCGCGAATGTAGATGAAGCCTTTCGCCGCGCCAATCGCGCGTCCCGCGATAATGATGCCTTCGATCATCTGATGCGGGTCCATCTCCATTAACGGGCGATCCTTGCAAGTACCGGGTTCGGATTCATCGGCGTTGCAAATGACGTACTTAGGTTTCGGCGAATCCTTGGGGACGAAGGACCACTTCATGCCGGTGGGAAAGCCCGCGCCGCCGCGCCCGCGCAGGTTGGATTTCTTCACTTCGTCGATGATCGACTCCGGCGTCATTTCCCTCAGCGCTTTCTCCAGCGCCTTGTAGCCGTCGTGCTGCAGATACACATCGAGCTTGTGCGAAAGCCTGATGCCGAAGCGGCGGCTGATGACGGGAGTCTCCGCAGGGTCTCGGGGATGCAGCGCGCCCGCGGTTACCGGTTCAGGTGTGGGATGATCGCCGGCGTCGAGTTCCTCGATGATGCGGTCGAACTTCATGGGTGTGAGATTTTCGTAGAAGTCGTAGTTGACCTGCATGGCCGGCGCGCCGGTGCAAGCGCCGATGCATTCGACTTCCTCGAGGGAGAAAACGCCGTCGGTGGTGGTTTCCTTATTGCCGATTTCCAGGCGCTTCTTGGCCTGCTCCAGAAGCTCATTGCCACCGCGCAGCATGCACGCGACGTTGGTGCAGATTTGCACGTGATGCTTGCCCATGGGCTTGCGATGCAGCATGGAGTAATAGGCCAGCGTCTCTTCCACGGCCACCGTTCGGACGTCCAGCCGCTTCGCGATTTCCGCGATCATTTCATCGCTTATGAAGCCGTATTCATCCTGCGCGTACATCAGCATGGGGACGAGCGCGCTGCGCTTGAACGGGTAGCGGTTCTGCAGCGTGTCGAAGCGGGCGGCGAGTTGTGAAGAAAGTTCCATGGGCCTCGTCTTCGTTCCGTTAAAAACCGCTAGGGTTGAGAAAATTGATCAACGGTCGACTTCTCCCAGCACGATGTCAATCGTTCCGATGCAGGCGATTACGTCGGCGATCAACTTGCCCTCGATCAATTTCGGCAGCGCCTGCAAGTTAATAAACGATGGCGCCCGGAAATGCACGCGCAGCGGCTTTGGCGACCCGTCGCTGGCCACGAAAACACCCAGTTCGCCGCGCGGCGACTCGACCGCCGCGAAAACCTCGCCCGGCGGCGGCGAAAAACCTTCGGTGAAAATCTTGAAGTGGTAGATGAGCGCTTCCATCTCCGTCTTCATTTTTTCGCGCTCGGGAGGAACGATGCCCGGCGCGTCCGTGCGCACCGGGCCTTCTGGCGGAATTTTCTTCATGGCCTGGCGGATAATCTTCAAGCTCTCGCGCATCTCCGCAACGCGGATCATGTAACGAGCAAAGACGTCCGAATCGGTGCGCGTCGGAACATCGAAGTCAAATTCTTCATAGCTGGAGTAGGGGAAAACCTTGCGGTTGTCGTAAGGCACGCCCGCGGCGCGGAGTACTGGGCCGGTCATGCTGAGCGCGATAGCGTCGTCGGCGGATATATAGCCGACGCCTTTGGTGCGGCCAATCCAGATGCGGTTGCCGGTGAGCAGCTCTTCGTATTCGTCGATGCGGCTGGGCATCATGTTCACGAATTTTTCGACGCGCTGCAGGTAGCCGGTCGGAGGTTCCAGCGCTAGGCCGCCGATGCGGATATAGCTGGTCATCATGCGCTGCCCGGTGACAAACTCGAAAATCTTCAGGATTTCCTCGCGCTCCCGGAAGCAATAAAGAAAAACCGACATGGCGCCGAGGTCGATAGCGTGCGTGCCCAGCCAGACCAGGTGCGAGGAAACGCGTTGCAGTTCCACCATCAGCACGCGGATGTATTGCGCGCGCTTGGGCACTTCGATGCCGAGTAGTTTTTCAACGGCCAGGCAATAGGCGAGGTTATTCCCCAAGGGATTGAGGTAATCGATGCGGTCGGTAAGCGTGATCGCCTGCGAATACGTTTTGTCTTCGCAGGACTTTTCAATCCCAGTGTGCAGATAACCCATGTCCGGAATAGCTTTGACGACGTTTTCGCCGTCGAGCTCCAGCAAAATCCGAAGCACGCCGTGCGTGGACGGGTGCTGGGGCCCCATGTTGAGGACCATGGTTTTAGCTTTGCCGGTGGCCGTCTCGACGGTGCTGGTCTCGGACTGGACAGTCATGTGCGGTTCCTTGTATAGCGCGTGGCTATCGCCGGAATGTCGCGGTAGCCTTCGACCGGAAAATCCTTGCGCAGCGGGTGGCCTTCCCAGTCGTCAGGCATCAGGATTCGCCGCAAATCGGGATGGCCGGTGAAGCGAATCCCGAAGAGGTCGAAAATTTCCCGCTCCAGCCAGTTGGCGCCGGGCCAGACGGGGACGAGCGAGTTCACAACGGGATCATCGGCGGAGAGACGGACTTGCAGACGCAAGCGATCGCTGCGGGGAATGGAAACCAGGTGATAATTTACTTCAAAGCGCGGCTCAAGGGGATAACGGTCGACGCAAGTGGCGTCGCTCAGCAGGTTAAACCGGAGATCTTTGTCGCCGCGGCAGCGTTCGGCGACGTCGCGCAGCAAGTTGCGAGGAACGACGATGGTCGTCTCGCCACGGAACTCGATCACTTCGCTGATCGCGTTCGGGCTCCATCCACGCAACCGCTCGACCACAACACTAGTGCTGCTGTTTTCCGCCACAGTTCCCGAATTCCCCAGTTGCGCCGACTACTTATCCCTTATGCCAGTCGAGCGCGCCCTTTTTCCACAGATAAATGTACCCGACCAAAAGGATGGCGATGTAAACGAGCATCTCCACGAAGCCATATCTTCCCATGGGCACCGATTGCCGGATCATGTCCCGATAAATGTAGGCCCATGGGTAGAGAAAGATTGCTTCTACGTCAAACAGGATAAAGACCATAGCCACGAGGTAGAACTTCACCGAAAAGGGCTCGCGAGCGTCGCCCGTAGGTTCCATGCCGCACTCGTACGCTTGTAGTTTGGCGCGATTGGGGCGCCGCCATCCGATCAGCACGGAAACGGCGGTGAGCGCGCCCGCGAGCGCCGTGGCTAGCAGCAGGTATATGAGAAGCGGTGCGTAGGCATGTAGGCCGGAACCACTCATGG
>Ga0307475_10000653_pt1 | contig 20879 bp, 27 predicted proteins | sample atmos_gasesECM1C_FD_203317 | JGI IMG/M metagenome (GOLD analysis project Ga0307475, IMG submission 203317) | Hardwood forest soil microbial communities from Morgan-Monroe State Forest, Indiana, United States - atmos_gasesECM1C_515 | ecosystem: Environmental > Terrestrial > Soil > Temperate... | reverse complement strand
AACGGCGGCAGGGGCGAGCACCAACACGCGGTCTATTTTGTTCGCGCGATACAGTTCCAGCGCTGCGACTAATGCCTGCCGCGTCTTGCCGAGCCCCATCTCGTCGCATAGCATCGCGCTCTTGCGCTCCGCGAGAAAGCGCACGCCTTGAAGCTGATGCTGATACAATTCAGTCGTCATTTGTGCAAAGATCCGCGATTTCTTCGAGCTTGAATATCCGCGCGTAAGACCAGGGCTGCACAGTAATGTCGCCGTTACGAAGCCGCGTGATCGTATACGATGCTGGCCTGAGCTTGTCTAAGTAATACTGTTGAATCTTCGTTGGCTTGTTCGGCCATATTTTTACTTCGAGAAACGTCGTCGTGTCGTTACAGAAAACAAGAATATCTGGGATGCCTTTCGTGTAGCGGTCATTCATCTTCCAGATCACGGCATCCTTCAGCGCTGGATGCGAGCGAAGAGCTTTGAGGAGCTTCGATTGGAATTGCGCCTCAGTCATTAGTCTATTTCCAGCATGTGCTCACAAAAATAGCCGCAGTGATTTTGCGGCTCTTTCCCTGCCTTAACGCGAAACATATTAGTGCTCGCTAGAGACAGCCGAAAAGTACCTCCGCCACATTGCCTCGAATACTCACTGTCGTTAGGAGTCCATGAACTCGTTTCAATCTCTACAACTGTGCCAGGAGAATAGACACGCTCTTCAATTTCTCCGCGAGTATTCGCGCACCAATTCTCGACCGGTGCTATTCTTACTCGCGCAATCATCTCCTGTCCCTCTCCATATCGCTCTCGACCCGCTCGCGGACGCGCGCCTTGCGCCGCACAGCAAATTCCCGCAACGGCTCAATTGGCACGCTAAGAATTCTTTCCCCGTAAGGTCTATAACGATGAATTGAATACAGTGTTCCAGTTGTCATCGCTATCCAACGCACGAAAAGCGCGTGCGTAGGGCCAGGCTCTGTAATATAGCCGCCTTCGTGAGTCTGAGAAGCGCGGTCACGCAGCATCTTGCTCACCTTGCGCCCCTAGAGGTTCGACATACTCCCCTTCGATCACTAGCTCCGCGTCCAGCTCCCGCGCGAACCACTCTACTGCCCGCTCGCGACTGCTGAAGCTGCCCGTTTTAAGCTGGCCATCGTGCTCGACGACGTAGCCGCGACCGTTGTGCAAGTCTTCCCACTGCGCGGTGATGGTCATGGCATATCCCTCACAATGCTGATACCGCTATTCACCGCCTTACGAATCAATGACACGTAGCCGCGAATTTCTTGGACCTTCTCGCGCGGCTTTGCTTCGCGCACATTGAGAAGCAGTCGCGTATTATCAGTGAAAAGAATCGAACGTATCTCTCGAATCGCTTTCAGAAATGGACTGTCTTTCCGATACGTCTTGTAGACTTCGCGGTGAACGACGCGCTCTTGCGAAGAGTTGTAGCCAGTCCAAGTGCCTTCGATTATGTATCTCATCTGATTATCCCCAACACAACAAGCATCACGATCACGTCGAGAGCGCAGAAGAGAGCGATGCGGAAGAAGGAGCGAAGCATTACGCGCTCCTAAGCAGTTCTAAAAGTTTATCCGCTTGTGCTTCCCGATGCTCTTGTCGCTTAGAAAAACGCGCGGCGTAGGCGGCGTCGGCGGCGGCGTAGGCGGCGACGGCGTCGGCGGCGGCGTAGGCGGCGTAGGCGGCGTAGGCGGCGGCGTCGTCGGCGGCGGCGTAGGCGGCGTAGGCGGCGTCGGCGGCGGCGTAGGCGGCGACGGCGTCGGCGGCGGCGGCGGCGTAGGCGGCGGCGTCGCTTCGCAACTTATACCAATCAATTTCTTTCTTTTGCCCTTCGACTACTGATTGATAAGCATCTGCAACGTTCTGAATTGCGATCTTCGCTTTTTGCGTCTTCGCATGCTGCAAAACACCATACCATTTGTCAGTCAATAACCACACGGCGAAACGCGGCCAAATAAGTGATAAGTCTCGCCCGACTTTTATCGCCGCAAGGAACTGTTCAGGCCACTGCTTTGAGCGGCCATTCGCCAAGCCCTCAAAGATTCCATCTTCCAGCCGCGCCAAGATACGCGGGATACCAAGCTCCGCCTCGTAAGCGGCATGCGAATCGCTATGCACAGTACAACCAACAGCGCAACCCTTGCCGTTCTCCCAATAGACGCCGTGAATCAATTCATCGGCGGCAGCGTGCGCTTGAACGCGAGCGAGATACTTGTCCTTAATTAATGGGTCGTTGTGATAACTGAGCATAATGTTTTTTCCTCCTGATACGAGAGCCATCCTCTAAGCACGCTAGATCGCAGCGGGTGTCTATACGACTCGAACCGGAGCTGGTCAGTTAGCGTGCTGAGACGGCGGCTCTTACGCCGTCGCTTCATTCTGCGGAATGTCGCTGTCGCGCACGTCGGGAGCTGCGCTCTGTTTCCCGTTCGTCTTTACTTTCGCTTTCTTCTCGCGCTTCGCAGGAGCAACAGCTTCCCGCGTTTCGATGCGCTTGACGAAGCCAGCCTTCCTGAGCCGAGCAAGCGTGTCGTGAGTCTGATGTCCGAGACGTTCCCAAGCAGCTCCGCTCTCGCACTTCGACTTCGACGCTTCGTAGATTGCGAGTCGCTGCATCGCTTCTCCTTTCGCAACGAGCACGCGATAGAAAATCGCTGCGTTCGACGTGTTCGCTTTGTCGAGTAGTTCTTTCCCGTCCTTAGATGTCACTTCAAAGAGAACGACCTTGCGGCCCTTCTTTTCTTTTGCCATGACTTGTATCTCCTGTCCCTGTTCTTCAGGGTTCAACACTCTCGCGATTGATCGTGCTTCGCGAAATTCGTTGCACTTACAGAACTTCAAGTTTACAACGTCGCTGTAAGCAGTGCATGACTTACTGTGATGATGCGTTCCAAGTGCATGGCCGCACGCGCAGATAGCGTCGAGTACGCTCATGCTGCTTTCCTCCATACATTTCCGCACAATCGGCAAACAAAGTCGTGAGTCTTGCGACGCCAATACGACAGAGAGCGCTTGCAGCGCGGACAGCGATTCACGTCACTGTTCTTTTTAGCCATCATCAGAGAGCGCTTGACGCTCTGACGTGCAGCTCGTCGCTGCACGTTTCGGCTTGCGCTATCGATGCGCTGCGGACACAGGCATCTCAGCAGCCAAACTTAAGATGCTCGGAGCTGTTTGTTCGAGTATGACTTCAAGCGCTTGCTGCTTCAGTTTCGAGCCACTCCCGAACATTGCAGAGACAGCGCGATTCGTCTCTTTCGTCGTGCTCCCATTGTCGTTCGAGCTTCCTCGCGCGCTGCGGAGATGGTCGGTGTACTCGGTTACGGCGTTCAGGAGGTTGTATCCCGTTCCCGCAACGCTTGGGAAAGCGTTGTTATTGTTCGATTCGAAGCACTGAAGAACGCCAGAAACGATGTTATCGCGGCGCGTCGTGTCAACTTCTTTCCCGTCGATGTCCTTCATTTTCGGGAAGAGGCGGTCCAGTATGCTGACAGTCGTTTCTTTCGTCAGCTTGCGCTCTGCAAGCGCTGTGAGCTTCGCTTTCAGCTCGCTGACTGTCGCTTGCGTCCCTTTCATCAGCTTGACAGCGCGATCCATGCGCTCTTTAGCGGCTTTCGTGTGACGGATGCTGATTTCCTCGCCAGCTTCACCAAGCGCCATGTCGAGAGTATTGTTGCAGACGACTTGCGTCACAACGAGCTTAACTTTCGCAGCTCCTGTCCCGTCGTGCGCTGTCGTAAAAAGCAGATACGTCTCGTGCTTGTCTGCTTCTTCAGCGACGGAGAAGTCCATCGGAATCTTCGCAAGCGTCCAGACTTTCTCGCCACCTCCCAGAGCGCCTGCTGTCAAGTAGTGCGCTCCCCCGAGACAATCGAGAAGAGTATCAACCCATTCGAACGCTTCCGCGTTCTGGATTGGCTCCCAGATTTTCCCAACACTTCCGAGATAGTGTCCGTCATCAGTACGGAAGATGCCACGCACGTCGGGGAGCTTGATAACTTCGTTCGTGTGCGGAGCGCGCGAGAATACATCCTTTACGATAATGCTCCAAAGAAGATCAGCCGCTTCCGCCATCTCCCTCCACGTTGCTGTTTCACCGACGCGCTGACCGAGTTCGTGCCAAACTGCAACTCCCCGAGCTGCTGCCATTGCGTACTTCCCGTTGCGCTGCATGATGTTGTGTGACATATAAGTTGTCCGCCTTAGTTTGTCAGATTCTCGCGTTCGTGCTGCGAGTGAGCTTCAGTATAGCTCATAAAAAGTGTGTGTCAAGCGAATTTCTACACAATTTTATCTTCTTTGTTTTCTACAACTTACTAACGATCACTCCATACTCGTGACGCTTCGGGAGAATCTTCGCTTCGATGACTTGCGCGGGAAAGCACGCTCGGAGCGGCTGTCCTAAGTCCGTGATTATCATGTCCCACGGAGTGAATCCCTGCTCTTTCAGGATGTTGAACATATCAATGTGATAAGCGTGGAAGCGTCCTTCACGACGGAAGTCATTGATAAAGTAGCACGCGAACGCTCCGCTCCGCAGCTTCTGGAAGTTTCCTTTCACGATGCGCGACATGGAGCGGAGAAATTCAAAGTAGTTCTCAGATTTTCCGAGCTGCTGATGCTCGTCTCCGTAGTATTCAATGTCATAGTATGGTGGGCTTGTAATCGTGAAGTCCGCTTCGCGCGCCAGTTCCAGTGTGTCGATCTTACGCGAGTCCATCTCGTGCAGCTCGATGCGCGCATCGGGAAACTCCGACCTCAGCTTTTCTGCGCGCTCGCGATTGAACTTCATGAACTTAGCACTTACGTCACAGCCTATATAATGTCTACCTGCTCTGACACAGAACTCCATCCTGCTATTGTGTCCCGCGAACGGATCGAAGACTGTATCTCCCTCTTCCGTGTAAAGCAGGAGCAGTGCGCGACCGATGTTTTGTGGGAAGACGGACAGCGCTCCGTTCGCGCAACCTCTTCCGCTGACTCCCCAAACTCCTGTATGTTTCGTCGAAGCATCGTAACTACCTGTCCCCAAATCCGCTGTTCCTCTGCTTTTCTTATCCGCTTTCATAATGGACATAGGAAGATCGCCATTAAACCGTCTCATAATCTCCGTTGTCTTCTCACGCGAGTATTCAAGTGCTTCGATTGTCTTTCCACTCGCTTCAACAGCAGGCTGCACAAAGAGCTTCTCCTGATCGTACTTAGTCGCACTGACTTCTATAGGCGCATCGTTCTCAATAACCTCTCGCGCTTCTTTCTTTGCTTCTTCCCTCTCCGCTTGCGCGTCGAACGGCTCGGCCAGAGGAGTGAAGTAGAACGCGTCTGTCCTATCTTCACTAAGACATCCGCCTGCGCAATAATGGGTGTGGTCGTCGTGATCGAACGGGTGCGCAGTCTTCAGCGAGCGACCACCGCACTTCGGGCAAGCGAATACGTCAATCTTCGCTGCGGCGGACGGCGCTATGCTCTCCGTTTGCAAGGAGGACGGCTCGCTCTGCGGCTCGAACAGATTCGGATGATACGTTGCTTGCTTCTTCATATAAATAGTCCTTGTTGATCGTCGTATCGTTCTACTTTTTTCTTCGCAAAACGGTCGTACTCATAGAATTTATACTTCCGCCATACGAAACCATTCGCCCATCGCGCAACGTCTTTTAGTTTCTGTACTGTCCAATCGAAACGCGCGCGCGGCTCTCGCGTCATGCTGTTTAGATCGAGATACGGTTGTACGTGTGGCTCGCATCTGTTGCCGATCACGGCATAAATGCGCGACATGCAAACTTCGAAAGGCTCGTTACCCACAAGAACGTAAACACGCTTCCTACTAGGCGGCTCGTACCACAGCATTTTCATCACGTCTAGAACTTCTTTTGTTTCCTTCATATCGTCATAAGCAAAGCGCCACGGACCTCCACCGGAATCTATTAGCGGCTTCCAGCGCCGATAAACTTCTTTCGTGAACGTACGCGGCTCGAAGCCAGAGTTTGCGTCTTTGAGCGCGACGTTCTTCGCTCGATAGCGAGAGATGATGTAGTCTTGGTAATCCGCCGGAAGCGCTGAGAGATTGTTGTCGCATAGAATTGGTCGCACGGGAAAGTCTGGAATCAGCGTGAATGCTTCGCCTTCCATTTTCGGAACAATACAGAAAGTACAGCCAACAGGACAGCCGCGGCTTGCGAATGTAGCTTCCGGATTGTGCTTTACGATCGCGTCTTGATAGCTTTCCCGAATCTCGGCCATGAGCGTTAATGGATGTTGAAGGTGCGATTGCCGAATCAAAAAAAGCGCAGGCCCGCCAGCGACAACTTTTAAGCCTTGCGCACGCGCGAATTGAGCGCGTTGATACGCTTCGTTCAATTTGTACGTGAAAGCGACGGACAAATACACCGTGTCGCCTTCTTGCCACTCAGCTAGCCCGCCGATCCAGCTCAACGCTTTCCTCCTTTTCGTTCGGCGCTAAAGACAACTTCATCTGCGCTTCAAGCCCATGCACGCGCTTACAATGCATGACGATCCCCCGATACGAGCGCACGACTTTCTTGCAAGCTGCTCCGTCTGCTGAGACGAAGCGGCAGCGGAAGCCACATAATCCCAAGTTCGGAGAATATAGCGCATCGTAGATAAGTCACCGCCTATCGCTGAACAATCCGTTTGCTTTTGGCTTTACGTCCAGTTCAGCAAGAGCGTCCGAAATAGAACGAGTTTCGAGTAGTAATGGCCTCGTCATTTCCTGACAACGCGCGCAGATCGGAATTACCGGGCCGTCTTCCGCTCCGCCGAACATGATAGGATAAACGTGCTGCGCTTGGCGGCTGATTCCGAGACGCTCGCATAGACTTCCGCTCTTACCGCAAAACGCGCAGTGATTCCCCCAGCGTTGCCAAACTTCAGCGACGTTATGCTTCGATTTGCGAAGATGTTCCCTACTACCGTCTTGCGCGAGCCACCAAACGCCCTGCTCTATTGGGTCTTTACATCCGCAAGCGGTACAGCGGACGCCAACATGGTTGCCGTTATTCGGCTTATAGCTTTCTAGGCTAGTGCTTCCGCAGCGGCGGCACTCCATCTTGTCTCTTTGCGCTTCAAAATCCATTAGTCTCATCGTCTTCTCCCGGCTCTCGTAAGCCTTCTTTCCAAGTACTGAAATCGAAACCTTTCAGCGCCGTATACCAAACTAATCCGACTTTCCAGCTTTTCGCTACTTCCTTACGCGCTGCTTTCAAGGTGCGTCCCTTACAGATGCCGTTCTCGATACATTCCTTATCGATCTCCGTCGATAAGCGCGGCCCATCCTTTAGCGTCTCGCGCAAGAAGTCTTTCGCATCTTGCAGCGACGTATGCTTCGAGTTCCCATTGCTCGATAGCACGCTCTCTGCGGTCTCTTCGCTCTGGTCAAGCCAGTGAATCTTCGCGACGCCGCCGATGCCTTCGACGTGCTGATCGACGATCTCGTACTTCCACGACTTCGGCATCTTGCCGACGTTCGTCTTCACGCACGCGAAGATGCGATGGCCTTCCGTTCCATCTTCGCTCGGAGCGAACGCGAAACAAGCACGCGGCGCTGCCGTAAATGCGATGCTCCCGCCAAAGCGGTACATCACGCTTGAATTCGAAGACTTGTTCAAATGTCCTAATATAAGGACTGTCGCGTTCGTCGATTCCGCTATCTGCGCGAGCGGCATGATTGCACGCCTGACCTCCGCATTCTTGTGCGAGTCGATATCTTCGCCGAGAAACGCGTCGAGCGGGTCGATAATAACAAGCGACGCGGAGCTTTCGCGCACGATCTCCGCGAGCTGGGTCAAGTGTTGCGGAAACGAAACTGGCTGCGAAACGTTCGTTAAGGCAGCGATGATTTTTATATGCTTCATATCTGCGCCAGCGACGCGAAGACGCGGCCTGATCGTCTTATTAATGTCATCCTCTGCGCTTAGAATTATGACGTTCGATGGCTCGTACTTTTCTAGTCCGTCATCTCCCGGTAGTGCGTCGCCTTTTGAAATCGCCGCCGCTACTGTATAAGCCATCGTGCTCTTGCCGAGTCCGGGGTCGCCGCCCCAACCTATTAGCATCCCGCGCGGAAGGAATAGCGGCCAGCGCCACGTAGTAGGTTCGTCTTTACCCTCACTGGCTAACGAGATAACGAATTCCGCTTCGTTTAAGCGTCCGTCGATAAGGACGCGCGCCGGGTCTTTCTTCGCAATCGAATTCGCTATCGTTACAAGATCAGAGTCTTTCAGTGGCGGGAAGAATCTATCTGTATTTGCTTGCTTCATGAACGCTAACATCTCAGCAGCGGTGCTTCCTTGCCTTCGCAGCTTACCAGCGATGCGTGTCATCTCAGCATTGCGCGAACCTTTCTTGACTTTATCAGGTATCAGATTATCGGTTAAGCGGCGATTCTGACGAGCGGCGTTTACGAGATCGAGCAGCCATTTAGGGGCTGGCGCTGGAGCAACGTCGCGCTTTACTTTGTATTGCTTCTTAGTTTCAGGATGAATACTGGGCGGAGCTACAACTTGGCCACCGTCGCCGCGAACATCAAGCTTCAAGCCGATTTCCGTTTCGCTCGCAGAAGATTTCGTTCGCACACCTAACGGCTGTGCGAAATACAAATGCCTGCCGCGCGATGTCTCTACTTCGTATGTTTGCGGGAGCTTGCCAAACGTCGTTTCGAGATCAATGAGCGACGCTTCGCCCTGCTCGCCGTCAACGTCGAGGACAAAGATACCGCTCTTCTCGCCTGTAGCTATGCCGACATTTGCAAACGGGTATTCTCTAAACCAATCGTGAATCGTATCGAAGTCCGTCGAGGCGTTTACTGGCCATTCTGCGATGATCGGGACTTTACCTGGACGTGGAACTATCTTTTTATCTCTATCGCGCTCCGAAAGGGGCACGACACGCCAACCGCGCTGCGCGTAATAGAGCGCTGCTTCAAGAATTGTTTGCTTGCTCGCCATTGACCGGACGCCCCTGTTCGCGCATATATTCTTCGAGCGATAAGCGGTCGATTAGTATGACGATGGGCCCAGCACGCATCTTTGCGCGCTTCGAACGTAACTTGCCGGCGGTTATGAGGTTGTAGAGATGAACCCGCGTATAGGAACTGAAGCGCATCGCTTCAGCGACAGTCAACTCGGATGGCAGCAAGATCGCACCCCTCAGTGCTTCGAAAACGACTAGCGAGTATATACGTTTTCTATACTAAGTAAAGCACTTTTTTTCGAGGAATTCGAGTTCTCTCTTGCACTCTAAGTACTCTTGCACTCTTGGCGCTTAAACACTAGAAAATAAAAGAGTTGAACAGTGCAAAATGGAAGAGTGCAAGCGCACTCTTGAGCAATAGGAAGAGTGCAACAGTGCAAGGAAGGGTGTAGTACGTACTCTTCCGCTAACTCTCTATATATGTATAAGTTATATAGAAGAGTGCAAGAGTGCAGACGGAGTACGCGCGCGTAGCGAATAAAATTGGCTAGACTTTCGTTCCTGCCTAGCGCTTACTCTCGTCTCAACGTGACGCTTCGCACTCAACGCGCTTCAAGGACTTGGTTGACGAGCGGAGCGTCTTTGCCTCAGGAACAGCACAACCCACTTGCGGGCACTGTGATCGCCCCACGAGAAACGGTGCCCGCGAAGCTTCTAGGGGAGACCGCTCATTGACCGTACAGATCAACGCGAGAAGCAACGCGGTGGAATCACAGGCAAAGGATGGCTCCCCGGTCAGTCTGGCAATCCTGGCGGCAGGCCGAAGAAACTTCCGATCACAGAAGCGCTACAAGAAATTCTTTCCGATCCTGAAAAAGCTCGCGCTTATGTTCTTGCTGCTCTCAAGCATGCAATTAAAGGCGGAAGCGCTTCTCACTTCAAGGAAATCAACGAGCGCGTTGAGGGAAAGACAATCGAGCGCGTTGAAGTCACCGGCGCAGACGGCGGTCCAGTCGAGCATACGATCAAGTTCGGCGACAATCGAAAGCCAGACGATGAACGTTGATGTTTGGTTCCCGCCGAAGATGGAATTTCTGTTTCAACCGTGGCGCTACAAAGTGCCGTACGGCGGGCGCGGAGCGGGCGCGAAGTCGTGGAGCATTGCAAGAGCGCTGCTACTTATTGGCAAGCAGCCGGATTTACTCTGGTCTGGCTGGTCACAGCAATACGGCAATAAAGGTATTCGCGTCCTCTGCTTCCGCGAGACAATGCGCTCGATAGAAGAATCAGTTCATCAGACGCTTACGGATCAAATCGCGTTGATGCACTTGAGTGAGTTTTATCAAGAGCGCTTCCAGAAGCACATTATCGGGAAGAACGGCACGGAGTTTTTCTTCGCCGGCGTTCGGCAGAGCGTTGACAACCTTAAGTCGTACGAAGCTGTCGATATAGCGTGGGGTTCGCAAGCGGAAGCGTTTAGTAAGCGCTCGTTGAATATCGTCATGCCGACGATTCGCAAAGACATCGTGATTGGTGATAAGCGGCATGAGAGCGAGATTTGGTTTGACTTTAACCCTGAGTTTGAAGACGACCCTGTTTACAAGATTTTCGTAAAAGGCCCGAAGCCTGAGAATGCTTGCGTACAGCGGTTATATTCGGAGGATAATCCTTGGTTCACTGGCACGCTCTCGAAAGAGCGCGATAATTTAATGAAGCGCGACCCGGAAGAGTGTGCGCACGTTTTTGGCGGAGAATTGCGTTCGACAGTCGAAGGTGCTGTCTACAAGAAAGAGATGCGCGCGGCGGTCAATGAGCAGCGCGTTACGCGCGTGCCGTGGGAAACGTCAGTTCTAGTCAATACGTTTTGGGATATCGGTCCTGCCCATGCCCGCGTGTGGCTCGCGCAAAGCGTTGGCTTTGAGTTTCGCTTCATTGACTTTATCGCGGACGAGATGGGTTCGCTCGCGACTACTGTCAAGCAGATGCAGGAGCGCCCGTACGTTTACGGGAATCATTATTTGCCGTGGGATGCAGGCGTTCACGAATACGGCAGCGGTCGCAGCGTGCAAGAGCAGCTTGCTGACACGTTCGGAAAAGAGCGCGTTCACGTAGTCCGTAAACTCAGCGTCGAGGATGGCATCGCCGCCTCGCGCGCGATCTTCCCTAAGTGCTGGTTCGATAGCGAGAAGTGCGAAGTCGAGCTGCGTACTGGCGACAACGTGCAGCGTGTCGGTTTGCACGGTCTGCGTTGCTATCAATATGAATTCAATCAAGACTTGAAAACGTATTCGCGTAATCCGCTACATGATTGGGCTTCGCACGACGCAGATGCTTTTCGTACGGCGGCGGTGTCGATTAAAGGGCCGGTAAAAGAGAAACCCAAGTCGCATCCATCGACAGTCGCGCGAGGTATCAGATATGGCTAAACTCCGAGCCGAGCGCCGCAACAAACTGCCGTCGAGTAAGTTCGGCTTGCCGGGTAGCAGGAAGTATCCGATACCCGACCGTTCGCACGCAGCGAACGCAAAGGCTCGTGTGACGCAGATGGTTAAGCGTGGGAAGTTGAGTGCTTCGAGCGCGGCTCGAATTAGGGCGAAAGCGAATCGGGTGCTTGGGCGATGAGAAAAGTCATGGTGTGGCGAATGACGGTTAGCGAAGTCGGAAAACCAACGCTACACTATTTGCTAATCGGGAAGTTCAGGACGCTTTACGGGATTGAGAGGTAAACGATTATGGCATCTCACGGCGCAATGAAGGAACAAGCAGTAGCGGAGCCGATGCGCAAGCGCATCCCGCCGAAAGAACTAGAGCATATTCGCTTGACGCCAGCTGAGAATGGCGGTGTCAGTGCTGAGCATCATTTCACTTCGTACGAGCATAAGCCGGAGATGCACGTCTTCGCTGCTGGACAGCACAAAGAATTAATGGCGCATTTACAGAAACATCTACAGATGACGATGCCCGGACGCGCAGAGGGAACAGTAGCGAAGCCTAGCGGCGGCGAAGAAGGGAAAGAGGACTAAGCGTGTGGCGTCATTCGGAGCTGAGAAGCGCAATGCAAAGAAGCTCATGCAAATCGAACGTGGAGTTCAGCGCTGGGCGCTTGGCTTCGTTGGCGGCAAGGATACAGGGAACCAGCCAAAGTCCTGCTTCGTTTGCCCGTTTCTTTACATCAATCAGCATCGCTGCCAGATTCACGGCCCGGACATTGTTATCGATCGCGTTACGAAGGGCGAAAAAGTTTACACGCCAGTTTGTCTCTATCAGCGTGGCGGCACTCCGCTCGCAGTTGGAGACGATGAAGTCGTCTATAACGCGGCAGTGCTCGGAGCTAAAGCAGCGGACCAGACCGGTCTTGAGTGGGCTGAATCGCCTACGGGCACGAACTGCGGCGGCTTCAAGCAAGGCGCTGATTGCAAGCACTTCGACGTAGTTAAGGAGAATGACGGTGTTTGCACAGTAATGGCTGAAGAGCAGGACGAGTACTCTCAAGCTATGAGCGAGCACAAGGACCGTGAAGTTGATTGGGACGATTGTTGCGACGGGCACGACGGGAAGCATATTGAGTGGCGGGAAGCACAGAAACTGTTAAAGGAGAAAAAGTAACATGGACGCAGACTTCAAAGGCAGCAGCGAGCACGCAGCGCAGCATCAGCATGGCGTACAGGTCCGGCCCGAGCCGCCAGCGCCGCAGACAGTCGAGCAGCGCGTCGCTTCGTTGGAGCGAAAGATCGCAGATCACGAAGAGCGTGTTGCGAAGCTCGAAGCGGCTGAGAAAGCGCGCACGAAGATTCCCGCCGAGAAAAGGAGTTAGGTGAATACTCTCGAACCATCGCAATTCCTCGCGATGATGCAGCATCATTGGCGCGACGAATTAAAGCTCTTGCGCGCGAAGCCCCCACTATGGCGGTGCTTCGACTGCAAGCGCTGGATTCCGAGAAGCGAGTTGCCGATGAAGTGCAGCGAGTGCAGCGGACCGCCGCTACAAGGAAAGAAAGTCGGTTACAAGTACAAGAAGATTCTTCAAGACGCAATGGTATGTAGTCACTGCGTTGATAAGCACGATCATTTGCGGAAGATGGTGCTCGACGCGATGTTCACTGCGTATCAGCATGGACTTGAGAAGCGGCTCACTATGGAAGCGATTAAGAAGTTTGCTCATGGGCAAGTGATTCAATGAATCCGACTGTCAACTTGAGCTACACGATGCTGCGAATCGCTGCGAAGATCAATCGCGCGGCGGAGCACATCGGTTTTCTTCCCGCGACGGGGACGCAAGCCGTTCTGCGTTGCGGCGGGAAAGTGATGTACGTACAGCAGAAAACGCTTCGCGGGGAGTACGTGAACTGATGCCTCATCCATCGGCGCTAATTCGTCCCGGCTATGTAGTTCGCGTCGTTGCCGGCCACAGTCACGACTTTTATCATCCGTGTTTGATTTGGGTTCGCGCTCTTATCTTGCGTGTAAAGAAGAAGTGTTATGCCAGTTAGTAAAGGCCGCGCTGGCGTGAAGCAGGAGATGCACAAGTTCAAGGCCGGCACTTTGCATAGCGGCTCGAAGAAAGGCCCGATAGTGAAGAAGAGATCGCAAGCTATCGCAATCGCGTTGAGCGAAGCGGGAATGTCGAAGCGCAAACGGACGAGAGCGCACGGCCTGACTTCGACACGGAGAGGCAATCAACACATGAGTTCGGAGACATTTAGTTACCACCACTAACTATGAGCGACTGTCAACATGAAAATTTTGAGGCGCGCGTTGACGTAAATCGTCTAACGCGCGGCGAAGGTGGAGAAGTTTACGCTTATCATGCTGATATCCGCGTGAAATGTTCTCAATGCGGAGAAGAATTTACATTTCCTGGCTTCGCGAATGGAATCAGTTCACATGAGGCGCGAGTTTCGATTGATGGAAAAGTTTTAGGAGTTCCGCTAAAGCCGGCAAGTCAAGAGCATTTTGAATTTTTCCCTGGCTTCAATGTGAGGCATACAAGTGCCTGAACAAAATCCAACTTCGCCGCTGCTTCGCGAGATACGCGAAAATTACACTGCGTACGAAGAGGTTTGGAGGCCCATAAGAGAAGAGGGCGATACGGACATGCGCTACGTCAGCGGCAATCCGTGGGACGAAAAAGAGCGCGAGTTCAGAGATAAGTACGACCGCCCTGTGATGACGTGGGACGAACTCAGCCCCTACGTCAATCAACTCGTGAACGACCCACGCCAGAACAAGCGCGCGATCAAGATCAATCCGCGCGGAGCGGGAGCGACGAACGTCACTGCGCAGTTGCGCGAAGACAAGATGCGCGAGATTCAATACAACTCGCGCGCGCAGAGCGCGTTTACGACTGCGTTTCAAGCAGCAGCGGAGCGTTCGTTTGGATATTTCGGAATCAATGCGCGGTTAGTGGCTGATGGATTGACGGAAGATCAGTACAATGAGCTAGTAAAGACTGCTCCTGAGAAGCTCTTCGAGCAGGAGCTGTACATCTATCGCATCCCGAACCCGAATAGCGTGCTGTTCAATCCCGCGTACAAGGAAGCGGATGCTTCGGACGCGACGGAATGCTTCGTCGTCGAAGACAACATGCAGCGGAACGAATTCAGGAGACGCTGGCCGAGCGCGAAGTTCATCTCCTGGCAAGGCGATTACGCGGAGCAAGCTCCCGGCTGGCAGCGCGAGAAGACGGTAAGAGTCGCAGCGTACTACAAAGCGATTATCAAGAAGAAAAAGCTCTACTTGCTTGACGGGCTAAAGAACAAAGAAGATCGCGTCGCGCTGTATGGCGACGAACTGCCGGAAGGCGAAGACAAGTGGCTCGCTTCTGAAACGAACAAGAAACGCATCCGCCGCGACAGGACGATAGAGACGCGCCGCATTAAGCAGTATTGGACGAACGGACTTGAAATTCTCGAAGAGAGCGATGAGATTCCGATCCGCTGGATTCCGATCATCCCCGTGTTCGGAAAAGAGATGTGGGTCGATGACGGAGATGGCGCGAAGCGGCGGTTGATGAGCTTGGTACGGCTCGCGCGCGATCCGTTCATGGCGTATTGCTACATTAGGACTTCTGAAGCGGAAGAAGCTGGAATGGCTCCGAAGTCCCCGTTCGTTGGCTACACGGGACAGTTCGAAACGGATCGCGAATCGTGGGAGAATCTAAACAAGATTCCTAAAGCGTTCGTGCAAATCGATCCTGTTGTCGATCCGGTAGACCCGAACAAGTTGCTTCCTCCGCCGACACGACCAGCATTTACGCCGAACTTTCAGACTTACGAAATATTCGCCGAAGCCGCGCGCCGCGCAATCCGAACGGCTTGCGGCGGAAGCGACCTTCCGACTTCCGCGCAGCGCATAAACGAAAAGAGCGGCGTCGCGCTAAAGGAAATCGAGGCGAACGAGGATCGCGGCACGTTTCATTTCATCGACAACTTTAACTTCTCGCTCGAACACGCGGGCCGCGTCATCGATGCGTGGTTCCCATACGTCTACGATACGAAGCGCGACATCGCTGTGATGAAAGCTGACGGTGAATTCAAGACGCTGACGATCAACGACGAAAAGTTCGAAGAGAAAAATGCGGATGGACAAGCCGTGATGATGCACTACGACGCCGTGACGGGCGATCATGGCGTAACAGTCAGTACGGGCAAGGATTTTGCTTCGTTGCGCGAAGAAGTGAAGGACTTCATCCAGCTCGTTATTGGCGAGCTTCAGCAGCTAGCGCAAGTCCTTCCTCCCGGCGCAGTCGCGAAAGTCATGGCGCTTGCTGTCCGTCTCGGTGATTACGGTCCGCTAGGCGACGAAATCGCCGATACGATTGACCCGCCGGACGCGGACAAGCAGAAGCAAGCAGCGCTCCAGCAAGCGCAGCAGGAGACTTTGCAGCAGAAGAAAGTCATCGTCGAGATGCAGCAGGAGCTTGAGAAGTTGAAGCTGGAGAAGGCCGGCAAGGTCATTCAAGGCGAGACGGAAAAGCAAATCGCGACGATCAACAACGACGTGAAAGTGCTCATCGCTGAAATCAGCACGAAGATGCAGCAGATGAGCGAGCGCAATGAAATGTTCATGGAATATTGGCGCGAAACGCACGGCGCTGCTCACGAAGTAGCGATGCAGCAAGAGCAGCACGGTCACGAGCATGAACTCGCTGATAAGCAAGCAGCTTTAGCGACAGCGGAGCAAGCGCAAGGAGAGGAAGATGGCAGTGTATCTGGAGGGGCCTGATAATCTTACGGCTCTAGTTATTTCCGTTATTGAAAACGGAAAAGTACGAGGCGTTGATATGCCTGGCACTGAATCGATGGCGGAGATGAAAACTGCTTATAAACAGAGAACTTTTCAAGAGTTTGCAACTCAATTTTTAGAGCCTGCTTTTTCACAGCTATTCGATGAAGGAGAGCAAGATGGCAACGGAACCGCTAGCGGTCAATAAGCCGCCACAGCACAAGGAAGTCGAGCATTTCAGCGACGCAGAGCGCGCGGAGTGGCTCAAGACGGGGAAGATGCCCGTGCTGGAAACTTCCGAAGAAAAAGTTCCGCCTGTAAAAACGGATGGCGAGCAGGCACCATCAAAACCTGTGAAGGAGTCGGCGGGGTCAGGGCCTGCCAAAAAAGAAGCACGCACCAGCGAAGAAAAAGAGGCGGAAAAAGAACTTAACTTCAAAGCTCTTCGCGAGCGCACGGAGCGTCTCGAAGCGGAGCTGGAAGAATTTCGCACCGGCAAGAAGAAAGCGGAAGAGAAAAAGCCGGAAACGGACAAGCCGAAGCTGCTCGAAATGCCGAAGCGCCCGTCGATGGGACAGTTCAAGGACGTTGCTGGCACTTTGGACTTCGAGAAGTATGAAGCGGCTTTAGACGACTACGAAAAGGCGAAGGAAGCCTATACGAATCAGCAAGTTCAACTGCGCACAGCAGCACAACAGCAAGAGCAGTACGTCAAGACGTGGGAAACTGAGCTAAAAGCGAAGTACGGAGAAAAAGCTGCGGGTATTAAAGTCAAGGAGACGGTTGACAAGCTGGCTGCGACGATGCAGTCTGCTCCCGGCTTTTTCCTTTTCCTGAATGACTCGAAAGTGTTCTCTGATCTTCTCTACGTGCTCGGCGGTTCCGAATTCAAGCTCGACGAACTACTCACTGAAGCGAAAGATGCGAAGACAGCGATGAGCGCTGTACGCAAGTTGCGCGACATCGAGCGCGACATCGAAGTTGAACTCGCGAAGCAGACGAAAAAACTAGAAGAGAGCGGCGACAAGAAACCCGCCGCTGCGCTCACGAAAGCTGGCAAGCCGCCCAGCGAAGCCGCAGGAGCTTCTTCTGCTCCCGCCGATGATGGTTCGAGCGAAGCCGCTCTCCGAAGGAAGGATTTATCACCAGAAGAGCGCGGCGAGCTGTATCGCGAGCGCAAGAACAAGGAAGACCGCGAGAAGCGGCGCAAGAAAGTTGTAGTGCAGTAACAACGAAGCGAATTTCAGCGGAATGCTACCGCTAGAAGAGAAAAACGACAATGGCAGAAGGCCAATATGTATTTCCCGATTGGGTGGCCGAGGAAGCTCTTCGCTTGCTGATTAACATGCTGGAGATTTGCCAGTATTTTAACACGCAAGACAACAAGGAATTCGAACGTGAATTCCCCGTTGGCGAAGTGATTCGCAAGAAGCTCCCGCAGCGCTTCCTGATCCGCGACGGGTTGGGCTATTCCCCGCAGCCGATCAATCGCATCAACACGACAGTCGCTTGCAATCAAATCTTCGGCGTGGACTTCGAGTTCGACGACTTCGAGCAAGCGCTTTTGATGGAGCGCTCGAAGGAGGAAATCTCGGAGCAGTATCTGCGTCCAGCGATGGAGCAGATTGCGCAGGAGATGGATACACGCGCAGCGCTGTTCGCATATCAAAACGCGAACAACACTGTCGGCGTGCTGAACGTCGATCCAAACTCCGCGACAACGTTCATGCAAGCTAGACAACGCCTCAAGAACTTGGCTGGAGCGACGCGCGGCAGCGACAATGCGATGATCGTTCCATCGAGCGTTTACACTGCGCTCGTCCCCGTCCTTCAAGCGCTGTTGAACCCCACGGATGAAATCAGCGAGCAGTACAAGGAAGGTGCACTTGGCCGTCTTTGGAACTTCGACTGGTACGAGTCCGAGTCCCTTTTCCGCCACACAGCGGGAACGTGGGCCGGTGCTGTGACGCTCGGAGCGGCAAGCGCTGGCGGCACGACGCTCTCCATCGCGAACACGGCTGGCGACACGTTCAACGTTGGCGACGTGATCGGAATTGCGAACGTTAACCTTGTCAACCCCATGACGCGGCGTTTCGTCTCGCAAGTTCAGAAGACGTTCGTCGTTACTGCTCCGCTCGTCGGAACAGGCGGCGGCGCTGACATCCTGAACATTTCGCCGGCAATCTTCCTGCCCGGCTCGCAATATCAGAACGTCGATTCAACTCCCGCAAACGGCGCTGCGTTGACGCTCTTTCCCGGCACAACGACGCCGAACGGCAAGACGAGCGGTCAGGGCTTGTGGCTCAACAAGGATGCTTTCGCGATGGTGGGTTTGAAGCTCCAATCGCCGAAAGCTACGGAGTTGACTTCGCAAGCGCGCGACCGCAAGACGGGAATCCCCGTGCGGTTCGTCAGGATGTATTCGCCGACGGAAAAGAAGATGACGAACTCATGGGACACGCTTATAGGTTTTGGACAATACTACGCAGATAGCTGCGCGGGGAGGGTGCTCTGCGGTTAAGGAGCCAAGACGATGAAAACACTTACTAAAGCATTTGTAGTACTCGCACTTCTGTTCTGCGCAGCGATGCCATCGCTTGCGCAACAGAACTTCCTCACGCAGACGACGCTCTCCGCTGCCGTAGCGGGCCAGTATCTCGGTCCCGGCTCGACGGGAAACGTCCCTGCTCCGACGCTGATTACTGTTACTTCCGCTACTGGAATCGTGGGCATCTCGCCGTTTCTTGGCGTGACGCCCGGCCAGCCGAGCGGAAACACGAACCTGTATATCGATCGCGAGCAGATGCGCGTTACTGCCGTCAACGGCACGGCGCTTACTGTCGTGCGCGGCGTGAATGGGACAGTAGCAACTCCGCACTCAAACGGCGCTATGGTGCTTGCCGGTCAAGCGCGGTTCTTCTACGTGCAAGACCCTGGCGCGGTGGCTTCGCCTACTTCGAGCGGGTTTCTTTCCAACGTCCCTTGCATACTGAACAACGTCGTTGTTTCTCCGTGGGTCAACGTCCGTACTGGCGCGCAGTGGTATTGCAATCCGAACTCTCTTGTCTGGACTCCGGGCTTCAATAACCCGCAGCTCAGATCGGGAGCTTCGTTTGCGACAACTGCGTCCGTAGCTGGAGCGACGAACATCGCCGGTCCAGTGACGAAAATCTCTGGCGTGAACGCAATCACGTCGTGGACGTTTACGGGGAACGGTGCTATTGGCGTTGCCGGAGCTGCGACAGTAAACTCGCAGACAGCGGAGTTTTGCATTATTCCGACTGGAGCGTTTTCGACTACGGCGACGAATAATATCGGCGTCGCTTATACGGCAGTTGTCGGCCAGATGAGTTGTTGGGAGTGGAACGGTCCCGACGGCAAGTGGTACGTCATTCAGTAGTCTAACAATTCAACAGCGGGGAGCGTGCCTGTACCGGCGCTCCCTCACCCTTTCTAAGGAGGGAGCATGACTCAGATTCAAACTCCGAGACAGCCGAACATCGTAGCAGGACCGCGCGGCATCGGAGCGCGTACTGCTGGTGGCGCTTTTGATGCTGCGGCGCAAGCTGATTTAATCGACACTGATTCGTTTCAAGCAGGACCGATCGAGCTTTCCGGTACGACGGATGTTCTCAACCCGCAGGGCGGAGGGAATTACATCGTCAAGACGGGGCAGATCAATGCGATGACTCTTGCAGCGCCCCGCGCGGGAATCGACGATGGCGTGACGATCAGCGTTTTCTCCGACACTCTATTCGCGCACACGATTACGTGCCCCGCTGCAATTATCGCTGCTGGCGTGGCGGTAAAAACAGTTATCACATTTCCCGCTTTCAAAGGCGGCGGCGTAACGCTGCGCGCTTATAACGGCACGTGGCAAATCATCGGGCAAGGTTTCACGGCAGTCGGTTTGGCGTAGAGAATCGCGGCAGTACAATCGCCGCGCTCTACGCATTAAGGATGTTCTTAGGAGAGGATATGGCAAAGAAACGCCGTCTTACGGTAAAAGAGTGCAAGCAGCAATTCCCAGAAGCGTTTCAAGACGCGACGGGAAAACCCGACAAGCGCATCGACGAGAACATGGAACGCGTGATGTGCCACATGATTAACGAAGGGGAATCGCCGCTCGACGCGAAGCTGAAAGCGCTGTGCATTGCGAAGAACCCCGATCACTTCGCGCAAGTTCCGGCGGCGGGACCATTCCCCCGGTTGCTCTATCACGAAAGCGGTAAGATGAAGAGCGTCGAGGACGAAGAGGAAATGACGGAGCTGCTAAAGCAGAAGGGCTGGGCGACGAAGCCCGCTCAGAAGCATCTCGACAAGCTGCAACGCGGAGCGCAGCCGCGCGACGAGAATATCAAGCGCTTGCAGCGCGAACTTGACGCGGAGCTGAAGAAGAAAGAAGCAGAGCAGACAGAAACAGCAGCCGCTTAGGAGCGCAGCGTGCCCGGACCAGTTCTTCCTCCAGCAGCTCCCGGCGCTATACCAGCAGGATCGTACTTGAATCCCGGTGGGACCGGTACGTTTAAGCTGCTCGACTTGTGCAAGATGGCGATGGTGAAGATTGGCGCTATCGACCCGACGGAAATACCGGATGGGAACGAAGCTGCTGACGTTCAAGCGCAAGCGAATATCTTGATTGATTCATGGAATGCAGCGCGCGAATACGTTTGGGCGAATGTGTTCTTTACGGGAGCGCTGACGCCGAACCTTCAGCCGCATCT
>Ga0307475_10000652_pt1 | contig 20887 bp, 19 predicted proteins | sample atmos_gasesECM1C_FD_203317 | JGI IMG/M metagenome (GOLD analysis project Ga0307475, IMG submission 203317) | Hardwood forest soil microbial communities from Morgan-Monroe State Forest, Indiana, United States - atmos_gasesECM1C_515 | ecosystem: Environmental > Terrestrial > Soil > Temperate... | reverse complement strand
TAGTAGCGGGTGGGGATTTTCATCCGTCTGGGGCAACCCAAGACAACAGCACTACCGCTACCGCAGGTGGTTCCGTTAGAAGGCATCCCCGCCACCCCCGCCAAATCCACCGCCGGAAAATCCTCCGCCTGAATCCCCGCCGCTGCCGCTGAATCCGGAGCTATCAGAGCTCGCTCTCGGAGTAGAGACGAAGGCAGATGTAGTGTCCGTCGTCATCGCGCCAAGATCGTGCATGAAGATCCAGGTATTGAAGTTGGGGCCATACCCAGCTCCTTCGTACCATGTAGGCGGATTTTGTACGATGCCCTGAAACGCCTTTGCCCAGCGATGTTCCACGCCCAGCGCCATGGCGTAGGGAAGATATTTTTCGAAGGTGTCCGGGGGCATGCGCTTGAGTCGGTCGGCATCGACGCGATTCATGAATTCCTGGAAGCCTTGGATCTCAACGCGGGTGCGGACGCCCTTCAGGCTCTTGGCAGTCATTATGCGCGAGAAAAGAAAGATCACTGCAGCCGCAAGCGCGATGGAAACCACCATCCACACTCCCGACTGGGAATAATCCACGTGCAGCAAAAAGCCGGCAAGGACAAACGGCGCGGCGGTGACCACCGCTCCGAGAATCCAGTAGGCATGTGCGCTCTCAGGATCGAGCGTGTACATGCCTTTTTCTTTCAGCGCGCTCATGACGTACTGCTTGATTAGCGGAATCGAAAGATAAAAGCGATTGCGCAGATCGGCGATATGCGTTTCAGTCGTGTCTCCGGGGAAGAGGCCAATCATCATCTCGCGCTCAAAGGGAGTGAGATCGTTCCAGGCTGCCGAGTCCTTCAGACGAACGAAGATGTAGTCCTTTTTCTTGAACACCAGCATCTGCGAGACTTGCTCTTCGCGGATCTTGATGTAGCCGCGCACCGCCAGATCGACAAGGATCGATGTGACGTCGCGCGGATCGGTACTGTCATCGATGAGTGTGCCCGCTTCTGCGGGAGTCATGTCCTTGGGCGGCTCATACATCGGCGCGACCGAAATGCCCGCCTTCGGGTCACGTCCTTTGACCCACCACAACGGGAACATCACGAGGAAAGCGAAGATCGGCAACAGGAGAATCGGATTACTTCCCAGGAACCACAGCGCTTTGGTGAACGCACTGGGCTCCTCGAGCACGCCCTGCGGGATAAAGACGTCGGCCGTGAGCCCACCACGCGCCGATAATGGGTTCGATGTTTGCACCGTGACAGTCGCGCCCTGAATGTCCGTGAGGGCTTTTTCGCTGGAACCGTAAATGCCCACAAACGATTGCGCGCGCAGTTTGCCGATGGCTTCAGGCGGGAAGCGAATTGTGGCAGACGCGGCATCGATGGGCACAGACCATCCATTGCCGGTGACGTTCCAGTAAAACTCGTCGTGGTCTTCAAAAAACTTCACCGCATTGCGCACGGAATAGAGAATATGCACGTGCTTGCTGGTATCGATCGCGCCGGGAATGAGAATGGTGAGGACACGATAGCCGCGTTGCGTCTTACTGGTGTACTTGAGCTTCTCGCCCTCCTCGTCCGTGACGCTGCGAACTTTTAGAAATATCGAGTAGTTCGATCCGTCCGGGCCACGATAATCGACTGGAATATAGCGATGAATCCCGTGAAACTCGCCGATGAAAACCAGTGAAATACGTTCGTCCACATCAGCCGATCCGTCTTTGTGGACATCCATGTCTGCTCTGAAGTCGGAAATCCGCCAACTGCGCTGCTGTGCGTGAGCGGGGAGAGCGAGAAGGATGAGGAGCCCAACAGCAACTGTTAGCGCCCACTTCGGCTTATGGCGATCGAAGAACTTCCAGACTCTGTTTGATGCTCGCACGCTAGAACTTCACCACCGGAGTCACGCGATCCTCCGGAGTTTCTGTCTGGAAGAACTGGCGGGGTTGAAAGCTGAACATTCCGGCAACGATGTTGCTGGGGAAAGTGGCGATCTTGGTGTTGAGATCGCGCACCACCGCGTTGTAATAGCGGCGCGAATTCTGGATAGCGTCCTCGGTTTGGCTTAGAGAGGATTGCAGGGAGGTGAACTGTTCTGAGGCCTTAAGCTCGGGATAGTTCTCAGCTACGGCGAGCAGTCCCCGCAGAGCTTGCGTGAGCTGCCCTTCTGCCTGCGCCTTTTCGTCAACGGTATTTGCGGACATGGCCGCTGAGCGATAACGGGCGATATTCTCGAAGGTCCCTTTCTCGTGCGCGGCATACCCCTTTACCGTCTCGACCAGATTGGGAATCAGATCGTGTCGGCGTTTGAGCTGCACATCAATGTCGCTCCAGGCCGAGTCGGCGCGCACCCGCAAACCGGCCAGGCCGTTGTAAGCGACGATCAACAGCAGAGCGATCACGACGATGATCGCGATTAGAGCGATGGTCATACGTTCCTCCAAGCTGCGCTCAAACAGTCAACGACCGAAAACTGGAGCTGTAGAAGTTGCAAATGTGGCTGGGCGGAAGTTACCACACGCAGGAAAGTCTCAGCAAATCGTTATGAGGAGGTATGAAGCTCGTAATCTCCGAGTGGACGATCGTGCTACTGAAGTTGTAGTTTGTCGAGGACATTTGCCCCAAGCTTTGGTTTCAATTCGTGAAAGACATAATGCAGGGCGAAAGGATCTCGCGAATGATTAACACGAACATATCTCGGCGGGCATGGCTCAAAGGAGCAGGAGCCTCGCTGGTCACGGCCGCGGCAATGCATGGTCAAACGACACAACCGGCTCCGCCTCAAGCGCAGACTCCGACCCAGCCGCAAGATGTGACCGGCGAGCCTCCTGCGATTGCCGCCAATCGCGCACAGCGCATGCAGTGGTGGCATGCAGCCAAGTTTGGGATGTTTATTCATTGGGGACTCTACAGCGTGCACGGACGTCACGAGTGGGCGATGGAAGATGAAGCCATTCCAATTGAGGAATATATGCAGTTCGCCAAGCAGTTCAAGCCGAAGCCGAACGCGCCTCGAGATTTCGCGCGCCTCGCCAAGGCTGCCGGCCAGAAATACATGGTGATGACGACCAAGCATCACGAGGGGTTCTGTAATTGGGACACAAAACTTACGAATTACTGCGCTCCGAAGCAGGGCCCCGGACGCGATCTGGTGCGCGAGTACGTTGACGCCGCGCGGGCCGAGAATCTCAAAGTGGGATTTTATTACTCGCTCATGGACTGGCACCATCCCGACGGCGCCCGTTGTGCCGACGATGAAGCCGCGCGCCGGCGCTTCGTCGATTACACCCATGGGCTGATCCGCGAACTTATGACGAATTACGGAAAGATCGACGTTCTCTGGTACGACGTGGCCTGGCCGCTCGATGCCGCCGGCTGGGAGTCGGAAAAAATGAACGAGATGGTCTTTCAACTCCAGCCGGAGATCATCGTCAACAATCGCAATCACCTTCAGGGGGATTTTTCCACTCCGGAGCAGCAGATCAGGGCGGAAAAGGGCGAACGAGCTTGGGAGTCGTGCATGACGCTCAACGACAGTTGGGGATACCAGCACGCGGACGATAACTGGAAGAGTTCCCGGACGGTCGTTAAGAACCTGATTCAGTGCGCGCGTGACGGCGGCAACTATCTGCTGAATATTGGTCCGCGCGGCGATGGATCGATTCCTGAAGAATCGGTGCGAATTCTGCAGGAAGTGGGCCACTGGATGGACAAGAACGGGGATACGATCTACAAGTCCGACTTATGCGAGCCCCGTCGTTCCAATTACGCCAGCTTTACGCGCATCGGCAACACATTATTCATGCACGTACATTACTGGCCCGGCGGCGATGTGGAAGTTGGGGGCCTGAAACCTAAGGCGACGGCAGCACGAATGTACGCGGGCAAGCAGAAAGTCGATCTCAAGCAGGATGACTACCAACTCAAAATCTACAACCTGCCGCAGCAAGCGCCCGATCATCCGGTGACGACCATCGCCATCGAATGCGAATCGGAGCCTACGCAGGACAACATCTTTGTACGGAAAGAGAAGCCTCGGGACGGAGTGTAGCTTTCATGGAATCACTTGCTTTGAGCAATAACAGGGACATTTACACGGGGATTTTCCAATTCGATCCAGAAATCCTCGAATTCCGCCCAAAATCAGCAAATTCTCGAGTCGAGCCAGGGAACCAGGCAGGGATTTTCGGGAATATCGCGCTAAACCATTGGCGTTAAACGCTTTAACGGCGTTTACGCCCCGGATTGGGAAAATTATCAGGGAGCGACTAGGGAATTTTCCTCGCTGCAGCCCTCGCTCGCCTGACTATCCGCGCGCCTGAGCCTCATTCCGCTTCTCGATCAGCGACAGCGCATAGGGAACGCTAAACAGCACCGGCGTAAAGATCAGATCGGAAGCAAAGGTTCCGCGGAAGAACGGAATCGCCATGGTGTAGCACTGGACCAGGCCCGCGAGGTTCTTGGCATACATGTTCTGAAAAGCCCACGTGGCGAAATTGCTGGCGAGAAAGAACGAGGTGGCCGAACACAGGGAAGCCGCCACCACTCGCACGGCATCGACTTTGCGCACCAGCGCATATCCGATTGCCATGGCCGCGACATACCAGATCCAAGTCACAAATTGGTCGATTCCCACGTGCATGCGGTAGTGGACAGTCGTGAGATAGACGTCTGCCGACAACAACAGAAGCATGGGCGCAATCCACTCGCGCACCGGACGTTTTGCGCCAAAGAACAGAAGCGCAGCGCCAAGCGGCGTCAGATGCCAGGGATGAGGCAGAAGCCGAACCGCCACCGCTATGACGATAAACAGATAAGCCAGCATTATTAGACCTCGCGGGAACATCCATTGTCCGGTTGGAGAGGGTGAATCGTCAACCGGGTCTTGGCTGTGTCATTCCGAACGGGTCAAGGTTTCTCTTCCCGGCTTCCCATCCTCATCGCCACCACGTGCAGATTGCGATCGAGCACAACATCGGCGCTCAGCGGAGGGCGTCCGCGAGGCTGCGCTACCAGAGCGCCCAACGCCCCATAATCAAACCGCAGATCGCGGAAGTGCACTACGTATCCTTGTCCTTCAAGAGTTTCACTCTCAACCACGGGAAAACGCGCCCAATCCAAGTACACGCGGCCGAGTGGGGAACGCTTGGCTGCGAGCGTGACTGGAGTCTCTGCCGGCTTATACAGAATCTGCGCGCGATCGAGGGGATCGACACTCGTCAACTGCAAGCCGATTGGAACCTTGGCGTAAAGCGATGATGTCTCGACGATGCCTGCCCAGGAAAACGGAGTGACTGGATAAGGCATGGCGGCGGCTTTCGCGACAACTTCGCCGTGATAGTCGGTCGAACTTAGCAAGGTGACGGCCTTGCGATGCTCATAATCGCGCACCCACCACATCGCGCAGATTGCCAGCAGGGCGCTGACGGCGCCCCAGCGCCCGCGAAAGGTCTCTTTGCGCGCTCCGATTTCGCTGCCAATCAGGGCAAAAAGCGACGGCAGCAGCAAGCCCAGAAGCAGTACCACCAGCATCACCGGTTCGATGATCAGCACAATGTCCCAGGAGAACCAGCGCCAACTGAACGGCAAGAATGGCCGCACGCCGTAGTTGTTGGTGAAGTCGAGCAGGATGTGGCTCAACACCGCAAGAATCCCAAAAAGGAACAGCAGTCCCCAACGCGCCGGTAGCGGCGGCGACTTGCCTCGGCGCGTGCGCCAGCCATGAAACGCGTACACGAACCCGAGAATTACAAGTGACTCGACCGGCGCTCCAATAATCGAGTGGGTAAAGCCTCGATGGTGGGCCAGCGCCTCGACCGGCCCCTTAAAGTTCCACAGAACATCGATGTCTGGGAACTCCGCGGCGAGAGTCGTCATCATGGTCGCATAAGCGGTCGTGCGATTCAGTCCCGCCCGTCCGATGCATGCTCCAGTGAGAAAGTGTGTGATGGGTTCCATGCCAGACGCGGAGTATTAGCGAATTGCCTCCCGAAGGAATCAATATTTTATACACGCACTAACACCCGGCCGAGGGCGGCCGGTTCCACGTTAGTCAGTCTGCCGTATGATCACAAGCAGCGCGACAACCACGATGATGATGGCCAGAACCGGAATTACGATGGCTGCTGGATCAAGGTGAGCGTGCTCAGGAGCATGCCAGAGCCAATGTCTTTCACTGCGCAACACCAGCGCGGAGTCGCTGGGATGCTCAATCTGCCACTGCGGAAGGACTACGAAATACGCCGCCGCCGGCAGACTCAACACCACGATCAGTATCGACCGCATGGCACGGCGGTTCATGCGAAAAGTATCAAGGCCCGTTCTGCGGCCCTGAATACAACTTTGGTGGGAAAGAACGCAAATTGGCGTTACGGGCGTACACTATTGCGTTTCTCCAAATGAACAAATTCGAGGTAGGAATGAAACTCCGCTTGATCCCAGCTCTCTTTCTTTTGTGTCTGTTATGTGCCACACCTTGCGTGATCGCCCAAAGCTCATCCGGCAAATCCTCTTCTGTAAGCAATCACGCCGAGGAGATACCGGAAATCCACGGGTTCGATATCACCGCCATGGATCGAACTGTCGACCCCTGCGACGACTTCTATCAGTTTGCGTGCGGCAATTGGGTGAAGAACAACTCTATTCCTCCAGACCAGGGACGCTGGGGCCGCTTCAATGAGTTGGCAGATCGCAATCGCCTCATCGCCAGGCAGATTCTTGAGAAGGCGTCGGCAAACGATCCGAAACGGGATTCCATCCATCAGAAGATCGGCGACTACTATCAGGCTTGCATGGACGAGAACGCCGTTAACCGCAAGGGTCTTAAACCCCTGCAGCCGGAGCTTGATCGCATCGCTGCCATCAAGGACCGCAACAGCCTCGTCGATGAACTGGCTCATCTGCATGATCTCGGAGTTAGAGGGGTATTCGCCTTCTTTCCCAATTCGGATCTGCACGATGCCGATAGCGTGATCGCCTACGTCGATCAGGCCGGGCTTGGATTGCCCGATCGCGACGACTACCTCAAGGATGACGACAAATCCAAGGAGAAGCGTGAAAAGTACCTGGCACACGTGAGCAACATTCTGAAGCTCAGTGGGGACAGCCAGCCGGATGCCGACGCGCAAAAAGTAATGGATCTCGAGGCCAAGCTGGCGCAAGCGTCGATGGATCGCATCGAGCGCCGCAAGCCCGAGAACCACGATCACAAGATGACGCTCGCCGATTTCTCGGCCTCCACTCCGAATCTTGAATTCGCACGCTTCGTGAAAGAAACCGCTGCTCCAGCTTTCAGTTCGCTGAACGTCAGCAATCCCGCTTTCTTCAAGCAACTCGACGGTTTAATGGACTCGGCTCCTCTGGACGAATGGAAGGCTTATCTGCGCTGGCATCTGGTACACGAGTTCGCCGGCGCGTTATCCGATCCCTTCGTTGAAGAGAACTTCGAGTTCTATACCAAGTACCTGGGAGGCGCTAAGGAACTCGAGGCGCGCTGGAAACGTTGCGAGCGCCTGACTGACCAGCAGCTTGGCGAAGCGCTGGGTCAGCCCTACGTGCAGGAAGAATTCACGCCCGCGGACAAGGCGCGCATGCTCAAGATGGTCGATGCCATCGAAACTGCGCTCAAACAGGACATCGAAGGTCTCGACTGGATGACGCCGGAAACCAAGCAGCAGGCGCTCGTCAAGCTGGCTGCCATCCGCAACAAAATTGGCTATCCGAGTAAATGGCGCGATTATTCGAAGCTGAACATCGTTCGCGGCGACTTCCTGGGAAACGTGGAACGCGCGAATACCTTCGAGGTGAACCGGCAATTGGCCAAGATCGGCAAGCCGCTCGACCGTACCGAGTTCGGCATGACGCCGCCGACCGTGAACGCTTACTACAATTCTGCGTATAACGACATCAATTTTCCCGCGGGTATCCTCCAGCCACCTTTTTTCGATAAAAGCGTTGACGATGCAGTCAACTTTGGTGGCATCGGCGCCGTGATTGGCCACGAGCTCACCCATGGCTTCGACGATCAAGGCCGCAAGTTCGATCCCCAAGGCAATCTGCGTGATTGGTGGACTCCGGTGGATGCCAGGGCTTTCGAGCAGCGTGTCGGCTGCATCGACGATGAGTACTCGTCGTTTGAGCCGTTGCCCGGAGTGCATGTCCGGGGCAAGCTCACGCTGGGCGAGAATACCGCCGACAACGGCGGCGTCCGCGTTGCCATGCGCGCGCTGCACAATACCCAAGCCGCCGAAGGCAAGTCAGGCAATGGCGGCTCGCAGGAAGACAGCACTAAGACAATCAACGGCTTCTCTCCGGAGCAGCGTCTGTTCATCGGCTACGGTCAGATTTGGTGCGAGAACCAGACCGAGGCCGCCCTGCGTCAGCAGGTACAGACCAATCCGCACTCGCCTGGCCGCTACCGCGTGGATGGCGTGATGCAGAATAGTGAAGATTTTGCCAAGGCGTTTAGCTGCCACGCGGGTCAGAAGATGGTGAGCGAGAAACCGTGCCGAGTATGGTGACGTAGTGCGCTGCTAGTGATGTCATTCCGAGCGAAAGCGAGGAATCCCTATCGTTGCCAGAAAGCTTCGGTTCGGAAGGGATTCCTCGCTACGCTCGGAATGAAATTTCGGAGGCACTTCGCCCGCCGCAGCAGGCGTTTCTACTGCAGCGACCGCAGCGCCACCAGTCCGGTCGATTCCGCCTGCTCGTGCGCGTGATAGCTGGAACGCACTAGCGGCCCTGACTCCACGTGGCGGAAGCCCATCTTCAACGCGTCGTCCTTCATGAAGCGGAATTCGTCTGGATGGTAGTAGCGCGTCATGGGCAAATGATCGCGTGAGGGACGCAAGTATTGTCCGATGGTCAGGATGTCAACGTTCACTGCTGCGAGATCGCGGAATACTTGCAGCAGTTCGTCCATGCTCTCGCCGATTCCAACCATCACTCCGGTCTTCGACACCATGCCTGGAGCAAACCTCTTTACGTTCTTCAGCAGATCGAGCGTGCGCTGGTAGCGCGCGCCGGAACGCACTGCGCGATAGAGCCGCGGCACCGTTTCAGTGTTGTGATTCAGTACCTCAGGACGCGCTTCGAGTACGATTTTCAACGCATCCTCGCGCCCCTGGAAATCCGGAATCAAGACCTCTACCTGGCACTCCGGGGCCTGACGCCGAACTTCGCGAATGGTCTCGGCGAACACTGTCGCTGAGCCAATGTTGTCGTCGTCGCGATTCACGCTAGTGATCACTGCGTGCTTCAATCCCAGAGTGGCGACTGCTTCAGCGACGCGCCGGGGCTCGTCGAAATCGATCGGCAGCGGTTTGCCTTTGGGAACGGCGCAGAATCCGCAGCGCCGAGTGCACAGATCGCCAAGCAGCATAAACGTGGCAGTGCGATGATTCCAGCATTCGCCGATGTTCGGACATTGAGCCGACTCGCACACCGTATGCAGACCAAGGCTGCGCGCGAGCTTCTTGAGCTCGTGATAGTTCTCGCCCATCGGAGCGCGAGCCTTAAGCCAAACGGGCTTTGGCTGAGGCACACGGGGCGCCAGATCGATCTGGACCAGTTCTGCGGTGGCCGACATAGCTGCTTCTATTCTACGGGAAGAGGAAATGAAGGCGTTTCAAGTTTCAGGTTTCGGGCAAGCCAGTAACCAAACTGATTGGGTTGCGAGAGAGAGCTGTCAATGTCGGGCTTTGCCGAAACTTGAAACTCGAACGCTTTTTCTTGAAACGCCCTTTCTTCTACAGCGTATGCAGAAACGCGATCAACTCATCCACCTGCGCCTCGTCCAGAATCCCGTTAAACGGCGGCATGTTGCGCCGGCCAAGCAAGATGACATCGTGTACATGCTGGTCCGTGGCCGGCATTCCGCTGGGTAATTCCTGTTTGCGGAAAATTCCCACTACCGGTGGTCCTTGCAGTGGTTCTTTCTCGTAGGCGTTGTGGCATATCGCGCAGTTTGTCTGGAACAGGTCGCGTCCACGTTGCTCCTCGACGGTCAATTGCCGGGGTTGTCTTGTCGAACTTGAGTTGCATGCCGCAAGGGTAGCAAGAAGACTGAGTAGCACGACGGCAAGCAGAAATAGAGGAAGAGGGGTTTGGAAGCGGGTTCTCAACCATCTATTATCGGCAGCGGGGAGGCAATTTGGAAAGTCGCTGGCCCGGATTCAGTGCATGATCCGGCGAGCAGAACAGCTTTCCCGGATCAGCGCGATTTGATCGGCTAGAAAATGGTTATCTTTCCCATCCTTGACGGACAGAAGCACTCGAAGCCGGCAGTGCCTATTTGGGAAGCAATCGAAGAGTCTCAGCAACAGAGTGCGACCGATTACTGGCTTGTGACTCAGCCGGCTCATGCAGTTCTGGCCGGCGATCTGGCTGCCGGGTTGCGCGAGGAGTCTTTTGGGCCAATTGACGCGATCATCTCCAGATCCATCGCGTTGCATGACGCGGGCTGGAGCATGGACGATGCCGAGCAGATTGAGCGGCTGCGCTCCGATTCAAAGCTCCGTCCGCGAAGTTTTCTGCAGGCGACAGTCGAGCAGGCCATTCATGCCTGGACTCGGTCGATTGACACGGTCGAGAAATTTGCGCCAATCGGAGGCCACCTTGTGAGCCGTCATTTCGAGCGTATTTCGCACCGCAGCGGCAAAGCACCTGACAACCTGCTGGAGAAATTTCGCAAACGCGAGAAGCAACGGCAACAGAGGCTGCGAATCAGTATCAGGCAAGACGAGAAGGCATTGGAACGGCTGGTTGACGGCCTGCAATTTTGCGATGTGCTCTCGCTTTATCTTTGCTCCGGCTCGAGCCGCACGGTGAGGATTGACGATCCGAAAATGGAGATCAGCCGGATGGGCGAGGGCTATAGGATCGAGCCATCTCCCTTTGCAGCGCCGCATCAATTTACCTTTCCCGCGCTGCGCCATCCCGTGCCCAGCGGAAAGAAGGCGAAGTCCGGGGCTACCTTTTACGTAAACCTGTAGCGCTAAGACCAGAGCCGGAAACGGCTGTACGAAGTCAAGATGACCTTTGGATTGGCCGGAAAAGTCGCCCCTACCTGCAATGTTCTGTTGCTTTCAGAGTAAGCAAGTGATGAAATGGCTCTCCCCCAGAGCGGATTCTTCGTATCGGCCTTAAAGCAACTTCTATATGCGATCGCGACGCTTGCCGACATGGTTAGTCGAGGAGTACCTCGCCGTGCTTTTTGGCAGCGAGGACCTGGAACCAGAGGTGCGCGAGCGCGAAGCGATCGAACATCATGCCGAGTTAAACTTTCGCTTGAACGGCGGGGGCAAGTGCGCGATTTGCCGCAGCCATGTTCGCCATGTGGTACAGGTGACCGTCCGCAAAGGCAGAGAGACACAGAATTACCGATGTCTTTGCACGCGATGCCTTGAAGGAGAGCGCTCCACCGCCGACTTGGTGGAGCTCTCTCTTGGTCGCGCCACGATCACCTATCGACATCACGCCCCAGAAAAGACTGCGCGACGATGGGATGAACCCCGACGGAGGCAGACGGAATCTGCAAAAGGTCTGGCCGTGGCCAAGACATAGCAAGACTCCGCGTCATTAGCTCTTGGATTGTCGATCTAGTATTTTTCTTAGCCGGTCCTTCGGTCGCGACGACGGCGATCAGCCTGCGCGTCTTCGCGGATCGATACGACTCGATTGTTGCGTTTGATTTCCTCGTCGGCCTGCCTGTTTCGTCATCCCCTGGCCCTGCTTCTTTTCGCCGAGGCTTCCCAGGTCCTGTTGTGACCCACTTTCCGAAATTGGGTGCAGCTTCTTCTTGGCGCTGGCTGGGCCTTTGGCCCACCGTGGCTGATGATGGCGGTTGGCATGGCGCTCATGCATATCCGATGCCGCGAGATCCTTTTCGTCGGAGAACTCGAGATTGAGATCCTCGTCGTCACTGAAACCGGCTACGGCGGCACGGGGGGCGCGTGAGCCGCCTTCATGCGGGGAGGCGTTCATTCGAGGTCCGGCCACTCCGTCGCCTTTCACTCCTTTGGAGATTTCGCGCAGCGCTTGGGCAGAAGCCTCAATCCTCGGCGTCTTAACCGCCAAATCGCCGATCGAGATCATGCCGACCAGCTCCCCGTCCTCGCATACGGGCAAGCGGCGAATTTGCCGGTCAGCCATCAATTGCGCCGCTTCCTCGATGTCCACATCGGGCTCGATCGTTTCCAGCTCGTGGCTGAGTATCTCTTCGACATTCGTATCCGCCGGGTTCTTCCCTTCAGCAACGCAGCGCACCACAATGTCGCGATCGGTAATGATGCCGACCAAATCATCGTCCTCATCAACCACCGGCAACGAGCCGATGTTTTCCACCTTCATGATCGAGGCTACCTCTTCCACGGTGCTATTCAGTTGCACGCTCTCAACTTCGGTGGTCATGACTTCGCTGACCTTCATTCGACAACTCCTCATCAGTGATCTTGTGGAGACGTCCGCCCCGGGTTTCATCTCTCACGTCCAGGATCGGAAATTCTTGATTCGGTGCAGAGATTCAATAGGTTAGAAAACCGCTGTAGGAGGTTCTGTTGTCCGCGCTATGAAGAAAAGACGGAACTGCGGGCCCAAGCCACTGGCCGGAGTCACAGGATGTGAACAGAAGGCATTCGGCAGTCGGCATTCGGCGTTCGGCAAACTGCCGACTACTAAGCCTGCGAGTCGATCGGGATCGCTGCCAGGATCGAGACTTCGCTTTGCTTTAAGCCGACTGCCGAATGCCGATTTGCCGAACGCCTCTTCAGAACACCTTGTCGGAATCGATCAGGATTGTTACCGGACCTTCATTTACCAGCGAGACCTGCATCATGGCCTGGAACTCGCCCGTGGCACATTCAACTTCCTGCTTGCGAATTTCCGTGACCACATATTCGTATAGCTTTTTCGCGTCCTCCGGACGAGCAGCATCGTCGAACGAAGGACGCTTGCCACGACGGACATCGCCGAACAGGGTGAACTGCGAGACCACAAGGACAGCTCCTCCGACCTCCCGCACGTTCAGGTTCATCTTGCCTTGCTGATCTTCGAAGACGCGTAATCCAAGCAGCTTCTCCACCATGTAGTCTGCAGAGGCAGGAGTATCAGACTTGCCGACGCCCAGCAGCACCAGCAAACCGAGTCCTATCGCGGCAATTGGATTTCCCTCGACACTGACGCTGGCTTTGCTCACTCGCTGCACGACTGCACGCATAGCGGAGAGGATGCACGTGCAGTACGCAATAAGCAATAGGCACCAGGCAGCACGCAATTGGCGATAGGCAATAGGCTCCACAAGTGACCTGCAACTTGTGACAGCAACCTCGCGAGGAACAGCGCTTGATGTTTTTGAAATTCAATCGACAGTCTTAATGCACTCGCTAATCGCCGGTTTCCTGCCGCCTACTGCTTATTGCCTATTGCGGCTGCTGGGGTTTACCCTGCTCTGTCTTTGCCGTCACCCGACAATCATCAGGAGAATGCGATGTCTTTGCTCTCGTGGGCTTCACGCTCAGCCATTTCTGTATTGGCGCTCATGCTTCCGCTAGCCGCACAAACCGCCAGTGACTCACAGAATTCAGCTTCACAGAATCCAGGCTCTACTCAGGCGCCAGCCGCTCAGCCCTCCAGTCAGCCGGCAGACTTGCTGATCAGGAACGGCACCGTTCTTACCGTCACCCACGGCGTAATCCAAAACGGGAGCGTGCTGGTTCATAACGGGAAGATTGCGCAAGTGGGCACAACCATTCCTGCTCCGGCTGGGGCGACGGTCATCGATGCCACCGGCAAGTACGTGATGCCCGGCATCATCGATTGTCACTCGCATCTGGCCCTTGATGGTGATGTAAACGAGGCGACGAGTCCGATTACGCCCTCGATGAACATGCTCGACGCTTTCGTGAACACCGATAAAGGCCTTTATCAGGCCCTTGCCGGCGGCGTGACTTCCCTGCTGCTGCTTCACGGGTCGGCCAACATGATCGGCGGACAAGCGGTAGTCATCAAGAACAAGTTCGGCCTCAGCCGCGAGCAGATGCTCTTTCCCAACGCTCCGCGGTCGATCAAATTTGCCAGCGGCGAGAATCCTAAGCGGGTTTACGGCTCACGCAATCAGCTTCCATCTACGCGCATGGGCAATTTCGAAATACAGCGCGAGGCCTTGCAGCAGGCCAAGGAATATATGCGCGATTGGGACGATTACAACGCCAAGGTGCAGAAGGGCGACAAGGAGGCCCGCGCGCCCAAACGCGACCTGAAGTTGGAAGCTCTAGCCGACGTGCTTCGCGGCAAATTGCTGGTGCAGATTCACTGCTATCGCGCTGACGAATTCCTCACCGAGATGCAGATGGCGCGCGAATTCGGATATCACGTCCGCGCATTCCATCATGCCCTCGAAGCTTACAAAGTCGCGGACAAGATCGCCGCCGAGGGCGTGGCCATCGCCACCTGGCCCGATTGGTGGGGCTTCAAAGACGAAGCCTGGGACGCGCAGCCATGGAATGCCGTGATGTCGTCGCGTCACGGAGTTCGCGTGGCGTTGAAAAGCGATTCCGGCGATGTGGTCCGTCGTCTCAACCAGGATGCCGGCAAAGTGATCCACTACGGCGGCGCCACTGAGGACGAAGCGTTGAAGATGATCACTTTGAATCCCGCCTGGATCATTGGCGTGGATGACCGAGTTGGGTCGCTAGATGTCGGTAAGGACGGCGACATCACCATCTGGGACAAAGATCCGCTCTCGAGTTACGCAAAAGTGGAGAAAGCGATCATCGACGGCGAAGTCTATTTCGACAACTCGCTGCCCGGACTCGGCCTGACGCATTGGAAAAACGCCCCGATGTCCGGTAGCGATTTTGAAGGCAGCGAGATGGACGAAGAGCTCGGAATTGGGGAGGCGCACTGATGAAACGCTTACTGCTTTGGATTGCAGGATTCTTGTTCATTTCCAGTTTCCTGTTCGCCCAAGCTTCCAAACAAAAAACGCGCATGGCAACCTCACAGGTTGAGGCGACGGGCCCCATCGCCATTCGCGGAGGCAAGCTGCTCACCATCACTCATGGGGTAATCGAGAACGGCGTGGTGGTGATGGAAAACGGCAAAATCACAGCCGTCGGTGCGGCGAGCACAGCGATTCCGCGAGGCGCAACTGTCATCGATGCCACGGGCATGACGGTTTATCCGGGCCTGATCGATTCCGAAACGAATCTCGGTCTGGTCGAGGTGGAAGCCGACCAGAACAGCAACGACCTGAATGAGCCCAGCGACGAGATCATGCCCCACATGCACGTCGCCGATGCGTTCCATTCTGAAACTCAGCGCATCCCGGTGGTCCGCGTGAATGGCATCACCAACGCGATCGTTGCGCCCGGTACGCAGAACAGCCTGCCTGGTCAGGACATCTTCATTCAGCTCGATGGGAAAGATCGCGATCAGATGATTGTCGTGCCCGACATCGCGCTGCCTTTGAACTTCTCGGCTGCACAGCGCCGGCGCGCAATGTCCGGACAGGGCGGGGGAGGTGGTGGAGCTCGCTTTCCCTCTACGCGAATGGGTCTGGCTGCGCAACTGCGGCAAACGTTAATCGATGCCCAGGATTATGAGGCCAAACTGCAGTCCCCGGCACGCCCATCCGACAGCAACAAGCCCGCAGGCGGCAGAGGCGGAAGCGATCGTCAAAAGCGTGATCTGAAGTTGGAGGCTTTGCTTCCTTATCTGCATGGGCAAAAGCCTGTGGTCATCGGGGCGGAAGATGGATACGACGTCGAAAACGCAATGCGTCTGGCGCGCGAATTTAACTTGAAGGTCGTGCTCAATCACGTAACGCACTCGCAAGACATTCTCGATGAGATTGCGTCGTGGAAGGTGCCGGTTATCGTAGGTCCTATTTACGATTTTCCCCGCGCGGACGAACGCTATGACGCGGTCTATTCCCTTCCTGGTGAACTCTACAAGCGTGGGGTCAAGATCGCCTTCGCCTCCTACCGCGTGGAGCATAACCGCAACCTGCCCTACGCCGCCGGATACTCGGTTGCTTTCGGCCTGCCTTATGAAGAAGCGTTGAAGGCAGTCACCATCAATCCCGCAGAGATATGGGGAGTCGCGGATAAGCTCGGTTCACTCGATGTTGGAAAGACGGCAAACGTAGTGATTGCCAACGGCGATCCCCTCGATGTGAAGACCGATGTGAAACAAGTCTTCATCGAAGGCCGCAACATTCCCATGGAGAACCGGCAGACTCGATTGCGCGATCAATACGGCGGCGTGCCAACGGCGCGGTAAGCCGGGAGAGGCGAACACAAAGAAGGCTCTCGGCAGTCGGCTATCGGCGTTCGGCCAATTTACGCGCTTGGTTTCTCGAAAAGCGAGGCTGGCCGAATGCTGAGTGCCGAGTGCTGAAGGCCTGGGTGTCCTGCCTTGCCAGCTTTTCCCAACGGCATATAGACTGAGAAGTTTGCTATGTGCATCTCGCGCATACAGGAGGAGTTTGCATGCCGGGGGTAGAGGATAAGGTCAAGCAGATCATCGTGGACCAGCTCAGCGTGGAAGAGAGCGAAGTCGCACCCAACGCCTCGTTTGTGGACGATCTTGGCGCCGACTCTCTCGACCGGGTGGAACTAATCATGGCGTTCGAAGAAGCTTTCGACCTGGAGATTCCCGACGAAGAAGCGGAAAAAATCAAGACCGTGCAGGACGCGGTCGGCTACATCGAGAAGAACTCCAAAATAGCCAAGCAATAGCGGTGTGTTAGTAGCGGTTGCAGTCAATCCCAGAAGAGCGAGGAACGCGAATGGCCGCAGTGGACGACAAAGTTAAACAGATCATCGTAGAACAGCTCGGAGTCGATGAAGGCGAAGTTACGCCCAACGCGTCCTTCGTGGACGATCTCGGCGCCGATTCGCTCGACACCGTCGAGTTGGTGATGGCATTTGAAGAAGCGTTCGACATCGAGATTCCCGATGAAGAGGCGGAGAAGATCAAGACGGTCAAGAACGCCATCGACTACATCAACGCGCACTCGAAAGGCGGCAAGTAAGCTTGAGTCGTAGGGTTGTCGTCACTGGGTTGGGCCTGATTTGCGCGGTGGGCAACACTTGCGCCGAAGTTTGGCCAAACCTGCTTGCGGGCAAGAGCGGCGTGGCCACCATCGCCGGTTTCGACCCTGCAGGTTTTGCCTGCACCATCGCCGCGGAAGTCAAGAATTTCGATCCGTTCAATTTCATCGAAAAAAAAGAAGTCAAAAAGATGGGCCGCTTCATTCATCTGTGCATGGCGGCCACGGAAGAAGCCGTCAAGATGTCGGGGCTCGACATCACGCCGGACATTTCGGAACGCGTGGGCGTGCATATCGGCTCCGGAATCGGCGGGTTCGACATCATTGAACGTGAACATTCCAACCTGCTCAACGGCGGTCCACGCAAGATCTCTCCATTTTTCATTCCTGCTGCCATCATCAATCTTGCCGCTGGACACGTGAGTATCCGCTACAAGGCCAAAGGGCCGAATGAAGCTACTGCTACCGCGTGCACTACGAGCGCGCACTCCATCGGCGATGCCTACAAAATCATCGCTCGCGGCGCGGCTGACGTGATGATTGCCGGCGGTACCGAAGCGGCGATCACTCCCATGGGCGTGGGAGGATTCGCGGCCATGCGAGCTCTCTCCACCCGCAATGACTGCCCGGAAAAAGCCAGCCGCCCCTTCGACGCGGAGCGCGATGGTTTCGTGATCGGCGAAGGCGCCGGCATCTTGATTCTTGAAGATCTGGAGTTTGCCCGCCGTCGCGGCGCGCACATCATGGCGGAGATCATCGGCTATGGCATGAGTGCCGACGCCTATCACATCACGCAGCCCGCGGAAGAAGGCGAAGGCGGATACCGCGTAATGGTGAACGCGCTGGCCGATGCTGGGATCAAGGCCGATGAAGTGGACTATATCAACGTGCACGGCACCTCGACTCCGCTGGGTGACGCGCTGGAAACCAAAGCCATCAAACGCGCCTTCGGCGAGCGTGCGAAAAACGGCTTGGCCGTGAGTTCAACGAAGTCGATGACTGGACATCTGCTCGGCGGTGCAGGCGGCCTCGAAGCAGGCATTACCGTTTTGGCACTGCGCGACCAGATATTGCCGCCCACTACGAACCTTGAGAATCCCGATCCTGAATGTGACCTCGATTACGTCCCCAATCATTCGCGCAAAGCGAAAGTCAACATCGCCCTTTCAAACTCCTTCGGCTTCGGCGGGACGAACGGCTCGCTGATCTTCAAGCGCTGGGCGGAATAAGCGTAGTCTTCAGTAATCAGTTTTCAGCCATCAGCTACTGCGGGACAGCGAGGTCGTCAAACAACTTCGGCAACTCTTCCAGCGAATAGTTGGGAGGGATTGCCTTGTATATCGGCTCGATCTCAATTGCGCCCACTCGAGTCTCCACTTCATACTCCCCCAGGGCTTGGTCTAGCAGCAGAAATACGATAGGCGCATATTTTTCGTACGCGGTTTTGGTGTAATTGGGCACAAAGACAGTTATGTCCATTTTTTGGCCGACCGGTTCCACCTGGACTAATACTGATTGTGCTTTCACCGACACTCCGCGATAACGAATATCAAAAGGCTTTCTGCGTGGACGAAATCTTATGAATTTCCAGCGAGGCAGATGTGGTGCTGACGCGTGGAGTGACTGCACTTTGGGAAACGCTTCCTTGATCCCGTCGGCGCTAATGACGAACTCACGTCGATCGTTTTCCTTTGGACTGAACTCGAATGCCAAAGATCGATGGACTTTGTGCATTTCGGTGATTAAACGATCAAATATCTTTTCCTGGTCCCGTTCAAAGTTGAACAGTTCGTCTTCATGTTCTTGAAACCAGTTCCAGAAAACCTCTTCAGCACTCATTGAAATTGTCCCTCTCATCTTCCGTTCCCGAATCTCGACTGAGTTGACAGCTACTCTCTTGGGCTACTAGAGTCTCGTAAGTCGGTGAGGAGTTTGAAAGCTTATCACTGACAACCGACAACTTATCTAGCGGATCGCGCGATTCCGCCTTGCGGCGGAATCAGGGAAGCGGGTGCAAATCCCGCGCTGCCGCGCAACTGTAATCGAGTCGAGGATGCCCAAAAACCACTGTCCCGCTGCTCGGGATGGGAAGGGGGCCATCCGGAGCGCTTCGGCGCTCACTCGTAAGCCAGGAGACCGGCGCGAACCGCACAACACAATCCCACTCGCGTGCACAGGAGGATTGCCGTGCGGAATTGCCTTCGTCTCCTATTCCTTTTGGCCTCGTCGTCCCTGGCGTTGGCCACAGATCTCACCATTCACGTCACCGATCCTTCGGGCAGCGCAGTCGCGGGGGCTCGCGTGACCATCTACCAAAGGTCTAACAACGCCGCGATTGCGTCGAGGGTCACTGACTCTGACGGCCTTGCTGTATTTGACGGTCTCGCGCCTAACGCGCACCGCCTGCAAGTACTTGCTCCGGGATTTGCTGAAACCATAACCGATATCCCGACGCAGAACGATGCCACGCTCAATGTTCATCTGAAGATCCCAGCCCGAAATGAAACTGTTGTCGTTACCGCCACCGAAACTCCTCTGCCGGCTGATGAAACCGGAGCGCCGGTCGAAACCGTCGATCACGACACTCTGCTCAACCGCCAGCCGGTGGAGACTGCCGATGCCATTCGCTACTTGCCTGGAGCTGTGATCAGCAGCGACGGACGACGCGGCGGCTTAGCCTCCCTCTTCGTCCGGGGAGGCGATTCCGACTACAACAAGGTGATCGTCGATGGCGTGCCCGTCAATGAGCCGGGAGGAACGTTCGATTTCGGCGTCGTGCCCACGATTGCCGCCGATCGCTTCGAGTTCGTGCGCGGCCCGGAGAGCGTGCTCTACGGCTCTGACGCGCTCACCAGTGTGGTGCAGATGTTCAGCGCCACCGGCTCGACGCGTACGCCCGAGCTGACCCTTTCTTCTTACCGCGGAACGTTCTCGACAGCCGAAGGCTCCGCTTCGCTCGCGGGGGCGTTTGGACGCTTCGACTACAACCTCTTTGGCGAGCAATTCAACACGCTCGGCCAGGGCATTAACGACGCGTACTCCAATTCCGCCGAAGGCGCCAATGTCGGCGTGCGGCTCACGCCGCGAGCGATGTTCCGCCTCCGCACCCGACACTCCACCGAGCGCAGCGGAGTGCAGTCCTTCTTTAACTTCAACGGTCAGGAACTGATTCCGCCGGACAGCGATGAGCGCGCGCGGCAGAACAACTTTCTTGCCAGCGGCGACCTCACATTGGATGCTCCCGGCCAGTGGAAGCACAGCTTGAGCGGTTATGAGTATCACCACGTCCGAGAAAATCTGGATACGTTCATGGATCCAGGCCGCGTCACTCCTGCGTTCGGCAACTTCGACTTTCCTTTCGATAGTTATGCCGACGAGAACCGCGCCGGCTTTATGTACCACGGCGAATACGATCCGCGGCTGTGGGTGCGCACCAACTTCGGCTATGAGTTTGAGGACGAAAACGGATTTATCGGAGACCTGACTGCGCTGCCGCTGACACACGGATTGCGCCGCAATCACGCGGTGTACGCCGAACAGGTTTTCACCTTCTCGCGATTCAGCGTCGTCGCCGGCGGACGCTTTATTCATAATGAAAGCTTTGGCAATGCCGGCGTGCCGCGGGCGGCGCTCACTTTCCTGGCGCATCGTGGAGGGGAATTGCTGGGCGCCACGCGGCTGCGCATCGCCTACGGACAAGGCATCAAGGAACCGAGCCTGGATGAGACCTTCGGCACAGCATCCTTCTTTATCATTCCCAATCCGAACCTCAAGCCGGAGGAGAGCCGCACGGTCGAGACCGCCGTGATCCAGAACTTCCGCGGCGATCGATATTCAATCTCAGCGGGCTACTACAACAATC
>Ga0307475_10000651_pt1 | contig 20903 bp, 14 predicted proteins | sample atmos_gasesECM1C_FD_203317 | JGI IMG/M metagenome (GOLD analysis project Ga0307475, IMG submission 203317) | Hardwood forest soil microbial communities from Morgan-Monroe State Forest, Indiana, United States - atmos_gasesECM1C_515 | ecosystem: Environmental > Terrestrial > Soil > Temperate... | reverse complement strand
CAGGCGGTTCGTGCAGCTCTTGCGCAAGTACCGGCCCTGTTTCGCAGCGCGGTGATTTTGCGGGATCTCGAAGGGCTCTCCTACGAAGAGGTGGCGGAAGTGCTTGAAGTCTCGGTGGGAACCGTAAAGTCGCGCATTCTTCGCGGCCGGCGGATGCTGAAGGAAATTCTCGATCCCGTCGTTGCCGTACGTCAGGCCGATAAAGAACCCTCTCTCGCGTCGTTCGGCTCGCAGCCGATCAATGGGTGGGAAAGATGAACTGCAATAGTGCCCAGCGCTTTTTGCCCGGATACCTCGATGGAGCAATTGATTCCCGCCAGCATTCGCGGGTGCGCCATCATTTAGAATCTTGCGATTCCTGCCGGAATTTGCTCGAAAGTTATCGCCGCCTCGTGGTGGCCCTTGCGCGCGTGGAGCCTGTCCAGCCGCCTGCGAATCTCGCTACGAGTATTCGTGTGAGCGCCGCCAAGGCGCGTTCGCCCTGGCAACTGGTGCGTCACATATGGGCGCGCGGTGCCATGGTTTTCGAAGATGTTCTGGAACCGCTGGCCGTGCCCGCTACTGGCGGAGTCGTTACGGCCCTCGTTGTATTCGCGCTCCTCGTACAGAACATTCTCGTTGGCGTGCCGCTCGGTGGCGTGGTTCCCAACGACTTGCCTCTCAATCTGGTCCAGCCCGCGCGTCTGGAAAGTCTTGCCCCGTTTCCGGTTCCTGTCGTTATTGCCACGGACGATCGTCCGGGTTCGGGCCTCTTGCTCGTCGAGGCCACGCTCAACGCGCAGGGCCAGGTGGTGTCATACAAGATTCTCTCCGGCCCGAGCGATGACGCCTCGCAGCGCCAGCTGGATCAACTCATGATGTTTTCGCGTTTCCGGCCGCAAACGAACTTCGGACTCCCCCGAGATGGCGGCCGCGTGGTGCTGAATTTCAGCACGGTTCGGGTTCGCGGATAGCGGCCGCGTTCTCGAATCGCTTCAGCTTTCTTCAAGCCCTTTCCTTGACTCATCGAAACCCGCCTATTAAAGTCTAAGTGGACGCGCAGGGATACCAGCGGATTTGAGTTCCGGTTGATTGGAAGCCTGCCCAGCGAAATGCATTCCCTCGTTCCGGGAGTTCGCAGATTCAAGAGTTCGCGCAGTTGAAATGGAAATTCGCAACTGTCGCCGCCGCTTTGCTCGTGGCCGGCTCGATTTGTATCGGCGCACAACGCGAGCAAAAACCCGAAGAAAAACCTCCCGATAATTACAGCGGCATTTTCGTCGAGCCCGATCAGGCTTTGTTCGCGACGATGTGCGCTCTGGACGCGGCCGGCTTTGCCGCCGACGAAAGCACTCTTTCGGACATGCCTTCGCGCCTGGCGCTCCGCGAGGCGATGCTCAAAATGCAGGGACCGGCGACGGAAGCTCTACGCCAGTTCTATCACGACCATCTGTTTGGCGACCCGGGCGAAACGCTGTCCCGTTACATCACGTTCTCGGTCGTCGTCGGACCGCCGCCCCGTTTCGATTTTGAGGTAATTCGTGATTTGCTCCCGCCCGATGTCCTGACAATTGAGGGTTTCCGGGACATCCTCGCGGCGTTCTATCAGGAGGCGCGCCTCGATCTGCAGTGGGCGAAAGTTCAACCGGAATATGAGCGCGCAGCTGCCGCGTACAGCCCGTCCGTGCGCAAAATCATGTTCACCACCAATACGTACCTGCGCGAGATTATCAAGCCAATATACGGCCGCACGTTTACGGTGTATGTGGAACCACTCGTCGGCGCTCGAACCAACTTTCGCAATAGCGGCAATCACTATTCGATTGTAGTGGGCACCCCGGAACACGTTCCCACCGAGCAGATTCAGCACGCCTATCTTCATTTCGTGCTTGATCCGTTGCCCTTGCAGTATCGAAAGCAGTTGGAAACCAAGCGTGCCTTATTGCTGATAGCCGCTCGTGCCCCGCGATTGCCGGAAGAATATCGCGATGATTTTCTCGCCTTTACTGACGAATGTTTTATCAAGAGCGTCGAGTTGCGTCTTCGTCGTCTCCCGCCCGCTCAGCTCGAGACTGCCTTGAATGAGGCCGATCAGACCGGCTTCATCCTCGTGCGCCCTTTCGTTGTGCAATTGCAGAAATTTGAGAAAAGCGAGCCGTCAATGTCGTATTATTTTCCGGATTTGATTGCAGCCATCGACGTGTCCGCGGAGCAAAAGCGTTTGCATAACGTGACATTTTCACCTGAAATGCCGACGGCGCCAGCGAAACAAGCAAGCGGCTCCTCCACCGCGGGATCAGAGCTCGATCGTTTGCTCGCGCAAGGCGACCGCGAGATTGCCCTGCAGGACGCCAAAGCTGCCACGGCAACTTTCGAGAGCATTCTGGCGAATTACCCCGGCTTGCCAAAAGCGGAGTACGGCCTGGCAATTGCATCGGTGATGGCAGGAAACGCGGATCGAGCGGAGCAGCTTTTCGCGCAATTGGTTTCGCCACCGCCGGCTTCGACAGCGGCGTCGAGACCCGAGGATGCAGCGGATCCGACAATTGTTTCCTGGTCGCACGTATACCTGGGACGCATTCACGATCTCGAGGGGGAACGCGACGCGGCGGTGCACGAGTATCTCGGCGCGTTGGCGGTCGAAGGCGCGCCAGAGTCCGCTCGCGTAGCCGCGCAACATGGCGTAGACGAGCCGTATAAGGGACGCGCACGCGCGAGCGGAAGCGGAAATGAAAAGTAACAGATACGACGACAGCAGCACACTTGAGATCGCTCGTAGCGGGCGTTCCGAGAAATCCATTCGACAGGGGGAAATTCGATGAAGCTCCCATCACATCTCAGTGGAATTGTAGTTGCCAGCTTCGCACTCGTGGCGGCTCTTACCTCAGCTCCGATTCTGCACGCCCAGTACGGTGGTTCAGGCGGGCAACAGCAGCAGTCGCCGCCTCCATCATTGCAGCAACCGGCACCGGCCAAACAAGGCGCTCAGCAGGAACAGAAGCCGGCCGCGCCAGCGCCAGTCGACCCGGAAGAAGAAAAGGCTTACAAGACTTTCACAGATGTGAAGCCTGATTCGTTCGATCAGCAGATCCAGGTGGGCGAACAGTATCTCCAAAAATATCCCACGGGCCACTACGCCGAACAGGTATACGCCCGATTGACGAACGCCTACTTTCAGAAGCAGCAGTTCGACAAGATGTACGCGGCGTCGGATAAGGCGCTCTCGATGAACCCGAACGACGTCACCGTGCTTGTACTTGTCGGCTGGGTGATTCCTCATAACTACGACCCGAATGATGTGGACGCGGATCGCCGCTTAGCAAAAGCTGAAGCCTACGAAAAGCATGCGCTCGAGACCCTGGCTACGATGCCCAAGCCGGAAGGCGTTACCGACGAGCAATTTGCCAAAGCCAAACAGGCCTCCCTGGCGCAAGCCCATAGCGGCCTCGGACTCGTTTATTTCCGCCAGCAGCAATTCGACAAAGCCGTCACCGAGATGCAAGAAGCGGTCAAACTCGATACAAGTCCGGATTCCGTGGATTTGTATATTCTCGGGGTTAGCCTGAGTCAATTGAAGCGCTACCCGGAAGCGGCTGACACATTCAAACAGTGCGCATCAATTCCCGGTGCGGTGCAGGACCGCTGCAAGCAGCGCGAGGGCGAGGCCAAGAAGCTGGCCGCCGCGCAGCCTGCTCCACCTAAATAGTCGAACCGAGGCCAAACGATGACCGTAGAAGAGCTCGAAGAACTTGGAGCGATTCTCGGTCATCGTTTCGCCCATCCCGAACGACTCGAGCAAGCCCTCACTCACCGATCGCGCCGCCAGAACGACGCCGCCTCTGACAACGAACGTCTCGAATTTCTCGGCGACCGCGTGCTCGGCCTCGTCGCCAGCGAAATGCTCTGCCACGCATTTCCTGAATGGGATGCCGGGAAACTGTCGAAGGGGCTGGCGCGACTGGTGAGCGCGGTCTCCTTGCACGCCGCCGCCGAGCAACTTCACCTGGGCGATTTCTTGCGGCTCGGTCCCGGCGAAGAGAAAACCGGCGGTCGCGCGAAAAAACGGTTGCTCGCCGACGCGTACGAAGCAGTCCTAGGCGCAATTTATCTGGATGCCGGACTTTCGGCCGCTCGCCAATTCCTTCGTCTCACCCTTCTCGACAGCGCTCTCGGCGGAGAGGTAGGCGGTTTGGACCGTTCCGATCACAAGTCCGCGCTCCAGGAATGGTTGCAGCAGCGCGGACTGGGAGCAGTTCAGTACCGCGTACGCAACGAATTCGGCCCCGAGCACCAGAAGACGTTTGAAGTGGAAGTTTGGCTCGCCCAACAAAAACTGGCGCACTCCGAAGGACGCAGCAAGAAGGAAGCCGAGCAGGCCGCGGCAAAGATCGCTCTCGCCGGCCTCGAAACGGGTGCCGCGTCCAGTTAAAGGAAACGATGTCCCTCGAAACATCTGCGCTGGAAGCAGCAGAGCAACCGTCTCCAAAAGCGCGGCATCGCGAATCCTCTCGCAGTTCCGTGATCGAATACGCCGAATCGCTGCTCGTCACAGTCCTACTCGCCCTCTTTGGCACCACCTTTATCGTCCAGGCCTTTAAGATTCCGTCGCAGTCGATGGAACCTACGCTGCTGGTGGGCGATTATCTGCTCGTGAATAAGTTCGTCTTCGAAGGACGCGGCTCCTGGTATGAAAAATTTCTCCCTTACCGCCCCGTTCGCCGCGGCGACATCATCGTGTTCAAATTTCCTTACGATGACCATCCCCACTATGTGAAACGCGTCATCGGATTGCCTGGCGATCGTCTGCGAATCATCAACCAGCACGTGTACATCAATGGCCAGCCTCTCGATGAGCCTTACGTCGTGCACGATCCAGCCGGCGCGGATTCCTTCGGAGATGATTTTCCGCCGACGAACCGTTACTTCCTCCAAAGCGGCCTGCGTCCCGAGTGGGCCACCCGGCTTTTCGACTACGTGGATCGCAGCAGTCTCGTTGTTCCGCCGAATCGTTATTTTGTGATGGGAGACAATCGCGACCGCAGCTGGGACAGCCGCTACTGGGGCTTCGTCAATCGCGACGCGATCATGGGCCGCCCACTCTTAATTTATTGGTCGGTCGACGCCAAGTCCGCAGACTATACTGATCGCAGCCTCGCGGGCGCTTTTCGCGGTTTCACAGACTCGCTGCTCCATCTTCCCAGCCGCACTCGCTGGAATCGCATGCTGCATGAGGTCCACTAGTGCTATTCAGCGGGGCGCGGCACATCGAAGATCAGCTGTCTCAGCCCGTGCCCGCGTTACGAACTGCGAAACTTCTCTTGTTAACCAACCTGTGCGATTGTAGTGAGAGCCTCAAACCCGAAAAATAACCGCCTTGTCAAACATTCTCACTGAAACGATCGTCCGCGTGGAGCCGTTGAAACCGGCCGCTTTCGAGCGTCCCTCTTGGCGCCGCTGGACGAGAATCGCCATCCTCTTCCTCATAGCGCTCTGGATCGCCAACGTCGCGCTCTCATTCGCAATTCAGCACACGAGTCTGAATCGCAGGATCACTGCGCGCCTTGACGCGGCATTCGGCCGCCCGGTAGAAGTCGGCAGCTATCGCTTCAGCCTTTGGGGACGGCCCACACTGGAAGCGCGCTCCGTCACGGTGAGCGAAGATCCGCGCTTCGGCCACGAATACTTTCTTCGTGCCGAATCGCTCACCATGAGCCTGCGCTGGCGGAGTCTGCTTCGCGGCCGCCTGGAATTCGGCGGCATCTGGCTCACGCGTCCCAGCCTGAATCTGGTACGCAATCCGGACGGCGATTGGAACGTTGCCGAGTGGCTCCCGCAGTTTTCCGCCGCTGCCGGTGGGAAGCCTGTGGCCATACCGAAATTCCCAGCCGCATCAAACGCGCTTCGTTTCAGCCGTATCAACGTGGATTCGGGCCGGATTAATTTCAAGCGCGCCCAGGAAAAGCTTCCTTTCGCCCTCATCGGCGTCACGGGATACGTCGAGCCTGAAGGCAATGGCGAGTGGCGCCTTGATCTCGAGGCGGCGCCAGCGCGCGCGGCCGTGATTCTTCAACAAGCCGGCACGCTCCATCTTTCGGGCCGCGTCGGCGGCACTTCATCGCGGCTCCGGCCCGCTGCTATCGATTTTGCCTGGACCGATGCCTCACTCTCCGATGCTCTTCGTCTCATCCGCGCCACCGATTACGGAGTTCGGGGAAATTTCGCGATCACGTTGAAAGCAGGCACCGAAGCGCAGGAATGGAATCTCGAGGGACGCGCGGAGATCCGCCAGATTCATCGTTGGAATCTCCCCCTACGCTCTGATAATCCATCTCTCAATCTGATTGCGAAGGGGATTCTCGATCCGGAACTGGCTCGATTCGACGTCGTCAACTCGACCCTGGAGACCCCTCGTTCGAATGCTCAGGCCACCGGCGCAATCAGCTGGAACCAGCCCAGTGGTTTTCCGGGCGGCGAATCCTTATCCGCGCTTCGAATCAAGTCATCAGCCATCGACGCCAGCGACCTCCTTGCCTGGGTTCGCGCGTTCCATTCCAACATCTCCGACGAGATTATCGTTCGAGGATTTGCAAAACTCGATGCAAGCCTCGCCGGCTGGCCGCCGCGCGTGGACGAAGGAACGCTATCGCTCGGTGAAACCAATTTGACCGGAAAGCCGCTGGCAGTTCCGGTGCGCCTTGGTTCAACCTCGCTTCTTTACGATTCGAAAGGCGCGTCCCTGTCATCCGTCACTATTTCATTCGGCGCGGCTGCCGGCGCGCTGCGCGTCGAAACACTGGGACCAATCAGCGTGGGAAGAACGGCGCCTCCAGCGCGCACAGCATCCTCATCCGCGCAAACTACCCCCGCTCTCCGCATCTCCGGCGCGCTCGCCGACGTTGGCAATCTGATTTCCACGGCGCGCCTCTTGGGTTGGGACATTTCCAGAGGCTGGGATCTCACCGGCCCAGTCCGTGGCGATTTGAAATGGCAGGGCTCGCCGTATCCGTGGAAGTCATCGCCCACTGGCGCACTCGACTTTGGCGCTCCGTTCATCAGCGCGGCGAATGCCGAGCCGAATACAAAATCCAGCGGCGATTCGCTTCGCGCTCCTTTCCTCAATCTCCCAGTCGAACAAATCCGCGCCCACGTGGATCTGAAAGGCAACACGCGTCGCGTCGTCCTCACTTCCGCCGAAGCGTTCGGCGCGCACTGGACCGGCACACTCGAACGCGCGCCGGGCTCACAACAATCGTTCGAAGAGCAGCCCGGTGCAGAGCAAAAAGAAGAATGGCAATTCGCGCTCGTCGCCGACCGGCTATCCGCAGCAGACGTCGATCGCTGGCTGAATCCCCGCTGGCGCGAAAGTTTTCTCGACCGCGTCCTCCCATTTCTGAATTCGCGCCCTCCGGCGGCCGCTCAGCCCGACAATCTGCTCGCCTCTGGCAAAATCAACATCGATCAATTCGCGCTCGCGCCTTTCGTGCTTCGCCGCATCCAGATGGATGCCTCCATAGAGGGCCGCAACCTGACCTTTTCAAATGTTCGCGCGCAACTTGCCAAGGGTGAAGTCACCGGCTCGCTTCGCGCGGACCTGGAAGCAAGCCCGTCGTATCGCTTGAGTCTCGACTATTCGGGTATCGATCTCTATGACCTCTCCGGCGCGGCGCCCTCGCTCGCGGATCGTTTTGCCGGGATCGCTTCGGGAAAAATCTCGATCTCCGCTGCGGGCGCCTCGCGCTCCGATCTGATCTCGTCTCTGCAATGCCGCGGCACGTCGCGAATCGCCGCGGCCGAATTAATGAACATCGACCTGACCGCTTCCTTCGCTGACGGCGCATTTCGCCCCGGCCACACCACATTTCGCGACGCCTCAGCCGACTTCACCTGCGCCTCCGGAAAGATCGTTTTCGAACGCCTGCGATTGTCGGGTCCGGCGGAGGGCTTCACTGGCCAGGGCACCGCCGACTTCAGCCGCAATCTCGATTTCAGGTTCGCGGCTCTCACCGATTTCGCCGCGCCACACTCCGTCCGAGCGTCCGACTCACTCTCGCCCTCTTACCGCCTCACCGGCGATCTCTCCGAGCCTCAAATCACCCGCCTGAAACCGGTTCACGTCCGTCCCTGATGCACCTGACGCAAGCGTTTAAACACAGTTTCCGAATCATGATTCAAGTCGCTGTTCTATTTGCGTTACCGGTCCTCGTGGCGTCCGATCATCAGCGCGTCCGCCTCCTCCCCCAATTCAAGCCCGGCGATTCGCTCCGCTATCAGATCGAATCGCGGATGACGATTGCCGGCACGACGACGACTCCCATCGTCAATCCCGAAGGCGCCACTCAAGTAAAGCAGTCCGTCAGCATCGTCCTTCGCCTCGACGTTCTCGAAATTCCGCCCGCAGCGCCAACGCCCAGTTCGCCCGGAGCGAATACAGCGCCTGGCGCGAACGCTGCGCAGTCAACCCATAGCTCTGCAGCAACGAATGCTGCGTCCGCCCCGATGCGCATCCGCGCCACATACGAAAAATCTTCCGCCACATCCGAAAGCGACGCTTACGATCCCACATCTGCTTCGCTCGCCGATCAATACAACCGCCTCGAAGGACGCTCCATGGAATTCACGCTGGAGCCGGACGGAAGAATTGTAGATATCAAAGGCCTCGAGGACATGCTGCAAAATCCATCTGCCGCGCAAACTGTCCGCAGCTGGATGGCCGGCCTTTCGTCGAGCGCAGGATTTCCACCGCAGGGAATCGAGATAGGTCAAAAGTGGAGCAAGGAACAACCGCTCACCGGCGTTCCGCTGGATCGCCTGTTCTGGCAGACCGAAGCAACTTATTTGCGGAATGAAGTTTGCCCGGAAAATACTCTGCCGGTTGGCTCCGAAACGAGCGCCGCCCCAGCGACCGAGGCAGCGCCCAAAACGCCCAATGCAAACTCACCGATCTGCGCCACGATCCTCACGCAATTCACAATCGTTCGTCGCGGCAGCCACAACCCGCATGCTGACGATACTCCCGACGACTATCGCCACAACGGCTTGCGCACCTCAGGCACCTGGACCGGCTCCGGTGAAAGCCTCGACTCTTTCTCACTCGCAACCGGTCGAATGCTTCGCTCCACGCAATCCAGCTCGCAGGATCTGGATTTCGCCGTCACCAGCACCCGCACCGGTTCCCGCATGACTTACAAAGGCAAAATCGAAACCCGAACCGAAATCATCCTGCTCCCGTAGCGCGACATCCTCATGCGCACCCTTCGGAAGACGGCCCATTTCGGTCCTCCAACCCAATGTTCTCACCGGGCCGCAAAGTTTAAGAACCACTCAACCCCCTTTTGTTACCGGCCTGCCTCGCGGTCGAATACCGCCTTGCGAACTACACCGTGCAAGGGGGTCGTTCCGAAATGTCCTGCGGCGCCGTCCTCGAACGTCAAGGCAACGTTTGAAAACTCCACGAGCGATCCTCCGGTCACGTCGATCACAAGGCTCGATCCTTGAATGCTCATAGGTGCCGGACCGCCATCCTTGTCGATCGTGACGGGGCCCATCACCTCAAACCCGTTCGTGATTGAAGTAATAGTGCCGCCCACAACCGTCAGGTGGTGAGTGTGCTGCGTTCTGCCGGAGGTGCCAATATTTGCGCCGCTCAGCGCAAAGTCAGTCAGTTCCATCGTCACCGCCGCCGAGAATTCGGCCTTGCCGGTTCTTTCGTTCACATCCAACGTCCACGGGCCGCGAACTTCCCAAGGGCCGGTACCGCCCGCTACAGCCGTGTAGTCGTTGACTACCCCTGCGAAGTGGTTCGGTGCGCGAGTCCCAGCGACAACGCAGGTAACCCCCGCCACCACGAGCAATCCGATGATTCCTGTTGCCCACAACAAACTCTTGCTTTTCATTCAAAGCCTCCAGATTTGAGTTTTGATTCGGCCATGCGGTCCCGTTCACATACGCCCACGATGGCGAATTTGGGACCACAGGCCTCAGCTTTTGCTGAGCGCTACAAGTCTCAGATTCAGGCGTCGCGGTCAATGCAGTGTGGGTGATGTTACGATGAAGGCGAGGTGAAGGCTCAAACGTAAGATTACACATCTTTTAACTTGCGATGCGGACCCGAACGGCAGAGAATGTCGCTGCCGTCCCTGTCTACCCATGGACACACCGGTCCATACCTTTCGATTCGGCCCCTACGAATCGCGGCCTCGTAGCCGCGAACTCTACAAGCATGGCATGAAGCTGAAAGTTCGGCCGCAGCCGCTGCAAGTCCTCAATTTGCTGCTGAACCGCGCCGGTGACGTTGTCAGCCGCGAGGTGCTTCGCGAAGAGCTCTGGTCGGCGGAGACGTTTGTCGATTTTGAGCACAGCCTGAACACAGCGGTGAAAGAAATTCGCGCCACCCTTGGCGATTCGCCGCTCGCTCCTCGCTACATCGAAACGCTTCCAAGGCTGGGCTACCGCTTCATCGCGCCAGTGGAGGTGATCAACGGGGTTAGCGATTTGGCGTCCTTGCCAACTCCGAGCACTCCCAAATCGAACGGAAATCCCGCGTCGCTCGCCGCCACGATTCCAGCTGACATTCGCGCAAATGAAATTCCCAGCGAAGCCACGCGCCCGAATCAAAATCGACGCCCATATCTGTGGCTCGCGGTGGCGCTTGCTGCGGTGGGAGTCGCCCTGGCAATCGTCGCGAGCGTCTGGCTCCGCAAGACGGAGTACTTCTGGCGAAGCCCCATCGCCGACGCGCGATTTCAGATGGTCACGGACTTCGATGGAATTGAAGAGGCCGCGGCAGTATCCCGCGACGGTCATTTCGTTGCTTTTCTATCCGACCGGGACGGGCAGATGGACGTCTGGGTCACGCAGATCAGTTCCGGAGAGTTCCACAACCTGACGCGTGGGAAGGTGCCCGAACTCGCCAATCCCTCAGTCCGCACCCTTGGGTTCTCGCCGGACGGATCCTTGGTCACGTTTTGGGTTCGAAAAAAAGGTAGCTCCGCCGGTAGCGACATCAGCATCTCGGCGGTTCCAACGCTGGGCGGACAGCCAAGGCCCTTCCTGGAAGACGTCGCCGAACTCGATTGGTCCCGCGACGGCTCCCGGCTCGTATATCACACGCCCGGTCCCGGAGATCCGCTGTTCGTGTCGGACGGCAGCAGACTGTCAGACAGTCCGCCTATTTTCACGGCGCCCTCCGGTCTTCACTCTCACTTCCCGCTGTGGTCGCCGGACTCGAAATTCATCTACTTCGTTCAAGGTTCTCTTCCCGACAAATTGGATATCTGGCGCATCACTCCAGCCGGCGGGAACCCTCAACGAATCACTTCGCACGATACACGCGTCACCTATCCCGTGCTCTTGGATGGACGGACTCTGATGTACCTCGCCAGCGATAGCGATGGTTCCGGCCCATGGCTTTACAGCATGGACGTCGACCGGCGCATTCCCCATCGACTTACGTCCGGGCTGGATCGCTACACGTCCCTGGCGACCAGTGCTGACGGTCGCCGGCTGGTGGTCACGCTCGCAAGCCCGAAGAGGACACTGTGGCGTTTGCCGATCACTGATTCACCCAACGAAGTTTCGGCGCCCGCTCGCATCTCGCTGACCACCAGCACAGGTTTCTCACCGCGACTCGGCCCGGATTGTCTTCTGTATGCTTCCGCCACCGGCGCGACTGAAAGTATCTGGAGGATCGCCAACGGAGCCGGCACGGAATTGTGGAGCGGTCAGGACGCGCAACTCTTGGGTGGCCCGGCAATCTCCGCCGATGGGCGCCAGGTCGCATTCTCAGTGCGGCAACACGGAAAAAGTCTGCTGTACGTGATGCAATCCGATGGAACAAATGCGCGAATGGTTGCCGATTCGCTCGACCTGCAAGGCGATCCGGCCTGGGCGCCCGATGGCCAATCGCTTACCTCGGCTGCGAACGATCACGGTGTCCCTCGCCTCTTCCGTGTACCGCTCGACGGTCATGCCCCGTCGCTTTTTGTTCAGGAGTACTCAGTCGATCCCACCTGGGCGCCCGACGGCCAATTCGTTGTCTACTCGGGACCCGACATCGGCACCACATTTTCGGTAAAGGCTGTCGCAGCCGATGCTTCAGCGCACGCCCTGCCGCCGCTGACGCTCACTCGCGGTGCACGACATATAGCCTTCCTGCCCGGCGGACGCTCGCTCGTTCTCCTGCGCGGTGAAATTCAGCACAAGAATCTCTGGCTCATTAACCTCGACACCGGCGCCGAGCGCCAGTTGAGCAACCTCACCCCAGACTTCGACATTCGCGATTTTGATATTTCACCCGACGGCCGCGAAGTTGTCCTCGAACGAGTCCAGGATCTCTCCGACATCGCACTCCTCGATCTCCCAAAGCCCTGAGCCGACCGTTTATGTCGGAGCTGAAAAACCCCGAGCCTACAAACTCCCGCTCGCAGAGGCGAGGAGAGTTTTGGCTTGGGCTATCTCGGGGCGATCGGAGCGGATGCCTTCGCAATTCTTCAGCAGTTGGGTGTAGTAGGCGCTCGCTTTCTCCTTTTGCTGGACCCGCGCGGCGGCTTGCGCTGCGCCGTAGAGACCGTTGAAGCGATTGGGGTCGGTGCGCAGGGAAATTTCGTATTCGGTCAGCGCTTCCTGCGGACGCTGCAGATCGAGCAGCATATCGGCAAGCATTTCGCGGGCGGGCAGTTCGGTTTCGCCTTTGCCCACTTTGTCCTCGTCGTCGGCAACGGCCCGCAGCCATCGAACCGCATCATCGGAGTTGCCCGCAGCGTAAGCGGCCCAGGCTTGCACCACTTGGTGCTCGTCCTTCAACCCGTCCGCGATGTAGGGCCGAGGACCCTTGCGCGTGGCTTCCAGCAGTTCGTCGTAATGCTTCAGCGCATCTTGTCCGGCGGCCGCATCGTGAAGATGGCCCGCGGCAATCGCGTGTCCCCAGTACGTGACGAGCTGAACCTGGGGCGGTGCGCCGGCGATGGGTTGTAAGGCTAGCGCTTCTTTCCACTGGCGGCGCTCGAGAGCGTACTTCGCAGGTCCTTCCGCCTGGCGCGCCAGCAAATAATTCTCAAATTCGAGATCCATTTGTTCCACGCGAATCGCTTCTATCTGCTCCATGGTCGCTTTGGCGCTCGCGTCGTCGCCAATTTGCATATACGCGTATTCGAGGAAGTCCATGGAATGCACTTTATGGTGCATCACGTGATGATGCTCGGCCATACCATCGGCAACGCGAATCGCGGCAAGGTTGGAGTTGATGTCGTCCTGCCAAAGACCCAGGCGCGCGAAGATGTGCGAAGGCATGTGCACCGCGTGAGGGGAAGCCGGCGCGATGCCGGCATATTTTCGGGCTGCCGAAAGCGCGAGGCTGGCCATCGCAGGATTGTCGCAGCTGTGGATGATGTAGTGAGCGATGCCCGGATGATTTGGTTCCTTGGCGTAGAGCTTGTTAAGGATGGCAACGGCGGCTTTGGCGTTGGTGAGATTGGGGTCGCGCTCGGGACCTGAGGCGAGAAGCGAGAGCGCGTAGAAGATGGCGGCTTCGTCGTCGTTGGGATTACGTTCGTGGACGCCTCGCATCGCTTTGGCGTAGGCGTCGGCGCGCTGATTGTGGTCGAGTTTATCAGTCTCAGAGTAAAAGACGCTGAGCGCCAGGATGTAGTCGCGTTCGCGAGCGGTGGGCGGATGGAGGGAGCGCGCTTTTGCAACGAGCTCGGCGCCTTGGGCGAGGTCGGCTTTGCTGGGGCGACTCCAGAGCTCGTGGTAGAGAGTCATCGCCTGTCCCCAGTAAGCCATTGCGCAGCGCGGATCTTTTTGGGCCACCTCCTCGAATTGCGCGTCAGCCATTTCGTACTCAAAGGAATACAGAAGCGCCACGCCGCGCTCGAATTGCGACTGAACTTCAGGAGCGCAGGAAGTGGTAAATGAGACGCTGCCGACTTTTTCGTCGACGTCGTGATGGTGCTGCGGCTCCTGAGCCGAGAGCAAAAGTGATGCGACCGAAAGTGATGCGAGCGACAGAGTGCCAATGCCAGCGAGAAGAGCGAATTTTGCGGCCTTCATGATGACCCCAATGTGACGCTTAGGAGCGTATTCAGGGCAAGAGGCGATGTCAATGACGCTCAGTCGTCGCAGCCCTCCTGCACCTGCATCACCAGCAGGGTCACATCGTCGCGTTGCGGTTGCCCGTTCGCGAATTTGGAGACTTGGTCCAAGATCGTATCGATGATCTCTTTCGGACTCTTGCGGCTGCAAGACTTTAAGAGGGCTTCGAGTCTTTGCTGGCCCCAGAGTTCGTGTTGGCGGTTTTCCGCCTCTGTGATTCCATCGGTGTAGGCAACAAGGACATCATCAATTTCGAATTGGAAAGTTGCGGAAGGAAACTGAGGGTCTGCCGAAATCCCCACGGGGATGCCAGTGGAGGGCAGTCGCAAGATCTCGCACGTCCCATCTTTCGAACGTAGGACAAGCGGCGGATTATGGCCTGCATTAACGTAATTCAGCAGGCGTTTGGCCGGTTCGTACTCTGCATAGAATAGCGTCGCGAAAATGTTTGTCGGCGACGACCCATAAACCAGCCGGTTGACGTCGCCAATCAGCGTCGAAAGTTTCAAATGCGGTTGCAAGGCCTGGAATTTAAGCGAGGCCTGGACACTGGCCATAATCAGAGCGGCACCAATTCCTTTTCCGGATACGTCGCCGATGGCAATCCCCCAGCGCCCTTTCTGCAGAGCAAGTAAATCGTAATAGTCCCCTCCGATCCCTCTGGCCGGTTGGTAGAAGGTCTCGGAAGAGATGCAGGGAATCGAGATGGTCTGCGGGGGGAAAAAGGCTTGTTGGACTCTCTTCGCGTCTTCTAGATCCTTGCGGAATCCCCCTTGCGTCCCGGCGTCCGATTCAGATCTCTTGAGATACTCCAAGAGGGTTTCGACGTGATTTCGCAGCAGGAGACCCGCTTCACGTCCCTTGCCTTCTTCGAGAGCGTTGGCGATGGGCCGGTGCGATTCCGCGCTGTCATACAGGTCCCCAGAGGCCTTGGGTATCCCGGCGCGCATCCGGAGCTCAATAGCCAGATTGTCCCAGACCCGACGGAGAACTCTGTTCTGAGACGCTTCCAGAATGATCCTGTGAAATTTGATGTCATGCTCGGCGTAGGCGTCCGGGTCGTCACTGTGGACGGCTGCAAGCATCGCATCTACTTCCCCCTGAAGCTCTGCCGCGCCGCCTTGGAGGAAAGTGGCGGCGGTTCGTCCTGCAATTTCCTCCAGACCAGCACGAATTTCATAAACCTCCATCATTTCTTTCAGGCTCGGTGAAAGCACGGTGGCGGAATGATTTCCTGAGAGCTTCACCACCCCGAGTGATTCCAAGTCACCGAAGGCATTCAAGAGCGAGTCTTCGTCCATTTCATACCTTTCTTCGATCTCGCGTAGCTCTAGGACTTGCCCAGGGCGATAGTGTCCAGCAAGGAGTTCTCTGGCTAATCGCGCCCGACCGGCCCCTTTTGGTTGGCCGCTTGCGAATGCGATCCCGTCCTCTTCTTGCGGTCGTGACTCAGCAACGCCAGTATTCACTGTTCAAAACTCTCTATCTCGTCGGCTCGTATAAGCATTTTGCATATCCTGGTAGCTGGTTTGCCTAAGTTTGGGCTCGCTGATTCAGATATATCCGTACGTGTTTCATGAGCCTCTGGAATGAGAAAAATTGATTGCGCATCCTCACCCTCTGACTGCCGCCTGTATTCGAGAAGGCCTCAGAATGGATTGCCCCAACGCATGTGTCAGCCTCTGTCGGGCCCGCGAGATTCTGGACTTCAATGCGCTCTTGTGAATCCCCAATGCTTCCAGCGTTTCCGTGGCTGAAAATCCTTCAACCTCACGAAGTCGAAATGCCCCTCGCATTCCTGGAGGAAGTTCATGAATTTGCTCTTCGATCAAAGCTTTCAGTTCAATTGCTAGGCAGGCTTGTTCAGGATTCGGCCCCTCGTCGACTGCTCCAACCAGGATCGATTCAGAATGATTGTTTAGAATCTCGTTTAGAGAAGCTTCTGTATGCACTTTCTTAGTTCGGCGCCGCATGAGTGCTGAATTTATGGCAATCCGAGTCAGCCAAGTCGAGAAAGCTGATCGACCCTGAAAAAAACGCAGATTCCTGTAAGCCCTGCACCAACTGTCCTGCACGGCATCTTCCGCGTCCTCTTTGTTCCGCAACACGGCAAACGCCGTCCGAAAGAGCCTGGGTGTGTACGTTTTGAAAAGCTGCTCCTGCGCGTCTGCATTGCCCGCGATAGCTTGCTGCACGAGATCCCACTCTTTGCGCGCGGCGGGAGATGCGAACCTCTCGCCAAATGCCTCCGACTTACCGGCCCGCGAAACTGATCTGGTTAACTCACTCCTGCGGGGGGTTGCGCGCACCAGCTCTACGGCTGTCGCCGTCGTCATGCTCCTTAGTGAGGTTTGCAGTGCACCCATCATAGCGCCCTCCAGAACTACTTCAGTTGAATGCAGTGCATTCCCCATGCCGAATCAAAATCGTGTCTGTATCACTCCTTAAGTAGCCGAGCGCAAAACACTTACAACGGATTACGAGGGTCAAGCAGTTGATCGGTGAGAGGCCCGGTACTGTCGGCCGGGTGACATCTGACAACCTGGTGGCACCCACGGAATGTGAATCGTGGCTATGTGCTCGGGGTGCTACTTCCAGCTCCAGACAGTTACTGCAGCTTCGCGTATTCCGCTTTGGCTTCCTTCAGGATGGGAATGTCGGGGTCGGCGTCTTTCCACAGCGTCATAAAGCGCTCGTAAGCAGCACGGGCTTTGGCCCTGGCCGCGTCCGCCTCAGGACCTGCGAAAGAGTGACTCTGCAGAGCATACGCACGAGCGAGATAAAGATTAGCGAGGGCTCTTATCGGGGAGAACGCAAGAAGACCCTCGCGGTCCAGTATTTTCTGAAACTCTACCGCTGCCTCGCTGCCCTGATGTGCCTTTAAGTAAGCCTTGCCACGTACAAAAACCGGCAGCATAACAAGGTCAATCGTCGGGCCACTGGGTATCATCAGTTCGCGCGAAGAAGTGATCTGAAGGCTCTCAACGGCGCCGGCTGTGTCCCCGCGGTTGAGAGCAAGTTGCGCGTGAAGTGTAGGCAAGTAATTAAATCGAACAGTGGTATCTTCCGGGAAAGATTTCGCCAGATTTTCCGCGATTGACTGAGATTTTTCAGTGTCGCCTACCAACGCAAGTACGAGCCCCGTAGCATACTGGAGGTCTCGGCTGTCAGAGCGCCGATTGGCTCCGAGAACCGACTTTCGCGCATCTTCCCGATTTCCAAAAAGTGCTTCCTGTAGAGCCGAATTGGATCGATAACCTGCCGCGGTCTCTGTCTCATTGGCCTCCTTAGCCGAAACCACCGCTCGGCGGGATTGTTCACGAGACTTCCGTAACTGCCCGTGAAACGCCAGCACCTCGGAATCGTACCCAAGCAATACGTCTTCAATTCCTTTCTTGTTGGTCGCCCATCTTATTTGTTCCGCCATTGCTTTTGTATCGTTCTGCAAGAAAGCCAAGGCATAAAGCGAAGCACGTAGCGGATATAGATCAGGGAATTTGGCCAATGCTTCTGTCTCAATTTCTCCAGCTTCCTCAAATCGATTTAGAATCGTGAGCGAATAAATCAGGTAGCTGTAATCTAATCCGGAGTTCGGTTCAAGTCGGAAGTTTTCGCGAGCTTGTGCAAGCCCTTCGTCTAATTGCCCCAGACTCTGGTAAACATTTCCCAGATTGAAATGCGCGCCGGAATCGCCTGGATACGTCCGCAGCAATAATTCGTAGGCATCTCGTGCCTTTTCGAGATCACCGCTGACGCCCCAATAATAAATGGCTTCAATACCCAATCTTTCCCGTTCGCTGGTTTCTCCTCGAAGCTCATAGGCTTTCTTGGCGTTTTCTTGCGCGAGATTGCTTTCGCCTAAGTTGCCATAAGCGGCGAAAAGGCCTCCGTAGGCCACGGCGAAATTGGGGTCATTGGCAATCGCGCGCTGAAGCCAGCTGACTGCAGCGGTGTAGTCGCCCTCTCCCATCGCGTCCCTTCCAATGCTTAACGCCCGGAGAGCTTCCAGCGACGGAGTGGTCGCCTGCGCCAGAGGAGTATCGAATTTCCGGACAGAGCTGATCGATTCTCCCAGCGTCTCACGCAGCTTCCCGGCGGCGCTACTTAAGCCGTCCAAGACCCTTTCTTTGCCGGTCTCTTGCACTTGCTGCTGCGCGAGCAGATCGCCCGTCGAACAGTCCACCGCCTGGAGGCCGATCACGTAATTGTTTCCGAAATTGGCTATGGAACCTTCAATATATACCTTGCTTCCGACACGCACGCACAAATCCTTTGCGATCTCTGGAACCAGTCGGGCATCCGGCGGCTCCTTCATCGAACGCAGCGTTTCCCGGATTCGTTGGTCGGAAACAATTCTCAGGAATGGTGACTGTTGAAGCTGAACCGATAAGCCCTGCCGCAGTGCGCCGTCAAAGACGGGATCGCCGGTGGAATTTGCGAAATCAGCCACTACGACCGTGTCTCCCTCGGTTACATTGAAAGCGCGGCTGCGGGTACTCAGATAGGCGGCTACAAGCAGCGCCACCGCAGCAACTCCACCCGCAATAAGCCAGCGGCGCACGGGCCGAATCCACGCCGTCGGATGGTCAACTTCTCCTTCTGAGACATCCGTTGCGCCCGCGAGCGTCTCTCTGTGCGCCTCTTTGTCCCTCCAGGCATCGAGTTCCAACGTGTAGGCGTAAACCGACCCAAGTTTGCTGTGCTGCAGGCGATAGACTGGCAGCCCCTCTCGCTTCTCCCACCGTCGGACCGTCGTGACATCACGTCCCAAATAGGAAGCGATCTCTTTCCAGGATTCCAGGCGCCGTCCCCGTGAGTCAGGCTGGACCTCAGGGCTCGATGTCACTTCTAGAGACATGTCAAGTTGTCATGCGGGTTGGCTGAAGTATCTCACCGGCTTAGTCCCGGCGCAACCATCGGAACTGACAGAAAAACTAGCAGATCTCACACTTTACCCCTCTTTGCCTCTCAATGCCCATTGCGGTCAGGAGCATGCCGCCCTCAATATCCCGCTTAACCGGTTTTCTCACGTCACGGCTCGTTTCGGTCTTTCGGCTATTTGGCACCCTGATTCAAAGCTCGCCGCAGGTTGTCGGAACCGGGGAAATTGAATTTCAGGAGGAAAGCTATGAGGCGTATCGGCATTCCGACGTTGTTTTTCTTGCTCTGTTTTGTTTCCACCGGATGGCGGCAAGCAGAAGCACAAACCCAGGCAGAAGCACAATCACAAGGTCAAACCCTAGCAAGATCCCGATTTATAACGTTCGACGCCCCGGGCGCCGGTACCGCCCCAGACCAGGGCACCTTCCCCGAACAAATCAGCAACTCGGGCCTGATCGTCGGAAATTATGTCGACGGGAATGGCGTGAATCACGGCTTCGTGCGCGACCCTAACGGCAGCATTACAACATTCGATGTGCCAGGCGGCGGGACTGGCCCCGGCGAGGGTACGGTTCCAAACGGCATCACCGACACTGGCGTTGTCGTCGGAGGACTCTTCGATGGCTCCCACGTTTTTCATGGCTTCTTCGGCCGTCCTGGCGGGCATTTTACGATCTTCGATGCCCGAGGAGCGGGTACCGCCTCCCACCAAGGCACCAATGCCTTGGCTATCAATTGGGAAGGCAGCATCTCTGGAGACTACAAAGACTCGAACGGGGTGCCGCACGGCTACGTTCGCTTTCCGGATGGCAAGATCACGAGCTTCGACCCTCCGGAGAGTGTGTTTACCGCGGCGGACACCCTGGGTATTAACGCGGTCGGTGCCATCACGGGACCTTACGTCGATGCGAACGGCGTAGTGCACGGCTTCGTGCGAACCCCTAACGGCAAAATTATCAGCTTCGATGCGCCGGGGGCGGGGACCGACCCGGATCAGGGTACCTCTCCCTCGATGATTAACGACTTCGGAATGGTCCCCGGAGCGTATCAAGACACGAACAATGTAATTCACGCCTTCGTCCGTTTTGCGAACGGCACTATTACCACCTTTGACGTGCCGGGCGCCGGGACGGACCCGTTCCAGGGCACTCTGGCCAACGCAGCCAATGTAGAGGGCTTCATCGCCGGAGAGTTCTTCGATGCGAACTTCGTGGGCCACGCTTTCGTGCGCACTCCAGGCGGCAAGAATTTCTTTTTTGATGCGCCGGGCGAGGGGATACAAGAGACCTCACCTTTGAGCATCAACTTCTTGTGTGCGGTGACGGGAACGTTCGTCGACGCGAATGGCGTGAGCCACGGCTTCTTGCGATTACCGTAAGCGCATTAGGCGTTCGCCGGTACACGATGATTACTAGCCCTTGAAGGTTTGCGCCGATCCTCGAGGGTTTGCGCCTGCTTTCGTAGCTCAGGTCCTATTCCGGCCGCCCGCGGCCGGAATTGACCTGGGGCCGCTGCGCCAAGAAGACCAACTATTGCAGCTTCGCGTATTCCGCTTTGGCTTCTTTCAGGATGGGAATGTCGGGGTCGGCGTCTTTCCAGAGCTTGAGAAAATCTCGACCACCGAGTCAGTGCCCGGCCCAAGCCAGCACAATTCGTACAGCAAGCAATCGCGAGGGCGAACTCGTCTCCAAGAGTATCGATTACGGTAAGGCGATATAGTGCCTCGACGCCACTCCGCAGTGCGACTGCCCTGTGGCGATAATTCCCGGTTTCCATGTAGGACATTTCCAAGTGTTTTCTCACCAGTAGTACCGGTTTTATTCCGGCTTCCACTAGTTCCTTGAAGTAGGCTTTGTCAATAATTCTGTCCAGGGCAAGGCCAGCCGAACTCGTCTTGAGGTAAGTGAATCCACTATCCTTAAGATAGGCTTTCCAAACATCCAGAACCTTAGGCT
>Ga0307475_10000647_pt1 | contig 20923 bp, 21 predicted proteins | sample atmos_gasesECM1C_FD_203317 | JGI IMG/M metagenome (GOLD analysis project Ga0307475, IMG submission 203317) | Hardwood forest soil microbial communities from Morgan-Monroe State Forest, Indiana, United States - atmos_gasesECM1C_515 | ecosystem: Environmental > Terrestrial > Soil > Temperate... | reverse complement strand
GAAAAAACCTTCTGGCCTAGTACTTTCCTTCTAAGACGAAGAAAAATGGCCATTTCTCGGAAGTCTGCGGCTCGAGCTTCGAGCAGTACGAAGACGAAACAAAGAAGCCCGAAGGGAAATAATGTTCTACTTATGCAAGCTTGCTACAGTTTTCGGTAGAGCTGCGGCAATTTCCTTCAGCTGCTTGGTGTGCCGAATCTGATGGGAAGCGATCATCTGGAACCATTCGTACCCATTCAAGGTACCCAGGAAGGGGTGGGGCATGTGGTATTTTCTGAGATCTTTTCCCGCAGTCTCTTCCACGAAAACCAGGGTACGGGCGCGGACTTCGCGGAGTTCGGCCAGCATGGCGTCCTTTTCGCAGACCAGCGTAGGGTCGAGCGGGATAGGCGTTTTGCGCGGGATGAGGCGCGCCTCCACCAGAAGCATGGGGAGATGGAACCTCTTTAGAAAAAGGCGAGGCTTCGGGTGGCTCTCGAAGAGCTTGCTGGCGTTGTGAATGATGAACCGTTCGACGGTGATCAAATGACACACCAGCTCGCCGGCGGACCAGCGCCCTTCCCCCGGGCAGATTTTCCATCGGTCCGAGGACACCAGGTCTGTGGCGGCTAAGAATTGCAGTTCGGCGCGCGCCAGATTATTCGAAATGGATTGGAGTGAAGGCATAGTTCCTCTTGCACGCGCGAGAGACAACCTTTCGCGTCGTGGCGCGGCTAGACTTCCGGGCCGCCGGCGTTCTCGAAGGCGTGGGCCAGTTGCAAGACGCGCGTCTCGCCAAACGGAGGCCCGAAGATTTGAAGACCGACCGGCAATGTACCCTCGATCTTCCCGCAGGGGACCGAAATCCCCGGAACGCCCGCGAGCGATCCGGTAACTGTATATATATCAGCAAGATACATCTGGAGAGGGTCGCTGGTGCGTTCGCCCAATTTGAAAGGCGGGACCGGCGAGGTGGGCGTGAGGATCGCGTCGACTTTCGTGAAGGCATCGCGGAAATCCTGCGCGATCAGGGCGCGGACCTTCTGACCCTTCAAATAGTAGGCGTCGTAGTAGCCGGCGGATAGGACGTAGGTGCCTAGGACAATGCGGCGCTTCACTTCCGGCCCGAAGCCGGCGCCGCGCGTCTTGCGATACATGGCTAGAAGGGAGTCGTCGGCCACGCGGAGGCCGTAGCGTACGCCGTCGTAGCGTGCCAGGTTGGAGCTCGCTTCGGCTGTGGCGATGATGTAATAGGTCGCGATGGCAAAGTCGGTATGGGGCATACGGATGTCGACGACCTCGCAGCCGAGTTTGCGGAAGAGCGCGATGCCTGCCTCGATTTTTTTGCGGACGCCCGCCTCCATGCCTTCGGCGAAGTACTCTTTGGGAATGCCCAGGCGCGGGCGCTTCAGCGGTTTCCCGAGTTCGGCCCCGTAGTCAGGAACGGGAGCCGTGGTCGACGTGGAGTCCTGGGGGTCGCGCCCGGCGATGACTTGAAGGACGGCGCCGACGTCGCGGACTTTGCTGGCAAACGGACCGATTCGGTCGAGCGAGGAAGCAAAGGCAATCAGGCCATAGCGCGAAACGCGGCCGTAGCTGCCCATCATGGCGGGAATGCCGCAGAAAGAGCCGGGTTGGCGGATGGAGCCGCCCGTATCGGTTCCAAGCGAGGCAACGGCCAGGCCCGCAGCCACGACGGCGGCCGAGCCGCCGCTCGAGCCGCCCGGTACGCGGTCCACTGCCAGTGGATTTTTGACCGGACCGTAGGCGGAGTTTTCATTCGAGCTGCCCATGGCGAATTCATCGCAATTGGTCTTGCCAAGAATGACCGCGCCGGCGGCTTCGAGCCGCTCGACGGCGGTTGCATCGTAGGGGGGAATGTAATTCTCGAGAATCTTCGAGCCGCAGGTGGTTTTCGTGCCGCGCGTGCTGATGACGTCCTTGATAGCTACGGGTACACCCGCTAGCGGAGGCAGCGGGCTGCCGGCCGCTACCAGAGCGTCAATTCGGTCCGCTTGGCGCCGCGCACGCTCGGGCGTGAGGGCCAAGTACGCGTTCAGCTCGGCGTTTCTTGCTTCGATGCGCCTGTAGAAATCCGCCAGCAGCTCCCGAGCGGAGATTTTCTTGGCCGCTAGGGCTTCTTTGACGCCGTCGATAGTCCAAGGAGCAGCCAATTGTTCCTCGCTGTACCGGTCCGACCTAATGCCACGGAGATGCGGGCTGCCCCGCAAGAGACGATCGGACGAACTGCTATCGATCAATCACCTTGGGAACGCGAAAATAGGGCGGCTCGGGGTCGGGCGCGTGATCGAGAACGTCCTCGGCCACGGCACAAGGCGCGATCAAGTCCTCGCGCAAGGTGGCGTCGGCGGTCTGGTCATCGGCCAACACCTGGGCCATGGGCTCGACTTTCGAAGTATCCAGCTCGTTCAGCTTGCTGATGTACTCGAGAATCTCATCAATTTGCGCGCGGTAGGTCTCGAGCTCGGCATCGCTCAAGTCCAGATAAGCCAACTCCGCCACACGCAGCACGTCTTCCCGGCTGATCTTCATTTGCTGCCTTCCCGAAACTTCGCCCCGTCGCGATGGTGAACTCAAAAATTTTAACACGAGCCGGTCTCTGGCTAGTTCGTAGTTGTAGGTTTTAGGTTCTAAGTAAAACAAAAGAGAAGAAAGAAAGGAAAAATAGGGAGAGGCTCGGGAGGCACGGGGAAGATTTCTGAACGGTCCCAGAAGCGATTCCGATCCTTCGCGGGCTCTAGCGGCCCGCTCCGGAAATCACGTTGGGCTCGAACTGCACGTCCGAATGGTGCATGCTCGCCATGCGCCAATGGCCATCCGTTTTCTTGCACATGGCCACGCCTCGGCCACGCAAAGTGCCGCGCGCCGATTCAATGGTGAACTGATATTCGTACCACACCGCTTCGCCAATGGCGTGAAACGCGCTTTCATGAATCTCGAGCCGCGCCGGAGATGGTTGATGAAAATAGCGTTCGCGGAAATAGCAGGTGACTTTTTCCCGCCCGAACAGTTCTTCCCTGGTTGTGAACATAACGATTTTGGGATCGAGGCAGTCGCCAAAGGTCTTTTCGTCCGATTCGTTGAATGCTTTGGCACATCGCGCGGTGTCGCGCTGCATCTCGGAGGCGAGCTGGGCCTCGTGCACTTCGTCGGTGGTGATGACATGCAGGATCTGGCGCTTTAGATCCACGGTGGCGCCAATCTTCTCGAGTAGATCGGCGCCCAGGATGCCATCGATTTTTCCTCCGCAGGCTTTCCCAATGGCGGAAAGGTCGATCGCGGGCAAGGTAAGTTTTGCAACTTTGGCGCGCCCGACCTCCAGGCCTTCGATCGTGACTTCCTTCGCGCTGGTCGAGCGCGTACCGCTCCAGGAGGTCACGCGGATGTCGCGCGAGGAGCCTGCGCCAAACGATTCGAGGTTCAGCATGGAGGTGGCGGCGGTGTCGACCAGGAACCAGCGCGGGCGATCGGCGGCCTTCACGGCGATTAGCGGGAGGGTATCGCAACGTTCGAGGGGGATTTCCTGGGCGAGTCCGGCGTCGGGAATCGCCAAGGCGAGCAAGGGCAGGAAAAAGGGGAGCGAAAAGCGGCGATGAGAAGGATAGCTCATAGCCTGGGGTCTCCGGTCCCGGAGCATACCACAAAAACGAACGTTCGTGCTATTTATCTGGCTGTGCTATCTTTTCCCCCGTGCTGAAAAATGCGAGCCCCTCACAAAAGAAGGTTGTGGCGCGCCGGCAGCCGCGTGGCTGGCGCACCCGGGAAGCCATTCTCGCGCGCGCCGTGGATATCGCCTCCGCCGAGGGCCTCGAGGGGCTCACCGTCGGCTCGCTCGCCGAGCAGCTGCGCATGAGCAAAAGCGGGCTCTTTGCGCATTTCGGTTCCAAGGAGGAGCTGCAGCTGGCGACCGTCGAAAAAGCGAGACAGATGTTTATTGCCGAGGTCACTCGGCCGGCGATTGCTGCCCGCAAGGGCATGCCGCGGCTCTGGAGGATCATCGACCTCTGGCTGGCTCTGGTAGAGAGGAACATCTTCAAGGGAGGGTGCTTTTTCAGTGCCGCGTCGTTTGAATTCGATAGCCGGCACGGCGTGGTGCGGGACCGCATTGCCGAGATCATGCACGAATGGATTGGCGTGATCACTCGCGCGGTGTACGAAGCGCAGAAGGCCGGCCACGTGGACCCCAAGGTGGACCCCACCCGGCTGGCGTTTGAAGCGCACGCCATCGCCATGGGCGCGCATTGGGCGTACCAGCTGCTGGACGACCGACTTTCCTATTCGCGGGCGCGAACCACGCTGCTCGAGAAATTGCGGAGCGTTTCGACACCGCATTGCCCGCGCATCCCTTAGGCTGGTTTTTCCCGAGTTCGTGGGGCGAGGGCACCGGCTGTGTCGCTTAGCGAACGACCGAAGCCGAGACTGCTGCGGTTTTGCGGGGGTACTTTTTGGCGATGTAGCTGTCGACGAGGGCTTGGAAAGCGGCGGCAAGCTCGTCGTAGGTGCCCTCGAGGGTGACATCCTTTTTGCCGTCGATGTACACGGGGCAGCGCGGCGCTTCGCCGGTGCCGGGCAGGCTGATGCCGATGTTGGCGGCCTTCGATTCACCCGGACCGTTCACGATGCAGCCCATCACGGCGAGCGTCATGTCCTCGACGCCTTCGTATTGTGTTTTCCAGACGGGCATGTTGTCGCGAATGTAGCCTTGAATGCGCTCGGCCAATTCCTGAAACGTGGTGCTGGTGGTGCGGCCGCAGCCCGGGCAGGCGGTCACGCTCGGGGCGAAGGATCGCAGCCCCAGCGCCTGAAGCAGTTCGCACGCGGCGTACACCTCTTCGCGACGATCGCCGCCCGGGCGCGGAGTGAGGGAGATGCGAACGGTGTCGCCGATGCCTTCGTAAAGTAGCACGCCGAGAGACGCCGCCGACCAGATCTGGCCTTTCATACCCATGCCGGCTTCGGTCAGGCCGAGGTGCAGAGGTTGCTCGGTCTTTGCCGAGAGATCGCGGTACACGGTGATCAATTCACGGGGCCGCGAGGTCTTGCACGAAATGATGATTTGGTCCTGACGCAACCCGGATTCGAGGGCAAGTTCCGTCGATTCCAGCGCGGAAATGACCATGCACTCGTTGATGATCTCTTCGGAATCTTTGCCGAGATTTTTGTCGGTGTTCTCCTGCATTTTGCGCATGACCAGCTCTTGGTTGAGCGAGCCGCCATTGACACCGATGCGCACCGGTTTGCCGTTGTCGCGCGCGACTTTGCAGATGGTGGAGAACTGCTCGTCGCGGCGCTGCCCCACGCCGACGTTGCCTGGATTGATGCGGTATTTGTCAAGTTGCCTGGCGCATTCCGGATACTTGGTCAGCAGCACGTGGCCGTTGTAATGGAAATCCCCGATGATTGGCGCGCGGCAGCCGACGTCGAGCAGGCGTTTCTTGATCTCCGGCACCGCCGCCGCCGCTTCAGGCACATTCACCGTCCAACGCACGATTTCCGAGCCGGCTTCGGCGAGTTCGACCGTTTGCTTGAACGTGGACTCGATGTCGGCAGTGTCCGTATTGGTCATGGACTGCACAACGATGGGCGCGCCGCCGCCCACCTGGACGTGTCCGACCTTCACGCCGTGGGTCTTGCGGCGCGGATGCCGAGTAGCCGCCGAGTCAAAGCCTGCAATTTGCGTAAGCATTCTTGTCAATTGTAACGTGATTCTGGCTTTGCCGTGAATTGCCGGCTTCACGAAGCTTCTGCGCTACGGCGCATGTTAGACGCTTGTCCCCTTCCGGACGTCCCGAAAGGCGCAATTCTGCCCGCGGCCGGAAGGGTCATGTCAATATTTCTATGCCGAAACCCCCGGTGCCGTAGTATCTTCTTCCCGCTACGAAGGATAAGCGATGACCACGAACCGGCGCGATTTCCTTGCAGGATCCCTGTCGGCGGCCGGAGCTGCTATGACACCTAACGTGGCCCACGGGCAGGAGCACCACGACCACGAACACCAGGCCGTTCCTTCCGACCCGACCCTCCGCGTGAAAGCCCTGGAATCCCTGCTGGTTGAAAAAGGCATAGTCGATCGAAACGCTCTCGACGCGCTGGTCGATACCTACGAAAACAAAATCGGCCCGCGCAACGGAGCGCGTGTGGTGGCGCGCGCGTGGGCGGATCCGCGGTACAAGGCGCGCCTTTTGGCGGATGCGACCAGCGCCATCGCTGAGCTCGGCTATTCGAGCAAGCAGGGCGACCGAATGCTGGTCGTCGAGAACACGCCCAAAGTCCACAACGTAATTGTGTGCACTCTGTGCTCATGCTATCCGTGGCCAGTCCTTGGCCTGCCGCCGGTCTGGTACAAGTCTGCGCCCTATCGGTCGCGGGTGGTGATTGATCCTCGCGGCGTGCTCCGTGAGTTCGGGCTGGATTTGGCCGAAGACGTGGAAGTGCGAGTGTGGGACAGCACGGCGGAGTTGCGTTATCTCGTCTTGCCGGAGCGCCCGGCAGGCACCGAGAATCTCAACGAAGAGAAGCTCGCCGCATTGGTGACGCGCGATGCCATGGTCGGCGTCGCCAAAGTTGCGCCTCCGCAGGCCGAAGGCAGATCATGAACGGCATTCATGATATGGGCGGCATGCAAGATATGGGGCCGATCCAATACGAGAAGAACGAGCCCGTGTTTCACGCGCGGTGGGAGTCCCGGGTTTTCGCAATGTTTATTGCCGCGGGTGCGTGGGGCAGGTGGAACCTGGATGCCTTCCGTCACACCAGAGAGGTTCTGCCCCCGGCCGACTATTTGCGGGTCAGCTACTACGAGCAATGGCTTTCGGGTTTGCTCGATTTACTGGTCAGGAGGGGATTGCTTACGGCTCACGAGATTGCGAGCGGCGTGCCTCGGCCGGGCGAGCCTAAGGCCTCACCGCCGCTGACCGCCGATAAAATCCCGGCGACACTCCCGAATCGTATTCATGCACACCGCGACGTAGGAGTGCTCCCGCGTTTCCAAGTAGGCCAGCGGGTGCGGGCTCGCAATATCCATCCGACCGGTCACACACGCCTGCCACGGTACGCGCGAGGGAAGGTCGGCACGGTCTATCTCGACCATGGGGTATACGTTTTTCCGGACACCAACGCGCATTTTCTCGGCGAGAAACCCCAGCATGTCTACTCGGTGCGCTTCGCCGCACGCGAGTTGTGGGGCGCCGAAGCCGCGCCACAGGATTCTGTTTACGTCGACGCGTGGGACGACTACCTTGAACCGGCCTGATCCAGCTCCTTCCCCCGAAAGCCTCGCCGTGCTGCCGCCGTTGCCGCGCGATGCCGAAGGACCGGTTTTCGCTGAGCCCTGGCAAGCGCAAGCCTTTGCCCTTGCCGTCACACTTTCCGAGTCGGGCTATTTCACATGGAAACAGTGGGCCGCGGCTCTCGCCGCAGAGCTCGAATCGGCCGCCGATCGCGGCGAACCGGACGACGGTTCGCGCTATTACGAATATTGGCTCGCGGCGCTCGAACGTCTGGTCGCCGCCAGGGGTCTTTGCGATCCGGCGGCGATGCACTCGAGAAAAGAGGCCTGGGCCGACGCCTACCGCCACACGCCTCACGGGCAGCCCGTCGAGTTGGCAGCTGCCAAACGGCAGACAAACCAGCGTTAGTTTGTTGACGCTTACCTTCCGTTAAGATAGACGGCAAACACCATCTGCGGAGAACCGCTTCATAAACTGCCGCGAAGGCCAAGGGCGTCCGCCTGTTCGCGCATGGCGCCGATGCAAAACGCGATGTGTTCTTCGAGGGGAATGCCGAGCTCTTCGGCGCCTTTGCGTACATCCTCACGGGAGACGCCCTTGGCAAAGAGCTTGTCTTTCATGCGGCGCTTCACCGAATCGAACTCCAGATCCAGGATGCTTTTCGACGGGCGCACGTACGCGCAGGCGGTGAGGAAACCGGCAATTTCGTCGCAGGCAAAAAGCGTGTGCTCGAGTGCGGATTGGCGCGGCACGTTGCAATAGTCGGCGTGGGAGAGGATGGCGCGAACAATCTCCTCCGAGTAGCCCTGCTGACGCAGGATTCTTGCGCCTTCCGAGGGATGGCCCTGGTCGGGAGAGTGCTCGTGGTTGGGCCAGCGTTCGTAATCGAAGTCATGGAGGAGTGCGGCCAGGCTCCAGGTGTCCTCGTGGGCGCCGGATTTGCGGGCGTAGGCGCGAACGCAGGCTTCCACGGCGAGCATGTGCTTCCGGAGCGACTCGGATTGCGTGTATTCGCAAAGCAGTTTCCAGGCGTCATCGCGCGTTGGCATGCGGTCCCCCCAAAGAGAACAAATAGTGTAGCGCATTGGCGCTGCCGCGAGATTCGCTGCCCCGCCAGGTCACCCCCGGTCAGAAAGAAGCTCCGCGGCCCGGAGCCAGTCAAGGCGCCCTAGCCACCAAACAGGGAGTCACGAGGCAGGCCGTAGGAACTCGGAGCGTTAATTTGGCTTGGGGCAGGGAAGCGGCGCAAAAAAAGTACCACAAGCTGTACGGGAGGGGAGCAGCAGCCGCACAAGCGTTCGCGGAAACGCGCCACCGGGGGAAACGAGGCTGGACGAAAGGACAGCGAAAAAGGGGCGTAAAAGCGGAAAACAAACGGAAGTCGCAAAAAAAAGTACAAAAATACTCTTGACAAGAAAATGCGGTTCACACGATACTCCCATCGCGCCAGTAACTGTCTTCCCCCAGTGAGAACGTTCCGACGTTCCTCTCCTATCCGCACGCCGGAAAAAACGTCAGCAAGGAGCACCGGTGTCGCCACAAGTAAATAAAGACGAGATGAACACGCTCGAGATGGACCGGGAAGTGATCCGCTGCAAGACGTGTGGACTGGTACAGTACAGGACGCGCACGGGAAATTGCCGGCGGTGCGTGCGGGCGTTACCGCAGCGCCTGGAATTCATGATTCCTCCGCCCGCGCCGGCGGAAGAAGTGTCGGCTGAGCCAGCTTCGGAGAAGCTCGTTAACCAGCAAACCGTGGAGAACATCGGGCAGCGGATTCGCCAATTGCGCGAATCGCGCTCAATGACCCAGAGCCAACTGCAATCGCGGTCGAAGGTCTCGCGCTCTTACCTCTCGAGGATCGAAAGCGGGCAAATGACGCCCAGCCTCGGCACACTAGAGAAAATCTCGGAAGCGCTGAGCGTGGGACTGAACCGGTTCTTCATCCCGGAATCGGATGGCGAAGCGCTGCTAGAGGATCCGTTCATCCAGGGATTGCGGCCGTTCCTGCGGCAACTGGACTGGGAGCAGTGGCAGTCGATCCTAAAGAGGCTTCAGGCGATCAGCGATCACGTTCACACCGCACCGACGAACCTCCGCCCTATCGGTAATCCGGCGCGGCTTCCGCAGAGCGCACCGGCGAATGGCCACGTGGCCGGGCACATCGCCACGAACCATTCGAATGGCGCCGCGCATGGGCACGTGCATGCGCAGGGCTACCCGTTGCGCCAGCCGGGCGCATCCTTCGGGTCACAGAGCAGGCCCTTCGGAGCTCAGAGCAAGCCAGCCTTTTTAAGGCCGCTGGCGCGGTAGTCTAAGCCTCGAACCGAAAGCGTTTTTGACGCGGCGTGACCCTTCCGGTTGCGCCGCTTATTATTTGCGGGAAGAAGATTTCTGTAAAAAAACGGCGAGACGACTACTCGCGAATCACGGAGACCTTGGCTCCGGGGACCTCGAGGCGAATCAAGCGATGGTTGTTATCGAGTAACAGAAGAATTTCCAGATCGGAAGAAGTGACTTTAAGCCCTTCGTAGCTCCTGCCATCGGTCGTGGCTGCGCCGGTGGAAAGCACGGTTATCGTCCCCGGAGTCAATTCCTGAGGGATAAGCACGGGAAAAGTTTGTTCGCCGCCCTTGGACCAGTCGTAGATGCGTGCGAGGACCGCATATTGGTAGTAAAGATTGTTGTCGAGCACGGCGATGAGCGGGGAATTGAAAGAGAGGTCCTGTTGGAAGGGGCGCGCACCTTGCATCTCGAAAGTGATGCGGGCAACGCCGTTGGCAAAGACGATGTGTGCGCCGCTGTTTTTTTCGGATTGGGCCGTCCATTCGTAGCTGATCGGCGAGCCGTTGGATAGCATGGTGAGCGATCCGGTGACTTTGCTCGGAGCGCCTTCGGGCGGCTTGATGTCGGACGAGCCTTTGGCGAGCCAGCCGCCTTCGGCAGGCGCGATCTCGAACTCTTCATGGCCGACGGTCTGGCCAGCGAGTTTAATGGTGAACCTTCCTTTGTCTTGGACGAGAACGCCCGGCGCGGTTTTTTTCTGACCGGCGAGAGACAACGTGGCGCAGGCCACCAGACCCAGAGTTAATCCCATCGAGGCTGTTTTCAAACTCACGGTGTGCCTTACCCCCTGGGTATTGTCTCTCAGGGGAGAGGTTTCTCAACCACAAGATGCGCCTGGTTTCCTCCAGAAGCAACAATGCCGAGGCGCAGAATTTGGGCCACAATTTCAGCGGGTTCACCAGAGCTTTCCATCCGAAAGTCGGCGAGCCGGTAGGAGGGCAGGCGCTCGGCGTGAAGGGCGCGGAAACTGGCCTCGTCCCGGAACAGCGGCCGGCCGGTCATGGTCATGCAACGGGCGAGCAGAACCTCGATGGGGGAATCAAGCCAAAGAACGGGGACACCAGCCGAGCGCAGAAACTCGGGGCAGCCCGCCTGCGCATAGGTGCCGCCACCCAGGGCCAGGACGGTTCCTTGCTTAAGCTCGGAAGCGCGGCCGAGCGCCGCGCGAAGCTGGTCGGCTTCGAGCTGGCGGAAGAAGGGCTCGCCCAACCGCTCGAAAATTTGCGAGATGGAGAGGCCGGCAGATTCTTCGATGCGCTCGTCGAGATCGACAAAGCGCCATGCCAGCTGCCGCGCCAGCAGCGTACCAATGGTAGTCTTGCCGGAACCCATGAAGCCGGCGAGGGAAAGAATCGACACGCGCGGCGAGAGGCCGCGCGAAGCAGGTGTAGTTGTCACGCGAGGGAAGCGCGAAGGCTAGTCGCGCCTCAAGATTCGAATTGTACCACTATAGGTGGAGAGCTCGACCTTCGCCAGACCCGCGCCGAACGTGCCGAAGAGTCCTTTGAACTTCGACCCTAGACGTCCTCCCACGGTGCCGTGGGAATCCGGCTTGAGAAAAGCCGCGGCCTGATTGTCTACCGTGCCCGTAGCGGTCTGCGCCTTAAGATCGAAAGAATCACTGCCCGAGAAGCGCACTTCCACGAGGCCCTTGCCACTTTTCATGGAATAAAGCCCAGTGCGGATGAAGTCGCCGTCGAACAGGATATTGCCGGTGGTGGTCCGGAGATTTACGTTCGTAAGGGCGGGTTGGAGGATCTGAGCGCCGCCGCCAACGGAATTGAAGTCGAGTTTGCCGGCGCATTGTGTGCAGACCAGCGAACCACCGGTGGTTTTCACGATGATATAACCGGAAACCTCCTTCAGGTGGATATCCCCGGCGATGCTCTCCAGGGTCATATCGCCCATGACCTGTTCCACATAAATCAGCCCATTCTCGGTTTTGAGTTGAAGTTCGGTTTCTTCCGGTACCGTCAATTGCAAACTGGTTTCGAGATCGATAGGCTGGGCAGAGGCATCCACGATACTGGCAGTGACGTCCACGCGGTCGCCCGCCTGCTCCATTTCAAAGCCGACCTTGCTGGAGGTTTCGTAGGCGACAACGACAACCTCGGGACTTTTTGACGATTTCACCTCGATCCGGCCATTCGCTACATTTTGGATCACCACCACCGGCCGTCCATTCACCGGGAAGTGCTTTTCGATGCGCTGGCCGGCAGCCAGGGCAGGCACACCCGAGCCCAGCGCAACCGCGGCGCCAACAACCAGCGTGATGCTCCGTCCCATCGACCTGGTCCACATGTTAGTTAACGCTCCTTCCGCGATCCAACATCGCGGCAAGTAATTCCGCTTTTTGCTGATAGGCGTTATAGAGATACTCGCGCGCCACTTCGTCCTGCGGGGCCTCTTTCAGATGGCGCTCGCAGTCGGCAATGAAATCATCGATTTCCTTCAGGTTTTGCTCGAGCACTAGATCCGCCGGGGAGGTGCTGGCGAGGCGCATATTTCTGACATCGACCTCTTGCTCGTTTAACTGTTTTACAGTCGCAACGACCTCGGGGGGAAGCGGGAGTGCAACGGAGCGAGGTTCCGGCGGCTGGTGCAGTTCGAGAACCGCGGCAGCGGCAAGCAGCGCGCCCACCGTCACGGTAGCCAAGGCGCGGCTGCGGAAGAACTCGGCGAACCCATCCCACCAGGAAGCGGACTCCGCCCGAGCCGTCACCGGCTCCTTGATGAGGCCTTCCCGTTCGAGCTGTGCCCGGAGGGCGATCCAGATGCGAGAGGGTGGTTCGACCTCGGCGGGCAATTCATGGGCGGCTGAAACGATTGTTTCAAGATCGGCGATGTAGTCTTGACAATGCGGGCAGCGCGCCAGGTGCGCCCGCGCGGCCTCCGGTAGGGGCGCCAGCCCTTCCTGTTCCAGAACCACTTCAACGTCCCTGCATTGCATGATGATTCACTCCAAGCAGAGGACCGCCGATTAGCCGGCTTGCTCTGCTCCTCTCATCTTCTTCCTAGGGCCTCGACTCCTGGCGTCACGGGATAGCACACACCCCTTGCGTGCGTTCATTGTAGCTCAATCGTCGTGCGCCGTCTGCGATCTTGCGGCGTGGCGTTCCTGCCGCGCCTGGGCGCGCAATTCTTCCTGCAACAAATCCCTCAGACGAGTCCGCGCCTTGTGCAGCTGCGACTTCGAATTTCCGACCGAGCAACCCATGATCTCGGCAATCTCGTTGTGCTCGTAACCTTGCACATCGTGCAGCACAAACACCGTCCGGTAACCCGGCGGCAATTTTTCCACCGAGCGTTCCAAATTTACTCGGTCCACCGCGCCACTCAAACGCAAATCCGGTGCACCAATGTCTTTTCTCGGGCCGCCTGTTTCTTCGTCGGGCTCCGTCGTTTCTTCGAGTGAGGCCACCGGAAGCGACTTCTTCCTGAGCCGCATCAGGACGACGTTCACGGTCATGCGATGCAGCCACGTCGAAAACGCCGACTCGCCCCGAAAGGTGCCGATTTTCCGGAAGAGCTGAAGAAAAGCTTCCTGCATCAGGTCTTCCGCGTCCGCCGGATTATTCACCATCCGGAGACACAAGGCATAAACGCGGCGGCTGTGCATTTGATACAGAAACTCAAATGCAGCTGCGTCACCGGTCTGAGCCAGCCGGATAGCTTCCGCTTCAGTCACCGGCTTCGTGGCTTGCCGGGAAGTCGACGCATTCGGAGCGCTTGGTCGGTTTCGGGCCAACGGTCCAATCGCGGCGCATCCACCGGTTCGGATGCGCCGAGTCCCCCTTTGAGTTGTCCTGACTTTCGCCTGCGGGAGTTAAACAGACACCCCCGAGAAAGCCCATTCGATCCCACAATGGTGTTAGGGCTCCTGCGGGCGCGCAGGTAAGGTTATTGTCCCGCGAATGCGCCCATTCGTCTATGGCCGCCCGCGAGATCGCCGTCCGAGAGTTGAGACTGGCCGTGGACCGCTTTCTCAAAATCTGTAAGCTGCCCGGCCGGAAGGACCACGAGGAAGGATTTGAACAGTACTATGGTTTCCCGTAGACAAGTATTGAGATCGTAGTGGCCTGCGTCTACTTCATGCCACCCACGCTCGGGGTCGGGACATAAACCCCTAGCGAGGTCATCGGCGACGCTCCGAAAGGCCCGGTCGAGGTCTTCGACCATTTCCTCGAGCGTGTTGACTTTGTGAAGGAATTGAAGTCTCTGGGAAAGGAGGACTCGATCGAGGAGCCCGCTCATGCGCGCGGAACGCTGGCCTCTCATCCCGTGATAGTTGTTAGGGTTCAGCGGGGCGGCATTTGGAACCGTTCCATAGTGCTTGGCGTGTTCGTGCAGCGCGCGGAGCGTGCCGGCGAGCGGGCCAGTCATCCGTCGGCAAAGCTCGGAAGTCATGCCGATGGCGCTCCAGGCCTTGGCCAACAATCCCGCGAGTTTGAGATCAATGGCTTCGTTCAGCGAAACACTGAACATGTTATACAGCGATTCGAGATGACGTTCGTGTTCCTGGAATACCAGAGCCTTCTCCTCCGGCAAGCTTGTGCGCCAATCTTGCTGGACACACCTACCACGTGATAAGGGGGCGCGGCTGCGGGCTTTCACGAGGGGCCTCCAGAGGGCACTGGTGCCGGAGTATATCAAAGGAATTTCCTTTGCCACTACTCCTTTGTGCCCAGCAAGTAAAGGATGATGAGGCACCCGAGCTTGCGGCCTCCCTAATCTAGAGACACGCGCCTTGTTCGCGCCGAAGCCCGGTGCCGTAACCAACAGGTGCCGTCCATCTTATTCACTGGATTGACATTGCCCGTTTCTTGCTCCCAGGGGTTCGCGCCGCTATACTCGGTCTCCGCCTTCGCGGAAAGGATGATACGGCTTGGAATTTGAGCCACAGGACCAGCTTGAGCAGCGGCTAAAGAAGGTCGAGCAAATCCGGGCGCTGGGCCTCGATCCCTATCCTCGCGAATTCCGTTGGACGGATACTCCGGCGGAGCTGGTGGAGGAATTCGCGGCCTCGACCGGGCCCGAGCTGGAGGCCCACAGACGCGAAGTGCGGGCCGCGGGCCGCCTCGTTTCGATCCGCTTGATGGGCAAAGCGGGATTTGCGCACTTGCAGGGAGCGGGCAAGCGCATCCAGATTTACGTCAAAAAGGATGCGGTCGGGGAAAAGGGATTCCAACTGTTCCATTTGCTCGACTTGGGCGATTCGATTGGCGTGCGTGGCCACCTGTTCCGAACAAAGACCAACGAACTGAGCATCTGGGTGGACGAGATTTTCTTCCTGGCGAAGGCGTTGTTACCGTTGCCGGAAAAGTGGCACGGCCTCACGGACGTGGAATTGCGCTACCGCCAGCGCTATCTGGACCTCATCGCCAACGAGAAATCCCGCCGGGTCTTTGTGACCCGCGCGCGGATTATCCAGGAACTGCGAAGTTTCTTCGACGCGCGGGGCTACCTCGAAGTCGAGACGCCCATGATGCACCCCATCCCGGGTGGGGCCGCCGCGCGTCCTTTTGTGACTCACCACAACACTCTGGACATCAACCTGTATTTGCGCATTGCTCCGGAACTTTACCTAAAGAGATTGACCGTCGGGGGATTTGACCGCGTTTACGAAATCAACCGCAATTTCCGCAACGAAGGAATCTCCACCCAGCACAACCCGGAATTCACGATGCTCGAGTTTTACGAGGCCTACAGCAACTACCGCGATCTGATGGAAATGAATGAAAAGCTTTTTGCGTTTCTGGCGAAGAACATCACCGGTTCGACCACCGTGAGGTACGGTGATACCGAGCTGGATTTTTCGAAACTGCCCCGCCTAACCATGCGCGAAGCGATCGTGAAGCATTGGCCTCGAGAGGCGGGCGAGGCTCCCACACTTGAGACACTGGCTTTGGCCGGGGGCGCGCGGGAGGCAACCAACCGATACAACGCTTGGGCGAAGAAAAGCGGGGCTGACCAGGTCGCGTCGAAGGGCGAATTGACCGATGGCGAGTGGACCGGGCTGCTGTTTGAAACCCTCGCGGAAGACAAGCTCGTTCAGCCGACCATTTTGTACGACTTCCCCACGGACATTTCCCCGCTTTCCAAGCAAAAGCCGGAAGATCCATCGCTTAGCGAGAGGTTTGAGATTTACGTGGCCGGGATGGAAGTGGCCAACGGCTTTTCGGAATTGAACGACCCTGCCGAGCAGGAGCGGCGATTCCTGGCGCAGATCGCCCAGGGCGGCGAAGAAATGCCCAAGCAGCTTGACGTCGATTACATCCGCGCTCTGTGCCACGGCATGCCTCCAACCGCCGGAGAAGGGATTGGCATCGATCGTCTGACCATGCTGCTCACCGATTCCTCTTCGATTCGAGACGTCATCTTGTTTCCTTTGTTGCGGCCGGAAGACGGCGGTGAACCAAGTGGCACTTCCGATGCGCACGGCGCCTAACGTATTCTTCCAACAGCCATGCGATTCGAATGGTTCGTAGCCCAGCGCTACCTGCGGTCACCTTATCGCCCGGCGGTGCTGCGCCTGGTCACACTTTTGTCGGTCGTTGGCGTGGCCGCGGGCGTGGCGACGCTGGTAATTGCGTTGTCCATGAACACCGGATTCCGCGAGACGCTACAGGACCGCTTGCTCGGCGTAACGGCGCATATTTCTCTCACGCGTCCCGGCTCAGGTGGCATCAAGAACTACGAGGAAATGGCCAGCAAACTGGCGGATCTGCCGGGAGTTCGCTCCGTCACACCGGCCGTATATCAGACCGTGCTGCTCTCTTTTGGCGGGGAGGCACGCGGGGTCGTGACGAAGGGCGTCGATCCGGAGCGCGAAAGAAAAAGCGATGAGGCGCTCGAGCGCGTGGTCTCGGGCAAGCTGGACTTTTCTCCGGATGCGGACGGTATCGAGGCTTTGCTTATCGGCAAACAGCTTGCGGATGAGTGGAAAATCTCGCCAGGTGACTACGTCACGATTACCAGCCCGCAAGGAAGGCTGACGCCCTTCGGGTTGATTCCGCGCACGCGCCGATTTCGCGTGACTGGCGTCTTTGATTCCGGGTTCTACGATTACGATGAAAACTGGTGTTTCATGACGCTCGACGCCGCCGAGAGCCTCGCCGGCGCAGGCGAGTTGGTCAATGTCCTGGAATTCCGCTTGAACCACCCCGAGCGGGCCGCGGAGGTCGCCGAGGAAGTTTACCGCGCCGCGGGGCCGGGGTTTTCGGCCACGACGTGGATGGAAGAGAACCACGCCTTGTTCCGCGCGTTACGCCTGGAAAAATTGGTCACCGCCATTTTCATCGGATTGATTACTTTTGTCGCGGGCCTCAATATTCTGGTAGTTCTCTCCATGACCGTCACCGATAAGGCCCGGGACATCGCGGTGCTCCGCTCGCTCGGTGCGCGCCACGAGCAGATTCGCAAAGTCTTTCTCTGGCAGGGAATCTCGATCGGAGCGGTGGGCACGGCTGCCGGGCTCATTCTCGGTTATGCGTTCTCCTTCATCTCCGGCAGCTATCATTTGATTCCGCTCGACCCGCAGGTTTACGCTGTTCCTTACGTCCCTTTTCATCCCAGCTTTTTCGATGGACTATGGATTACCGCGGTGGCGATGGGAATTTCCATCGGAGCCACGATTCTGCCCGCGCGTGCTGCGGTGCGGCTGCTGCCTGTCGAGATTCTTCGGTTTGAGTAAGGATCAAAGGGAGCAAAAGGTAAGGGCTTATTGCGACGCGGTTTGGCGCGCCATTTGCTCCTGGTTTGCTTGGAGGAGCTCGGCGGGAGCGGCCTGGGGATTCGCGCCACCCTCGGGTTTTCCCGAGCCTGCCGCAAGCTGTTGAAAATAGGAAGATTAGAAGTGTTGGAATTTCTGCGCCATGTGCCGTTTTTTCGGCAGGCCAGCAAAGGACGAAAAAGGGAAAGTGTTTGGGTCATTTGACGCTCATTTGCTTAGCGCAACGACGGCACGTAGTTTGTTCAGATAGCATCTAATCATCAGGTCGCGCGCTTCGGCGAAAAGGGAAAAGCAAGGCAAGCGCTCCATGAATTTTGACGCACAACCCGCAAGCCGAACACCGATAAGCAAATCGCCGGACGCGCGCGTGGTGATGGAGTCACGGGGCCTGAAAAAAACGTACCGAAGCGGTTCGAGAGACATTCCCGTTTTGCTCGATGCCAATCTAGTTTTGCGGGAAGGCGAGATGGTGGCGGTGGTGGCGCCTTCAGGAGCGGGGAAGAGCACTCTGCTGCACTTGCTGGCCGCGCTAGACACGCCAACGAGCGGTACAGTATACTTCGATTCGAAAGCCATTGAAACAAATGATGACGCGGCGGTCGGAGAATTTCGCAATCGCGCGGTGGGGTTTTTGTGGCAGCGTCACCAGTTGTTGCCGGACTTTACGGCCGCGGAAAATGTAGCCATGCCGCTGCTACTGCGCGGCAAGAAATTCACTTCGGCGCTGGAGACGGCGCGGAGGTGGCTCGCGGAGGTCGGACTGGGAGACCGGGCCGATCACCGCGCGGGGGAACTCTCGGGAGGGGAACAGCAGCGCGCGGCGATTGCTCGGGCGCTCGTCACCGGGCCGTCCGTGCTGCTGGCAGATGAACCTACCGGAGACTTGGACGAGCAGAATGCTTGGGCCATGTTCGAGTTACTGGAGCGGCTGCATCGCGTGCACAAGTTGACGTCGCTGATCGCCACGCATAACCTCGCGCTCGCTGCGCGCTGCGACCGCATCCTGGGGCTGGAACATGGAGTTCTGCGTACCCGCGAAGCTGCGGCCATCGCGGGCGGGGGCCCTGGGGGGGAAGCGAGCTAACGTGTTCGAACGGTATACAGAGAAAGCACGTCGCGTCATATTTTTTGCCAGATACGAAGCCAGCCAGTATGGCAGTCCCTACATTGAGACGGAGCATTTGCTGCTCGGCCTGATGCGCGAGGACAAGGCTCTGGCCAACCGCTTCCTTCGCCAACAGGGCTCGATCGAATCCATTCGCAAAGAGATTGAGGCTCGCATCACCATTCGCGAGCGCATTTCCACATCGGTTGAAGTGCCTCTGAGCGCGGAGTGCAAGCGCATCCTGAACATGGCTGCCGAAGAAGCGGAGCGGCTGGGTCACAAACACGTTGGCACGGAGCACTTGCTGCTGGGAATCCTGCGCGAAGAAAAGTGCTTCGGGTCAGAGATCTTGATGGAGCGCGGCTTGCGCCTCTCGACGCTGCGCGAGGAACTCGCGCGCACCTCGGGCGAAAAAACGGCTGCCGCGCGTCCGAAAGAGACTTCGTTGCTCGCGGAATTCAGCCGCGACCTGACGCAGGCGGCCGGCGAAGGCTCTCTCGATCCCTTGGTGGGACGCGAGAACGAAGTCGAGCGCGTGATTCAGATTCTTTGCCGCCGCACGAAGAACAACCCGGTGCTGATTGGCGAGCCGGGCGTTGGCAAGACGGCCATTGTCGAAGGCCTGGCGCAGCGTATCGCCGACGGCGACGTGCCACCGTTTCTCGCTGATAAGCGCATCCTCTCCCTCGATCTTTCCCTAATCGTTGCCGGAACCAAGTACCGCGGGCAATTCGAAGAGCGCCTCAAGACCATCATGAAAGAACTGATGGAGAGCCAGAATGCCATCGTCTTCATTGACGAGTTGCACACGTTGGTGGGGGCCGGTTCCGCGGAAGGTTCGCTCGACGCGGCCAACATTCTAAAGCCCGCGCTTTCGCGCGGCGAAATTCAGTGCATCGGTGCCACCACGCCCGGCGAATACCGCAAGTCGGTCGAAAAGGACCGCTCGCTCGAGCGCCGCTTTCAGGCCGTGAAGGTGCCCGCTCCCAGCGAGGACGAAGCGATTCAAGTGATTCAGGGCGTGCGCGAGCGTTACGAAAAATTTCACGCGGTCAGCTACACGGATGAGGCCCTTCGGTATTCCGTGTATCTTTCCAACCGCTACATTCCCGACCGCTTCCTTCCCGACAAAGCCATCGATTTGATCGACGAGGCGGGCGCGCGCGTCAAGCTGCGCCAGGCCACGGTTCCCGAAGAAGTCGGCGAAGTACAGAAGCGCGTGAAATTCATCACTCACCGGATGGAAACGGCCATCGCCAACCACGAATTTGAAAAGGCCCGCTTCTATTCCGAAGAGGAACGCAAGGAAAAGGAAAACCTGCGCAACCTCCGCGAGCGCTACAAACTCGACGATGCCTCGACGGGCGTGGTGACCCGCGAGGACATCGAGGAAGTGGTCGCCCGCTGGACCGGAATTGCCGTTACCTCCATCAAGGAAGACGAGCAGCAGAAGCTCCTGCGCATTGAACCGGAGCTGCACAAGCGGGTCATCAGCCAGGACAAGGCCATCACCGCGCTCGCCCGGGCCATTCGCCGCAGCCGCGCCGGTCTCAAGTCGCCGATGCGTCCTGTCGGCTGCTTCTTTTTCCTCGGGCCCACCGGCGTCGGCAAAACCGAAGTCGCTCGCCGGCTGGCCGAATTCCTTTTTGGGTCGGAGAAATCGCTGGTTCGCTTCGACATGTCAGAGTTCATGGAAAAACACTCGGTTTCGAAGCTGATCGGTGCGCCTCCGGGGTACGTGGGTTACGAAGAAGGCGGTCAGCTGACTGAGCGCGTTCGCCGGACACCCTACTCCGTCATCCTGTTGGATGAAATCGAGAAGGCCCATCCGGACGTGTTCAATATTCTGTTGCAAGTATTCGAAGACGGCCAGTTGACCGACGGGCTTGGCAACACCGTGGATTTCCGGAACACCATTATCATTATGACTTCGAACCTAGGCGCGCGGCACTTGCAGAAACGCACCGGCCTCGGTTTCCAGGCCGGCCTCGACGAAGTGGGCCGCAGGAACATGGAAGAAATGGTAATGAGCGAAGTAAAGCGGGCGTTCAACCCGGAGTTCCTCAACCGGTTGGATGAGGTTATAATCTTCAACCCGCTCGGCGATGAGGACCTGCTCCGTATCATCGACTTGCTTGTGGGCCAGATGAACGATACGCTGATCCACCGGCAAGTGCAGGTTGTCCTCGCGCCGGAGGCTCGCCAGTGGATCCTCGAGAAAACGTGCGCGGACCGCAGCTACGGCGCGCGCCCGTTGCGCAGGGCTTTGCAGAAGTATGTTGAAGACCCGCTCTCCGAGGCGCTGATTCAGGGTGGAATCCAAAGGCCTGCGACACTCCAGATCTATGTCGCCGGGGAGGGCCTGTCGTTCCGTCCAGTCGGCGAGGCAACCCCGGTCGTCCACTAGCGAATCTGAAACATCGCACAGCCGGCCCATTCCGGGTCCGGCGGGAGAATGACATCTTGAGTTTGGGGGCGCGGCCTTGATGGGCTATTCGGCCGCTCACAGAA
>Ga0307475_10000645_pt1 | contig 20973 bp, 13 predicted proteins | sample atmos_gasesECM1C_FD_203317 | JGI IMG/M metagenome (GOLD analysis project Ga0307475, IMG submission 203317) | Hardwood forest soil microbial communities from Morgan-Monroe State Forest, Indiana, United States - atmos_gasesECM1C_515 | ecosystem: Environmental > Terrestrial > Soil > Temperate... | reverse complement strand
GCCTGAACGCAAATGCGATTCATAAGGATACTCAAACGGGAATCGCCGCTCCTCGTCGCTCGCGAGGTTTTGTGGCGGGCACGCAGAGAGTGGAAAAAAAGGCGCATACTTGGCCGTCTTGAGCATCCTGGCCGCGTCGAATTCCAAAGTGTTCCTTACTACAACCCCGACCTGCTGGCACTCAGCGAGCATAGCCGAGCACTCATCGTTGCCTTCGCGGATGAGGTTCGGGCCGGACGGTATCCTTTTCTCGGCTATGGCACAGCGGAACTCGGAACACGCCCGAAGTGGAACTTCGACTTCCTATCCGGTACCGACTGGCCCTATGTGCGGTGCGAGGGCCGCGAGTGCATTCGCCACGACGGTTCGGACGTCAAGGTGCCGTACGAGCTTTCGCGTCTGCAATTCCTGCCGGTCCTTGGCAAGGCCCACGTTCTCACGGGCGACGACTCACATCGCCGAGCGGCGAAGGACCTCCTGTCGCACTGGATTCATTCAAATCCCGTTCCGGTGGGGGTGAACTGGACAATAGCGATGGAGGCGGCTCTGCGCGCCCTGAGCATCTGCTTCCTATTAAATCTGCTTTCTCCCCTCCGTCGTGAGGAGGAACCCTGGCTCGCCACCGTGACCCGCTCCCTTGCGCAACATTTACACTACATCGAAGCGAACATCGAGTTTTCGCACTTATTGACCAGCAATCACTATCTGAGCAACATTATTGGGCTCTACTGCCTTTCCATGTTCCTCGACGGCGAGGGCATGGCAGCGAGGCGCTCCGAATACCGGCGGCGAATCGAAGTTGAAATGGCACAGCAGGTATACAAAGACGGTGGGGATTACGAGGCTTCTACCGGTTACCACATATTGGTCACGCAGCTTTTCACGACCGCATTGCTGCTGATGCGCACCGAGCGCGGTGTTCCGACTAGGCCGGCGTTCGTCGAGCGCCTTAGGATGATGTTCCGGTTCCTCGGCACAGTTGCCAGCGCCTCGGGCGAATTACCACAGGTGGGCGACTGTGACGACGGTCGCACCGAACTGCTGGTTGACGACCTCGAGCAGATGATCTCCTGTCCGGTAGCTAAGAGGAATTCGCTGAGGGTACCCAACTTGCTTGGGTTGGGGCAACGGCTTTTCGGCGAGGGCGCCGGCCCGGGGGCCGATGCCGCGTGGTACGGTTTCACCGACACCACTCGAATCCCCTATTATTCCCAACCTCCGATCCGTTCTAGCTTCGCCTGCCCCATCGAAGTTCTTCCGAAATCGGGGATTAGTGTCCTGCAACACGGGTCCGCTGAACTATTGTTTTTCGCTATTCCGAACGGAATCTTCGGCAAAGGCAGCCACACGCACAATGACAAGCTCAGCTTCGTCTTGCGAGTGGGAGGTCAGGAAGTCCTCTGTGACTCCGGTACGGGCTGCTACACGCGCGATATGGCAACACGAAACCGGTTCCGTAGCACCGCCGCGCACAACACTTTGCTGATCGATGGAGCTGAACAGAACCGCATCGACACCGGCCCGCTCGGACTTTTCACCCTCGGAAACGAAGCGGCTGTAAGCCAAATACAAGTAGGTAAAGAGGCGCGGGGACACTTCCTGCGCGCTTCGCATACCGGATACCGCTCGCTGGGAGTGACCCATACTCGAACGATTCGCGTTCTTGACGGCGAACGGGCCTTTGTCATCGAAGACGACCTTGAGGGCGACGGCGTTCACGATTTCGAGCTCAATCTTCAGCTTGCGCCCAATCAAACCGCAGAACTAGCTCCGGCCGAAACCGGGATTTTGTGCCGCGTACTCGGCGATCGTCAAGTCCAGTTCACGGTCTTCGGGCCTGCTGGTCTTCAGGGGACAATCCAGCAATCGCTCATCAGCACTACCTATAGCGTAACGGTTCCGGCAGTGAAGGTGCGCATTTGGGGAAGGACGGAATTTCCCGCGCGCATCGTCACTCGTATCTCGTGGACCGACGCGAACGACATGACGATGGGCCAACACGATTCTACAAACAAGACTAAGCTTCGTGACGCGGTCGCTTAGAGGGTCTGCTAGCCATGAACTTCGCTCGTTCCGCTTCCGCACCTGTTCCCGTTGGAGGAGATTTGGCGGCAAGTGTACCGTCAGCGGACTACCCCCTTTCGGGCGAGTCCATCGTATGTTTCGCGGGCGAGGACTGGTGGTACCACCATCCCCATTCAAAGAACCACCTCCTTAAGAGGCTGGCCAAACATAACCGGGTGTTGTTCGTAAACTCCATCACGATGGGCCTGCCTTCGATCAGCAGTCCAGATTACTTTCAAAAAATCCGGCGCAAACTTCGCAGCTATCTGCGCTGGTTGCGCAAGGCGCCCGAAGGACTGTGGGTGATGACGCCGATAAACGTGCCGCTGTACGGCTCAGCCGCGATGCGCGCGCTGAATCGCCTGCTGCTAGTGCTACAACTCCGATTCGTGATGTTCATTCTCAACCTGCGCCATCCTATTGTGTGGGTGGCCATTCCTACCGCTGCCGACGTCGTGAGCTCGCTTGGTGCCAAGTTGTTGGTCTATCAGGTTTCTGACAAATATGATGTCAACGAAGACAGCGCGCTATCTCGTGCCGTAATTCGCGAAATGGATTCTCGCCTGAAGAAGCGCGCCGCAGTGGTGATGTATTCCGGGCATAAGCTTTACGAGGAAGCGGAAATCCGCCACCGCTATTTCCTCGAACAAGCAGTGGACTACGAGCAGTTCGCCAACTTGCCTTCTGAGACGCCTGCGGATATTGCGGCAATTCCTCGGCCAGTGCTCGGATACGTAGGCGCCGTCGACTGGTACACGATGGATGTACCTTTGATCGAACACGTGGCCAGGCGGCGGCCCGATTGGCACTGGGTTTTCATCGGTTCGAAATCGAATGTAGTGCAGCTGGCTGCCCCCAACATCCATTTTCTCGGCCCCAAACCTTATTCCGAACTTCCCCGCTACTACCGACATATCGATGTGTGCGTATTGCCGTGGGATCAGCACAACGCATTCACCAGCTACGGAAGCGCGATAAAAGTTCGTGAATATCTCGCAACTGGTAAGCCTGTAGTGATTTCTCCTCTGTACGAATACCTGCACACGCCCGGCGTGAAAATCTATCGATCGATCGACGAATTCATTTCGTTGGTTGACCAAGCATTGTCCTCGGATACGTTTCGCGAGCGCCAATTGCGGCAGGATGCTGTTCGAGACTGCACGTGGGACGTGCGTGCTAGACAAGTGGCGAGCCTCTTTCGTCGGCTGCTCGATGGCCAAGACGCCACTAGGGCCATTTTGTCGTGCTCCGGCCAGAGACGGATTCAAAGCGTACTTGAGTGAGTTGCGGACCACATCGCGCAACTTTGGAGCGCGGAACTCTGCCAGGTTCTCCCTTAACTTGCATGGCTCCCTGAAGGCTCGTCGCGACTGGTGACAGAATGGCTCATTTGTACCCCGAAGGACAGCAGCGTCTCCCGTTCACAATGTGGAGCAAGAGGCCATCCATTGTCATCGCAAAGACCTACCTGAAGCTGGCACCAGCTTTTCCTCCTCGACACTGGACTGCTCCCAAGGCCCTTGAACGGGCACGGATGGAGTATGACGACGAAATCGCAGGAGGATTTTTAAAGTGGTTCCCTGGGGTTAAGCTCTCGGGTATGTCCGTCTTCGACGTCGGCAGCGGATATGGGGGGCGGGCGGCAAGGTATAGGGAACTTGGTGCTCACAGAGTAGTTGGTCTGGAGATCTTCCCGAGGATGGTGGATGAATCGCGCGCTTTTGCTCAGTACAAAGAACTTACGAACATGCAATTCAACGTTGGTGAAGGGGAAGACCTGCCTCTTGCGGACGACACCTTCGATGTAATCACCTCGTACGATGTGTTTGAACATGTCCATGACCTCGATAAGGTGTTTGACGAATGCATACGGGTACTCAAACCGGGGGGCCGTCTCCTAGCGATTTTCCCCCCCTTCTATCATCCAGGGGGTTCGCACCTGGAAAGTTGGCTCTCTAAGATGCCTTGGCCTAACTTCTTCTTTGGCCGCGAGACTCTGATTTCCGCCGTGCAAGAGATCATGCACGAACGAAACGATGGATACGAGCCGCATCCCATGCGACCGCGCGACAAACTATGGACCCTGAATGGCGCCACAATCCGCAGCGTGAACGCGATGATCCACAGACGAAAATTGCGGAGCGTCCGGATAGAGTTGGCGCCTCTGTTTTCTACGATGAACGAAAAGTGGGCGCGCTGGAAGATGCGCTACTATGCCCCTTTTTTCAGACCTCTGCGTCATATACCTCTTCTGAATGAATTGTTTGTGCACCGCATTGTGCTCGACATAACAAAGTAAATGAACCAAATACCGGGCGACAAAATTAAGATCGGGTTGCTAGGGGAGGCCTAAAGATGTGCGGCATTGTTGAAGTTCTTTCATCCAAGCCCATAACCAGGGAGGCCGGCCATGAAACTCAGGGTGTGTAGTTTGGTTGTTGGTGCAGGTGTTTTGCTGCTGGGAGCTGGGGCAAGTCTCATTGTCGTGCCGAAGGCGGAGAAGTCTAGTCCCGCTAGCGTTGCGCGGGCCGGACAAGGCCGCCCGCGAGCGGTCGAAGGTTATGGCAAGTTGCCCTTGAGTTTTGAAGCAAACCAAGGGCAGACGGACTCGCACGTCAAATTTTTGGCACGCGGCCAAGGCTACACGCTTTTCCTGACTTCGCAGGAGACGGTGCTGACGCTTCAGAAGTCGGAGTGCAACCGCCTGGGCAAAGAAGTGGCGTTAACAAATCCGGGATTGAAACTTGTCGGTGATCGCTTCGGACTGTTAAGGAGTCGATCGCCGTTGGAGGTGGATCGCCTTGAACCACAGGCTGGACAACGCACTACGAACACCGTCCTGCAAATGCGGCTGGTGGGCGCGAACCTCAACGCTAAAGTGCAAGGTACGGAGGAATTGCCGGGCAAGAGCAACTACTTCATCGGCAACGACCCGAGGAAGTGGCGGACGAACATTCCGACGTATGCGAAGGTACGAATGGAGGATGTGTATCCGGGAGTGGACCTGGTGTACTACGGCAACCAAGGGCAACTCGAATATGACTTTGTCGTACGGCCCGGGGCCGACCCAAGCGCCATCAAGCTGGCCCTCACCTCCGACCCTTCAGCAAAAGGAAAGGATTCTCGCAGTTCGACCGATTTGACTAACAGGGCATCCATGAAGATTGACGCTGAGGGTGACCTAGTGGTCCAGGCAAATGGCGGTGAGGTTCGGCTCCGCAAGCCATTAGTCTACCAGCCCACCTCGGCCGGCAAGGGTCCGGGAACAGCGGAGAAGACGCTTGTAGCCGGCGGCTATACGATAAACGACCAAAAGGAAGTGGCGTTCGCTATCGGCGATTATGACAGGGCTAAGCCCTTGGTGATTGACCCCGTGCTGGCTTACTCAACGTTCTTGAGCGGCAGCGGATTCAACTGGGGCAATGCAATTGCTGTAGACAGTTCGGGAAACGCCTATGTGACGGGCGTTTTTAATAATCCAACCGACCAATGTGGTCTCGTCTGCGAGCCATTCCCCACTACCCCTGGCGCCTTCGAAGGCCCCACGCTTGGCCAGGAGCACGCCTTTGTGACCAAGATAAATCCGGAGGGCACGGCGCTGATTTACTCGACGTGGCTCAGTGGGAGCGGGACTGATCAGGGAAATGGCATCGCCGTCGACCCCTCTGGTAATGCCTACGTGACCGGAAGCACGAATTCAAGGAACTTTCCAACCAGTACTAACGCGTTCCAGGCAACGAACTCCAAGAATGGTTACAGCGCTTTTGTTACGAAACTTAATGTGCAAGGCTCGGCTCTCATGTACTCCACGTATTTGGGTGGTAGTAATGCCCCAGCAGCCTCACAGGGTGACGGGGGCAATGCCATCACCGTTGATAGCGCCGGCAATGCTTACGTGACAGGCGGAGCTGAATCGAGCGACTTTCCCACCACGCCTAACGCGGTTCAGCGGATTGATCGCGTTGCCAGCGGCACATATGAGGCTTTCGTGACGAAAATTAGTGTGGATGGCTCAGCGTTAGCCTACTCGACGTACCTGGGGGGCAGCAGCGGCGGCGGCTTAAACGGCTTCGCGGACATGGGCACTGGGATCGGCGTTGATGGCTCCGGCAATGCTTACGTTGCCGGGTTCACATTGTCGACAGACTTTCCCACGACGCCCAACGCGGAGCAGCCAATTGATCCCGGTGGCAACGGCACCTACGAAGCTTTCGTAACGAAAATTAGTGCGGACGGCTCAGCATTGGTCTACTCGACCTACCTAGGCGGAAGCGGCGGTGCTTTAGGGATGGGGATTGCCGTGGACGGCTCCGGCGATTCCTATGTGACGGGGGGCGCTGGGCCGGGATTTCCCACCACCAGCAACGCTTTCCAGCGAACCCCTCCAGGTGGCGTTGGTGGCGGTTTTGTAACGAAACTCAACACGGACGGCTCGGCGCTAGTGTACTCGACGTACTTGGGCGGCACAAACGGCCCAACCCGCGCTTACGCCATTGCAGTGGACAGCTCCGGAGATGCCTACGTAACCGGGACCACTGGGTCTACTGACTTTCCCACCGCTAACGCGATCCAGGGGACGAATCGCAGTAGATTTAACCCGCCACAGAATGCCTTTGTGACGAAACTGGACTCGTCCGGTTCTCTGCTCCTCTATTCCACGTACCTCGGCGGCAGCAACGTGGACGCAGCCAACGCGATCGCCGTGGATGCATCCGGCAATACGTATGTGACCGGCTATACGGAGTCGAAAGACTTTCCCGTTGACAGCCCGATCCAGCCAACTTTTGTCGGCAACACAAGTGCCTTTGTATCGAAGATCTCCCCGTTCATTGCGACGATACCCGCGCCCTAACCTGGGACCGCAGCGGCTCCGCGCGCATACATGGGAGTCGGATGGTCAAGGGCCGGATATCGCATGGACGCAAACAAATGGTTAAGGAGTTAGCCTATGTGCGGCATTGCTGGAGTTCTTTCATTCACTAACAGTGCTTTCCGAGTTTCCGAAAGCTATCTGACGCGCATGCGGGACGTAATGGCGCACCGCGGACCAGATGGCGCGGGAATGTTTGTCTCGCCGGACCGGCGGCTGGGCTTGGGGTTTCGCCGCTTGGCGATCATCGACCTATCGGAAAGAGCGATGCAGCCAATGAGCAATGAAGACGGAACGCTGTGGGTGGTCTTCAACGGAGAGATTTACAACCACGCCGAAATTCGCGCGGAATTGGAGGCACTAGGGGGTCACCGCTGGAAGACAGACCACTCCGATACCGAGGTGATTCTGCATGCCTTCGAGCAGTGGGGTATCAACTGCGTTCAGAAGTTTCGCGGCATGTTTGCCATTGGACTGTGGGACACGAAACAGCGCCAACTGTGGTTGATTCGTGACAGAATCGGCGTCAAGCCGCTCTACTACAGCATTCATCATGGGCGCATCATATTCGCTTCAGAAATCAAGGCGTTGCTGGAGGACGACCAGCAAGAACGTGGTGTCAATGAGGAGGCGCTTTATTACTATTTGTCATTTAATGCGACACCAGCCCCGCACACTCTCTTTTCGGGTATCCATAAACTCGCCCCAGGCACATGGTTAAGAGTGAACGAAGACGGTCAAGTCCAAGAGTGCCGATACTGGGATGTTTGGGATTACACACAACCATTGACGAATGTATCTGACGCTGAGATTGCCGAGCGCATTCTGTCCGAGCTGCGCACTTCCGTTAAGCTCCGCAAGATCAGCGATGTTCCGGTCGGTGTTTTTCTCTCTGGCGGCATCGACTCAAGTACCAACGCAGCGCTGTTTTCTGAAGGGGAGGGCCAGCCCGTCAAGACCTTCTCGATTGGCTATGACCGGGAATATAAGAGCTATCAAAACGAGCTTCACTACGCCCGTCGGATGGCGAATGAGGTTGGCGCAGAGCATCATGAACTGCGGCTGCGGGAAAATGACCTACTTGACTCTCTTCCTCAGATCATTCGACATCAGGATGAGCCACTGGCGGACCCCGTTTGCGTGCCGGTCTATTACGTTTCAAAGCTTGCTCGGGATGCCGGCGTCATCGTTTGCCAGGTGGGAGAAGGCTCAGACGAACTGTTCTGCGGCTACCCATACTGGAAGGACTCCCTCCGGTTACAACGCTTTAGCAACCTGCTCCCAATTCCAAGCGCCCTGACAAACTTGGGACTTGCGGGCCTCAATTTCGTGGAACGAGGCCGAAACGCCTCTTATGACCGTCAGTTTTCTTGTGAAGTTCTGCGCAGAGCCTTGTTAAAACGGCCAGTATTCTGCGGTGGGGCGGAGGTGTTCAGCGATTCGCAAAAGCGGCAATTGCTCTCCCCACGTTTGAGCAAGAGATTCGCCGGCCTGAGTTCTTGGGAGGCCCTCCGGCCGATTCGACAACGGTTCGAGGAAAAAGCCTGGGAGCCATCGCCTCTCAATTGGATGACTTATCTAGATTTGAATCTGAGATTACCGGAACTTTTGCTAATGCGAGTGGACAAGATGAGTATGGCCGTGAGCTTGGAAGCGCGCGTCCCATTTCTCGACCACAAGTTCGTTGAGCTGGCGATGAGCATTCCCGAAGCGGTAAAAATCAGAGGCGGGGTACTCAAATACATTCTGAAGAAGGCCGTCAGGGGCGTGATACCGGACGAGCTTATTGATCGAAAGAAACAAGGCTTCGCCGCACCCGTCTACGACTGGTATCACACCAAATTCGGGGAGTACGTTACGAAAGAAATGAAGGACTTTTGCAAAGACACAGATCTTTTTCAGTTTGAGGGAGTCTCGCCTTTTCTGAAGAGAAGAGGATGGGCGTTGCTGAATGTCGCGCTGTGGTGGAAGCAGTACATCGGTTCTGCAACACCTGTACCGCACGGTCCGTTGGGAGCAGTTCCTTCAAAAACCCAGCCGGTCGATCTCCGAAGTGTGCCGTTGTCTGCTGCAACAGGTGTGTGAACAACATGTTCCGATTACACGGCTTGCGCTGTGAAGTGGCTCGTACGATTGACTGGACAGCCGCATTGCCACCCTAGACGCTGGCCGGCCGCCATCAAAGAAAGGACAAGACAAATGGCAAAACTATTTACTGCAATCGTGTTGCTACTGGTCGGCGCTACATTCTGGTTGCGCACCTCAAACCTGCTCCCCCGTGCGGCCACGACGCCCCCAATCAACGTTATGAACTACGGTGCCACTGGCAATGGAACAACCGACGACACCGCGGCCATCAACAATGCCATCGCGGCCCTCACGAGTGGCAGCACACTCCTTTTCCCCTGCGGGACGTACCTCACGACGGCACAGCTCACTATCAACACGTCCAATGTCACCGTGGATGGGGGTAGTTGCGCAACTATCCGCAATATTGCTTCCGGAACCATCATGGTGCTAGGTCCCAGCAGCGGCAGTCCGGATTACGGCCCGGCAGTCGCATTGAGCGCGACCGCAAACGAACTGGCTACGAACTTTACGACTGTCTCCAGTCTAGGAGTAGCCGCGGGAGATTACGTGCGCATCCAACAGGGCGGCAAGGATTTTTCCAACGATACTGCTCCCGGCCATGATACGGGCTGCGACCTAGGTGGTTGTCGCACCGAGCTCTTGAAGGTCGCCTCGGTTTCTGGAAACACGATCACGGTCACGACGGCCTTGCATGCTACCTATAACCCATCGGTGAATGCCGCGACGGCACAAAGGCTTTTGGGCCCGCTCACCAGTATTACCGTTAAAAACATCACATTCGACGGAAGTGGGGCCAACGTCTACGGATTCAGGATGGCCGGAGTCACCGACTCTGCGGTTACCGGCGTCACATCGAAGAATGTGCAGGGCTCGGCGATCATAAATTATGCAGATTTCAATGTCACCTGGACGAACATAACCATCACGGGAGCCGGTAGTGCGGCCTGCGGAAGCTCCGCGTGGTTTGAGAACCAGGGCAACTTATCGATTAATGGCATGACTATTTCTAACGAAAATCCGGGGACCGGCGGTGGATGTCTTGGGAACGGCGCCTTTGGGTTTAGTCTGCATGGATCGGCGAACAACACCATTACCAACCTCACCGTTGACGCGGCAGGTGCCTACGGGCGTCCGCTCAAAACAATATCTGCCAATTACAACACCTTTAATTCCCTCACGGTGAAAAATGGCGTTAGCTTCAATAACGGCATTAGTCTGGAGTACTACTCCTCGCACAATACGTTCAACAACTGCGTCGTGACCAACAACGGAGCCAACGCGGGTACAGGCAACGGCAACGCTGGCATCAACCTCTTCGGCAACTTCAATGAATACAACACCTTCAACAACTGTACCGTCAGCGGAAATGGCAACCTACAGATTTTAGTTAACAATTTCGATGCCCTCCATCTAGGACAGGATAACTACGTAACGATCAACGGGGGAACATATACGGGCACAAACACGGTTCTACCCGTGATCGCCATCTTCGGTGCCAATGCCTCTATGACATCGGCCAACATCAACGGGCCATGGGGTCTAAGTGGTCTGTACCTGGGATCAATCAACGCTTGTGTGAACAACAATACCTTCGGTGCGGGCACAGGGTCAAACGTGGGCATTTCGTCAAAGAGCAGCACGAACATCGGTTCCGGCAATGTCCTAAACGGCTACAGCAGTAATTTGACTCCAGGTACCTGCCCGGCCCCCTAGCGCCCCCATCAGCATCTCGCCGACTGCGACGACGGCTGCCCCGGCTGGACTTGTTGCCGGAAATGTCGTGTTACAACGCGCTGGGCACAGATTGATCCAAAGCGCCCTTAAGTAGAGTAGGTCGCCGGCCCGTTGGTCGACGTTGAACGTACGATTCATCGCGGCATTGTGAAAGCAATGGGAACATCAAGGAGTACCCATGATCTACCATGATGATTTTGCGGGGAGGCGCTGATGTGCGGCATTGCCGGAGTTCTTTCATTCACTAACAGCACGTTCCGGGTCTCGGAACCGTATCTCACCCGCATGCGGGACGTGATGTCGCATCGCGGGCCAGATGGAGCCGGGACCTATATTTCTCCCGACCAGCGGCTCGGCCTGGGCCATCGCAGGCTGGCCATCATTGACCTGTCGGAGAAAGCCGCGCAGCCGATGACGAACGAGGACGGCACGCTTTGGGTCGTCTTCAACGGTGAGATTTACAACCACGCCGAAATCCGAGAGGAATTGGAGAATCGAGGCGGACACCACTGGAGGACGGATCATTCCGATACCGAAGTAATCTTGCATGCCTTCGAGCAATGGGGTATCGAGTGCGTGCACAAGTTTCGCGGCATGTTTGCCATTGCGCTGTGGGATGCCAAACAGCGCCAGCTCTGGTTGATTCGTGACCGGATCGGGGTTAAGCCGCTCTACTATAGCGTTCACCATGGGCGGATCACCTTCGCTTCAGAGATCAAGGCCTTGTTGGAGGACGAGGAGCAGGAGCGCGACGTCAATGAGGAGGCGCTTTTTTACTATTTGTCGTTTAACGCCACGCCTGCGCCTCTCACGCTCTTTTCCGGCATCCGCAAGCTCGCTCCGGGCACATGGTTGCGAGTCAGCGCGGACGGCCAGATACAGGAACGCCGTTATTGGGATGTTTGGGATCACACCCAGCCACTGAAGAATGTCTCTGAAGGGGAGATTGCCGAGCGCCTTCTTTCCGAGCTGCGCACGGCCGTGAAGCTTCGCAAGATCAGTGATGTGCCCGTGGGCGTTTTTCTCTCTGGCGGCATCGACTCCAGCACTAACGCCGCTCTCTTTTCCGAGGGCGAGGGCCGGCCGGTCAATACTTTCTCGATTGGTTACGACAAGCACTACGAGAGCTATCCCAGCGAGCTTCCTTACGCCCGCAAAATCGCGCGTGCTGTGGGTGCCGACCATCATGAATTGCTACTGCGCGAAAGCGATCTGCTCGACTCTCTCGATCTCATCGTTCGCCATCAGGATGAGCCGCTGGCTGACCCAGTTTGCATGCCCGTCTATTTTGTTTCTAAACTCGCACGCGATTCCGGCGTGACTGTTTGCCAGGTCGGAGAAGGCTCGGATGAACTGTTTTGGGGCTACAAGTATTGGCGGGACTCCCTGCGCTTGCAGCGTCTTGCCAATTTGTTTCCCCTACCAAAGCCCACGAGAAAATTTGGCCTCGCCACTCTCAGTTTCATCGGGCGCGTCCCCGGTGCTTCTAACCGGCGCGAGTTTTCCTGTGAAGTTCTGCGACGAGCGCTATCCAACCGCCCCGTCTTCTGGGGCGGCACGGAAATATTCACCGATTCGCAAAAGCTGCGGTTCCTTTCGCCGCGGCTGCGAAAGAAATTTGCCGACTTTAGTTCCTGGGAAGTTCTCCGGCCAATTCGCCAGCGCTTTGAAGAGAAAGCCTGGGAGCCGTCACCGCTGAATTGGATGAGTTACCTCGATCTGAATTTAAGGCTGCCGGAACTGCTGCTCATGCGTGTGGACAAGATGAGTATGGCTGTGAGCTTGGAGGCGCGTGTCCCATTTCTCGACCACAAATTTGTAGAGCTGGCAATGAGCATTCCTGAAGCCGTGAAAACCAAAAACGGAGTGCCCAAATATATTTTGAAACGAGCGGTAAGGGGTGTGATCCCGGACGACCTGATCGATCGAAAAAAACAAGGCTTCGGCGTGCCTGTATATGAATGGTACGACACCAGGTTTGGGCAGCATCTCGTGAAAGCGATGGGGGACTTTTGTGAAAAGACAGACTTTTTTCAGTTTGATGAAGTCCTGCCTCATCTGAAGAAAAGAGGTTGGACGCTCTTAAACGTCGCGCTCTGGTGGAAACAGTACATCGATTCTCCTGCGGCCCCACGACACGGTCTCTCGGCGGCATCTTCAGAAGTCCAGTCCGCCAATCATCGAAGTATAGCGTTGCTGGCTGGGAGAGTTTGATGAACCGCAAGGAACCCTTTCCCTATCCGCGCTCCATGCAAGCCGTGGTTTAGCTTGCGTTTGCCGATGATTGGGTCCCTTCTCCTTGAGGGTTAGTCTTTATGGCACGCCAGATTTCAAACCGATGTGCGCGTCAATTCGGTTGGCGACGTTTCCTTACCAAGGCTGGGCACAACAGCTCGAGTACATGTTGAGAGGCCAGAATCGCGGAGATGTTTTGAATTACTCCAGTGTCAATTAAGATATACATTATTTTAACGGACGATTGGGAGCTGCGAGGAGACGGTTCGGGCGACCCAACCCAGATCCAGTTTCGGCCCTTGCAAAAATTAGCCCGAATATTCGCAGAGAGATCCATTCGCGGATCTTTTAACGCGGAGGTCATGCAGCAGCTGACCTTCAGGAGTTTTCAAGATCGTTACCCGCATTTGAAGGACTGGGCGGACGAATGGGAAAGGGTCGTGACCGAAGCCTTCCGCCAAGGACACGATTTCCAGTTGCACATCCATCCCCAATGGAAAGGGGCCGTGTACGACGGTAAGCGCTGGATCCTGCCAGCTCCATGGTCAATTCTTGAACACCCTCGTGTGGATGCGGCTCGGATGATCGCGGAGGGTATTAAATTGCTGCAGGGCCTGCTGCAACCCATCCGCCCCGGATACCGCTGCGTATCGTTCCGTGCCAGCGCTTGGTGTATTGCTCCTTCAGGATTCATGCTGGACCTGCTAGCGTCGCAGGACATTCGATTTGACATGAGTATTGTGCGTGGGATCTCCTGCAACTCTCCCGTTCAACTTGACTACCGCCATGTCGAGGAAGGCTTCTTTCCCTTCTATCCTGACATGCGGGACGCCCGGAGAATAGCTGCGGGCAAGACGCCGATCGTTTGCATTCCGACTGCTTGCTTCCCCGAGGGTCCACTTGTTTTGCTGCGTAGCGACGCGCGGAGGATCGCAAACAAGTTTTTTCCTAGGAACAATTCATCTCCCGCGAAACTCGCCGCCCAAGACACGTCGGGTTCTGCTTACCGTGTGTGGGTGCCAACTCTGCCAGTCCGTATAATACAGCGGTTGCGCAACTATTTCACGGGGCGGTGGTTAATCTCAGATCTCGCTCACTTGGATTACGATCAGCTCGTCAACATGATGCGCTACATCCGGGCGATGGCAGGACGCTCGGAAACTGAAGCCGTACCCGTAATTCTTGCGAACCACACGAAAGACATCAAAGATTTCAGCCACATCGAACGATTTCTGGACGATATAGCAACTGCTCCAGACATTCGCTGCATCACCCTCACTGAGTTAAGCGGGATGCTGGAATCAGGGCGGTTCTCAATCCGGATGAATAACTAGTAGGAGTTGCTCTGCCGTTTTTGAATTTCAGTGCGCTCAATGACGAGGGTTTTCTGTACCAGGTGGTGAGATGGAAAACGGTGCGACATGTGCGGTGAATGTAGAGTTCTACTGCGGAGGGCTGTCCCCGCGAATCGGCTCTATCGTCACACGTATGAGCCTGCCGAGACGCTGGTCGATGTGCTTCTACAATTAGCGTGGCAGGGCCGAGCAAAAGAGATCGCAAATCACGATCACGAGGTCGCATGAATAGTGAACCTTTGGAGGGTGTTCACGCCCCGGAGCATCTGAAACTCCACCACATTGGGTTTGTGGTGTTCTCGATCCAGGAAAGCGTTGAGGGGTTTGCACGATCGGTCGACGCAACCTGGGATGGAAACGTTGTTTTTGATGCTATCCAGAAGGTAAGAGTAACGTTCTTCAAGGGGCACAACCCCACAGACCCACTAATAGAACTGGTTGAGCCGAGCGGACCGGCATCGCCGGTGGCGAGTTTCGTGGAGCGTGGCGGTGGCCTTCACCATTTGTGCTATGAGGTGCCCAATCTGGAGGCCCATCTCAACTTCTGCAAATCAGTTGGGGCAAAAATTATTTGTCCGCCCGTCCCTGCAGTGGCCTTCGGAGGACGGCGAATTGCGTGGGCGGTCACAAGAAACCGGCTTCTAATGGAGTTCCTGGAACGTTAATCACACGGTATCCAGTGGCGCGGGAGAGGTCGTCGGTGATCACAAGTTATTCTGAGATTCAACAAATCGCGAAGAGATTCCTGCCTTCTCGAGCGGTTCGCTTGATCAGGCAAATGAGGGCGAATTTGAGGTCGGCGCGCTTATCGAGGGTGCCGGCATTAGATGAGAACCAGTTCCGCGCCATATTGGAGAAGGATCTCTGTATAGCACAAGGCGATATGGTATTTGTGCACAGCTCCACAGATGGACTCAGATTGCAATTCCCTGCTGCCAGGATGCTGACCATGTTGCTCAACCTCGTCGGGTCGGAGGGGACACTCTTGTTCCCCTCCTATCCAAGGCTCGGTTCCTATGAGTTCCTAATGAGCGGAGAAGTGTTCGACGTTCGTAAGACACCCTCGTACATGGGGCTGATTACCGAGGTGGCTCGCCGTCATAAAGGCGCGATCCGCAGCTTTCATCCTACTAAAGCAGTCGTCGCTATCGGTCGGTATGCGAAAGAGGTCACGGCGAGTCACCAACTGTGTCATTATCCCTACGACCGTGAAAGTCCTTACGGTAAGATCCGTGACTACGGCGCCAAAATTGTGGGCATTGGGGTATCCACCAGCCGCCTTTCTTGCGTACATTGCGTGGAGGACGAAATGAAAGAAGATTTTCCGGTTTGTCCTTACCACGACCGTTTGTTCGCGGCCAAGTGCATCGATTATGACGGCAACACCCGAATCGTGAAGACTTTCGCCCACGATATGCGCAAGAGCAACAGTAGGTTGAATTTGCCGGCGTTCATGAAAACTCACATATCGGAAGATATCTGCAGAGATTTTGAAATCCATGGAATGAAGTTTTTCAAAGCTGATGCCTGCAAGTTGTTCACAAGAATGATCGAATTGGCCCGAACTGGAATAACGATCTATCCTAAATGCCTCTACGAGAAAGATCGCAGTTCTCCTATGGCCCATCTGGGCACGGTATAAGCTCGCCTCGGCGGCAAATCTTGTTAGTGGACTGCAAGGTTAGACAAATTCAATCTACACAAACTGGCCCAAGGCGGCCGGCTTGGAGTGGAGCGGTGTCATGAAGTTGATCGATGCTCTGGAAGCCTTGAAGGGCGAGCCACAATCCCAATCCCCCGTGCTGGACGTAGATCTTGCTTGCGGCTTCACTCCGCTCCACCTATTGACGTTCCTGAATGCCCATTTGCGACGGGAGTTCCCTAATCATAAGGTCTTGATTCGGACAGGAATATTCGGCGATCTGTTGGGTTATCTAGAACGCCTCGAACGGGAGCGACCCGCAGTCACCGTGGCCGTCATTGAGTGGGCGGATCTCGATCCCCGACTGGGAATTCGGCGGCTGGGCGGATGGGAGCCGCGGCAAATGTTCGATATCACCCAGAACGTCCGCGACCAAGCCACAAAACTTTCTAACTCCCTTGAAAGAATCTCCAGAGCTAATCTTGTTGTATTGGCTCTGCCCACGCTGCCATTCCCCCCAGTAGCATTCACGCCTGGTTGGCAGTCAAGTTCATTCGAGAACGATGTCCGCGAGATTTTTGCCCATCTCGCTAGCCGGCTGGCAAAGTCGCGCAACATCCGTGTCATCAGTTCACAGCGCTTAGATCGAATCTCTCCACCCGGTTCGAGGTTTGACGTGAAGGCGGAGATCAGCACAGGATTCCCATACAAAATAAGCCATGCCGACGCGCTGGCTGGCCTACTATCTCGCATCATTCGCGATCCGCTCCCCAAGAAAGGTCTGATCACGGATCTCGATGACACACTCTGGAAGGGGATCTTGGGCGAGGTGAACGTCGAAGGCATCGCCTGGGATCTCGATCACCACGCGCAGAAGCACGGCCTCTACCAACAGCTACTGGCGTCACTTGCTGAAACAGGTGTTCTGATCGCCGTCGCCAGCAAAAATGATCGTTTCACGGTCGAGGAGGCATTCCGAAAAGCAAAGCTGATGCTGCCGCGTAGCCGGATTTTCCCAATGGAAGTTGGCTGGGGTCCGAAATCCACGTCGGTATCCAAAGTACTTCGCGCATGGAACCTTGGTGCAGACAGCGTCATTTTCGTCGACGATAACCCCTTAGAGCTTGCAGAAGTGAAGGCCGCGCATGCCGAGATCGAATGCCTACGCTTTCCGCTAGATGACGACGAAGCTGCATACCAGTTCCTGGAAACCCTGAGAGACCTCTTTGGCAAGCACTTCGTCTCTCCGGAAGATGAGATCCGTTTGCAGAGCATCGAGGCCTCTCAGGTGATTGCGGAAGCCTCACAGTCCGATGGGCGTGCACCTGAACATTTCCTTCAGAAGATGGCCGGAAGACTGACCCTGAGCTTTTCCAAGAATACGCGTGATCCGCGGCCCCTTGAGCTGATCAACAAGACCAATCAATTCAATTTGAACGGCAAGCATCACACAGAAGTTGCCTGGAGGGATTATCTGAATGATCCGGAGGTTTTCCTGCTGCTTGCCTCCTACGAGGACAAATTCGGTCCTCTCGGTAAGATTGCGGTCATGGCCGGTCGGCGTAAGGGAGATAAGTTCTCGGTCGAACATTGGGTTATGAGTTGCCGTGCGTTCTCGCGCCGCATTGAGTACGGCTGCCTGCTTCACGTTTTCCAGAAGTTCGGCGCCGAAGCCGGAAGCTTTGATTTTGCACCCACGTCCCGAAATACTCCCATTCAAGGCTTCTTCGCGGAGTTAATGGGTGCCGCTCCGCCTGCAGGGCTCTCGATTTCCAGGCAGCAGCTTTTTGATCGGTGCCCTCCCGTCTACCTCGAAATTCAGGAGCACTGCGATGAATGACAACAGAGAGCGACTCACGCGGTGCTTTTCCGCGGTCTTCCCCGAGCTCAATGAGCGGAGAATTGCTTCAGCCAGCCCGAAAACTGTGGCAGCCTGGGACTCGATAGCTACCGTTACGCTAGTCAGTGTTATTGAAGAGGAATTCGGCATTGGGGTCGAACCGGCCGCCTTCGATCGGCTGGTTTCATTTAGTTCAATCCTGAGCTATGTGGAGGAACTGACAGCCTCTTCGCATTAGCGACTACCGGGACTCGGAGTTTAGTAGCGCTGTAAGCGTCCCCAACACGCTTTCTTACTGAAAGGTTGCGTACATAGACGTGCTTGTGCTGTTAGAACCTCCTACGGGTCCGTAGGTGGTAGGCCAAGTTCCAAAAGGCTCCGACGTGATCCAAGTGGAAGTGGCTCCTCCGACATCATATCGGAGGTTGTTTGTATTTGCGGCAAGGCCGTTTGTATTGTAAGCCAGCCAGTAGTAGGTGTTTGCCGCAACGGGAGCGCTGATCGGAACGGTATTCCAGGCATCAGGCACAATGGTTAGTGAAACGCTAGAGGCAATCAGCGCTCCCGGCGCGCCGTTGTTGTCAGCATAGATCGCAACCTGGAATTGGTTATTCGGCGCCACGGAGACGGGCGAGGCGATAAAGACGGACATTGAGGTTACGGTGCCGTTCTGGCCGACCATTTGATATCGCGTGGCTAAGACAGAATTCGACATAGTGCTGCCGACGTTCGCACCTTGGGCGGCATACCCAAAAGTGTTCGACGGCGCCGACGGGGTTACGGTGATGGAGACGGAGGCGGACTGGCTCGTAAGGGCTTGGCTGGTAGCCGTGACGGTGACTGTCGTGTTGGTACTCACGGTCGGAGCAGTGAAGAGCCCGGAGCTCGAGACCGAGCCCGCTGTGGCCGACCACGTGACGGCCGTATTGGTCGAGCCGGTCACGGTCGCGGTGAACTGCTGAGTGCCCCCGGAGGCCACGGTCGCCACCGTGGGCAAAATGCTGACGGCGCTGGACGGTCCGCATGTCCCGGCGGTGAGATTGCTGCTGAAGCCGTTCAGTATGTTGCCCAAACCAATATTCGTGCTGCTGCCTGAGTTAATTGCTCTGCCCATACCGGTGCCCGCAGTGAACGTGTTGTTGTTGATGCAACCGCTGGTGCCATAGGAGGAATCAAGCTGTATGCCGGAGGAACCGGGGCCGCTGATCGTCGCCCCCGTGATATAGACATTCGCTCCCGCGATCTCGATGACGGCTGCTACGCCATTGGTTCCCGTGAACGTTCCGCCGCTGATCGTGTTGTTACTGTCCTGCCCCAGACGCAGAGCGTCAAAGCTGTTGACTACAACCTGAACATTCCCGTTTCCAGTAACCGTGCAATTGTTGAATGTGTTGTACTGGTTAAAGTTGCCGAAGGTGTTGATGCCGGCATTGCCGTTGCCCGTCCCGGCCCCCGCGCCGTTGTTGGTGACCACGCAGTTGTTGAAGGTGTTGCGCGAGGAATAGTACTCCAGGCTGATGCCGTTGTAGTTCTGCACGCCGTTCTTGACCGTGGAAGAGTTGAAGGTGTTATAGCGGGCGGCACTGGTTTTGAAGGGTCGGCCATAGGCACCGGCGGCATCGACGGTCAGGTTGGTAATGGTGCTGTTGGCCGAGGCCTGAAGCTCAAAGCCGAAGGCGCCGTTATAGAGACAACCCGTGCCGGAGGCTCCCGGATTTTCGTTGGAAATGGACATGCCATTGACGGACAAGTTGCCCTCTTTTTCGAACCACACGGCCGATCCACACTGCGCGCTGCCCGCCCCGGTGACCGTGATGTTGCTCCAGGCGACATTAAAATCACCGCGATTCAAGAGCGCCGCGCCCTGAACGTTTTTAGAGGTGACCCCGGTGAGCGTCGATTCGGCGACTCCGGCCACCGCCAATCCGTAGACGTTCGATCCGTTTCCGTCGAAGGTGATGTTTTTCACGGTGACGCCGGTGACCGGGCCCAATATCTTTTGCGCGGTGGCGGCGTTCACCGAGGGGTTATAGGTGTCGTGCACCGCCGTGGTTATGGTAACCGCGTTACCGGAAACGGAGGCCACTTTCAGGAGCTCGCCGCGGCAACCGGAGGGGTCACAGCCGGTGTCACCGCTGCCGGTGGAAGAGTCTTTACCGCCCTGCTGAAGGAGGACGTAATCTCCGGCGGCCACGCCAAGACTGGCAACGGTGGAAAAAGAAGTAGCCAGTTCATTGGCGGTGGCGCTCAGTGCGACTGCCGGGCCGTAGTTGGGATTTCCGTTCCCTGACCCGCTGATCACCATGACGGTTCCGGAGGAAATGTTTTGGATGACGGCGCAACCACTCCCATCTACCGTGACATTGGATATGTTGAGGGTGAGCTGTGAGGAGGTCTTGTAGGTGCCGCAAGGGAAAAGGAGGGTGGCGCCGCTGGTGAGAGCGGAGATGGCGTTCTTGATGGCCGCAGTGTCGTCGGTTGACCCGTTGCCTGTCGCGCCATAGGCCGTGACGTTGATTATATTCGTGGCTGCGCCGATGCCGGAGAGCGCGATGTTGGCCGGAGAGTTGGTGGCGTTGCTTACCACGGTGACGCTACTGATCAGGCTGCCTGCGGCTGTCGGCGCAAACGCTACGTTCAGGGTGACCGATTGGTTGGGCGTTAGGGTTGTGCCAGCACTGACGCCGCTCGCACTAAATCCTGTACCGGACACGGTCACACTCGAAATCGTGACATTGGAGTTTCCGTTATTCGTTAGCGTCGCGCCCAGCGAACTGTTGCCACCCACGTTCACAGTTCCAAAGCCAAGGCTCGTCGGATTCGCACCGAGCATGAACGTTGCGGCGACTCCGGCCCCGGTCAAGGGCATCGCCAGCGGAGAATTGGAGGCATTTCCGACCAATGACACGCTGCCCGACACACTGCCAACGCCCACCGGAGCGAAGGCCACGTTGAAGTTCGTGCTTTGCCCTGGGCTCAGTGTCAAGGGGAGAGTCAGGCCGGTGATAGAGAAACCGCTACCGGAGACCGGGTCCTGAGAAATGGTCAAGCTGGCGGTGCCGGAGTTCGTCAGCTTAATGGTCTGCGTATTGGTTGTTCCCGTCACGACATTCCCAAAACTGACGCTCGTCGGCACGACCGA
>Ga0307475_10000644_pt1 | contig 20989 bp, 18 predicted proteins | sample atmos_gasesECM1C_FD_203317 | JGI IMG/M metagenome (GOLD analysis project Ga0307475, IMG submission 203317) | Hardwood forest soil microbial communities from Morgan-Monroe State Forest, Indiana, United States - atmos_gasesECM1C_515 | ecosystem: Environmental > Terrestrial > Soil > Temperate... | reverse complement strand
AATCGAACATGACGCCAGGCGGAAGCGAGATTTACGATTACTCCCACGGCGATGAGCGCGGTACCGAACCACAGCGAAACTCCGTAAGACGGTGCAGAGGGAGCGTGGTCGGCGAGTCGAAGCTGTTGCAGGAAAAGCCCGAACCGCGCCACCACGAAACCAAACCCCATCAGGGCTAGTCCCGTGCGAACCCATGCAAGAAATGTTCGCTCGGCGGCTAGATAGTCGCGCAGATCGGCTTTCTGGTGCATTCGTAACCCATTTACACCGTAGGCACAGTGCCACCGTCGATAACGTACTCCGAGCCGGTGATCGAGGCAGCGCACGGTGAGGCTAGGAAGGCGACGAGCTCGGCCACTTCGCTGGGTCGGGACGAGCCGCTCACGTTATGGACGATGATGTCGATGCCGCCGAGCCGTTCGCAAACCGCATTGGCCACCGCTGCGCAACCGTCGGCGGTTGTTATATCCGCGGCTGTGAATGAATTTGCATCCGTAAGATCAGTGGGCCGGGTGCGACCGGTAGTGAGGACTCTCGCACCAGCTTCGCGCAGCCGCGCCGCTACTGCTTGGCCGATTCCCTTGGTGCCGCCAGTCACGAGGACACGTTTGCCATCGAATTCGTGTGGAACGGCGGAGAAGTCATCTGCGGCACTCATCAAGTCTCCAGCCGGTCAATCAAGCGCTTGCAACTGTACTCGTACTTTCTCTGATCTCAGTTTCCATTCTCAAACACGGAAACCCTTTCGATTTCCTGCTCCGGGAAGTGTAGCGGCTCTTCAAGTCCGCTGTTCCCAAAGTCGGTATCGGACATGAATCTCCTTTTTTCTTGCTAAGCCGCCCCATACGAAAGCTCGCTGGCCTCGGACGCTACGGGAATTTGCATAGGAACGAGGAAATTCTTCGCGAGAAGATACGCGTAGAGGTGGCCGAGAGGAGGGGCGAGACGCAGCTGTTCGGCGGAAACCCAACCATTCGTTGCGCTCCATTCCCAGCCACTGGCCGAAAAACTCTTGATCCAGTCCTGCAAGTCCGCCGCGGTCATCGGATACGCGTAGATACGGACGTTCTGCGCGAAGAGACGCGAGAGGGCTTCCAGACGTCTACCTTCCAGATTGCCGTATGGGTCTTCAAACGCTCGGATCAGCAGCGAAAGACCGGCGACGAAACGCAGGGGTGCTTTTGTATAGCGATTCACGAAGGCCGTCATGGCGTAGAGCTCGCGTTCGCGGAACAGGAGCACGTCGGCGCCACGCGCGAGAAGCGCATCAATACGCCGCAGGAGGTCGGGAATTTCTGGCCCCGGTTCTTCGGACTCAAGTGGAGCCGCGGAGAGGCAGAAGATGCCAATCGGTGCGGAGTTGGTCTCCCCCAATTCCTTACGAAGCTCCTGCGTACCTGCAGCCAGCAATTGAGTATGAATCTGCGCATGAGCGGGATCCACGTGGTCGAAGGATCCTGGCGCAAGCACAACGGCCTTCTTGTGCAGAACTTCGTTGGGGGGAACAGTGTCGTCTATGGAGGAGAAGAACACGGCCTCGGCGAGTCCCTCACGTACGAGGTGTGCCAGGAGGGCGGGGCGATCCCAGCCGGCGAAGGCGGGGCCACGAAAATCCACGAAGTCGATTTCGATACGTTCCTTGACGACGTCTTGTGCCAGACCTTCGAGAAAGGATTCCTTCGTCTGCAATTGATAGAACGCAGCGTAGATGAGATTGACGCCAAGAATACCGATGGCTTCCTGCTGCAGGACATTGGAAGGATCGCGCAAATTAATGTGCAGCAGGAACTCGTTCGGTGGGCCGCCGGGCTCCAACTGAAACCGGAGACCGATCCAGCCGTGGGAATCGTTGGTACCGGCGTAGTTACGCGCGGAGACGGTGTCAACAAAAGAAAAAAAGCGAGTATGCGAGCCACGCGTCTTATCTAATTGTGTGCGCAGTTGCGCCCATTCGCTGTCCAGCATGGCTTCGAGGCGTTGCTTGGAGACATAGCGCGAACCAGCGCCGTAAAGATCGTCGCTCACTTCCTTATCATAGGCAGAGATGGTTTTGGCCACGGTACCGGAGGCGCCGCCTACTACCAGGAACCAGCGCGCGACTTCCTGTCCAGCGCCGATTTCTGCGAAAGAACCGAAGGTAGATGAATCAAGATTCAGGGTGAGCGCTTTGCGGTGCGTATCTAGTTTTTCAATGGAAGGCATAGCTAAACTCCAGTCGGCTGAACTTCAGAGGGACACGGCCTATTGCTGCCAGCCTCCGCCGAGTGCCCGGTACAGTTGCACGAGACTTTGGTACTCGGTGCCGCGCGCCCCAGCGAGTGTGAGTTCAGCGGAAAAGAGGGACCGTTGGCCGTCTAAGACTTCGAGATAAGTGGTGGTGCCTCCCTTGTAACGCATGTCGGACAGGCGAACGGATTCTTGCAGGTCCTTGACGGTGTCCTCCTGGCGAACGCGGACTTGATGGAATTTCTGATAGCCGATCAGCGCATCGGATACGTCCCCGAACGCCCGTTGAATGCTTTGTCGGTACGAGATCAGAGCCTGTCGGTGCTGCGACTCGGCTAGCCGCAGATTTCCGCGAAGAGCTCCCCCTGTGAAAATGGGCTGGCTTACTTGGGCGCCATAGGACCAGATTCCGAGTTTCGAGCTCATTAGGCCGGAGAAGGCACTGCTCCGCCCATAGGAGCCGCCGCCGGAGCCCGTCAAGGAGATTTGCGGAAAGAACTGGGCCTTGGCGACTCCGATTTCGGCGTTTGCGGCGACCAGGACTTGCTCAGCCTCGCGAATATCGGGCCGGCGCTCGATCAGCGATGAAGGCAGGCCCGGCGGCACTCCGGGAGGTAGAGGTTGCTCAACCAGAGGGAGTCCGCGAGTAACAGCCTGCGGATAATTGCCGAGGAGAATGCTGATGGCGTTCTCCTCCTGGGCGATTTGCCGTTCCAGGTCGGGAATCTGGGCATTAGCTGTATCGAGAACCTGCTGAGCCTGAAGCACGTCAAGCTTTGTAGCCACGCCGTGCTCAACACGGAGCTTGGTCAGCTTGACCGAGTCTTCCTGCGTGGTAACGGTGTCGCGCGTGATTTGGAGTTGAAGGTCAAGTTGTAGGAGCGCGAAATAGTCGCTCGCCACGTCGCTCACGAGCGTCAATATGACCGTCTGTCGCGCATCTTCTGTCGCAAGGAGTTGGGCGCGGGACGCCTCGGTCGCGCGCCGCAGCTTACCGAAGAAATCCAACTGGAATGCCGCATCAGCAGTAAGGGTCAGAAAATTTGATGTGGTTTGGAAGTTATGTTCTTTCCCTCCGCTGAAATCGCCGCTCCCTTGAACCTGGGGGAATAGATTGGAACGCGTTACGGCAAGCTGTGCGCGCCCTGCGTTGATGCGCTCCGTCGCAATTTGCAAGTCGTAGTTTTGCTTCAGTGCTGTGCGGATGAGTTCTTGTAACTGCGGGTCCTGGAAGACCTGCCACCAAGGAAGATCAGCATAGGACGCTGCCTGAGCCTGGACCTGCGGATTTTCGCTCAAATCGCGGTAGGCCGTTGGAGATTGAACGACGGGTCGATGGTAGTTGGGTCCGACCATGCAACCGGCGAGGAAGCCAGGGGCCAACAGCAGAATCAACCATTGTGCCGAGTTCTTCATTTGCACCTCCGTTGGTGCTTCGGCGCACGCGTCGCGCTGAAGCGCATGTCAATCTGCCGGTGCCGCCGCGGGCTCTGCGGGCAAAGTCCCCGGGGCCTGCTCCTTGCCGGCGCCTGACCATTTCTCCACCAGGTAGAAGATCGCAGGAACGAAGAAGATTCCGATTATACTGGCAGCCAGCATCCCGCCGATAACCGTGGTGCCCATGATTTGGCGGGCAACCGACCCCGCACCGGTCGCCGTCCACAGCGGGACGCAGCCGAGAATGAACGCGAAGGACGTCATCAGAATTGGCCGCAGACGAAGCCTGGCTCCTTCGAGCGCAGCGTCAGCCAAGGGCTTTCCTTTCTCGTATTCGTCCTTGGCGAACTCGACGATCAAAATCGCGTTCTTGGCGGCCAAGCCGATCAGCATGACCAGCCCGATTTGCGAGTACACATCGTTCTCGATCTGGACCATGTAAGGCGGCAGGAAAACGCCGAGGAGCACGCGGCGCAACCAAAGGATTCCAAAGGCTCCAAAGATTGCCACGGGTGTGCTCAGCAGCACGCTGAACGGCAGAGACCAACTTTCATACAACGCCGCCAGAATCAGGAAGACAAATAGCAGCGAAAGTCCGAAGATCACCGAAGCGGGCACTCCCTCCCGCGCCTTCTGCTCCTGAAACGACATGCCTAAGTAATCGAAACCCATTTCGCGCGGCATGGTCTGCTTGAAAACTTCTTCAAGCGCCGCCGTGGCCTGGTCCGCGCTATAGCCGGGCGCCGCGCTGCCGTTGATTTGCGCGGAGCGGTACTCGTTGAAGCGCATCGTAAACTCCGGCCCGAGCCGCGGCTTCACACTGATCAGGGTGGACAGCGGAACATTCTCTCCTTTGTTGTTGCGCACGTAGAACTGTCCGACGTTTTCCACCTTGGCGCGGTCTTCGCCTTCCGCCTCGATGTAGACCTGCCATTGACGGCCGAAACGGTTGAAATAGTTAATGAAGTATCCGCCCATGAAGGCCTGGATGGTGCGGTAGACATCGTTGAGGGGCACACCCTGCTTCAGGACCTTGTCGCGGTCCACCTCGACGAACATCTGTGGCACGCTGGGCAGGAAGGTCGTGCTCAAGCCAGCGAGTTCGGGGCGCTTGTGGGCCGCTTCAAAGAAGGTGGCCAGATTCTTGGCCAGGAACTGCACATCATTCCCGGCGCGATCCTCAAGGACGAAAGTGAATCCACCTGAGGTGCCAACGCCCGGAATAGCGGGCGGGGAAAAACTGAAGGCAATGGCCGCGGGCAACCGGCTTAATTCCCGATTGAGGTGCGCCTTGATGGCTTGGAATTGCTCGGCTCTGGTCTTGCGCTCGTCCCACGGCTTGAAAGTCACAAAAAAGAACGCGTTGTAACTGGTGCGTACAAAGCTGAGCAAACTAAAACCGACGACGCTGGTCGAGTATCGAACTCCCGGCGTATTTGCCAGGATTTTTTCAACGTCAGCCGCGACGGCCGTCGTGCGTTCCAACGAAGCTCCATTCGGGAGCTGGAGATTGATGTAGGCATAGCCCTGGTCTTCGTCCGGAAGGAAGCTCGAGGGGACTCGGTTGGCAAAAAAGCCCCCCGCCAAGCCAAAGGCCACGAGCAACACGATCACAACGACGGTCTTCCGGACCAGCACCGCACTCCAACGCACATATCCATCCGTGACCCGCTCAAAGACCCGGTTGAACCAATCAAAGAATCGCCTTAGCAATCCCCGGCTAGGTTCTTTCGGCTTCAGCAACAGTGCGGCAAGCGCGGGGCTGAGCGTGAGCGCGTTGAAAGCAGACAGGAGCACCGAAATCGCGATGGTGACCGCGAATTGTTGGTAAAGCCGGCCGGTGATGCCGGGAATAAAGGCTGTCGGCACAAATACGGCGGAGAGAACCAGAGCGATGCCAACAACGGGGCCGGAGAGCTCTTCCATTGCTTTCAAAGCCGCGTTCTTCGGCGTCATGCCGTCTTCTATGTGCCGTTCCACACCTTCGACGACGACAATGGCGTCGTCCACCACGAGGCCGATCGCCAGCACCAGACCGAAGAGAGAAAGCGTATTGATGGAGAAACCGAACAAGGGGAATAGCACGAACGTGCCGACCAGCGAGACTGGTACGGCCAACAGCGGGATCAGCGTAGCGCGCCAGCCCTGCAAGAAAAGGTAGACCACCAGGATCACCAGTGCGATGGCGATCAAAAGAGTCACGACGATTTCCTTGATGCCTTCCGTGACCGCGCGCGTCGTATCCAGCGCGATAGCGTAATCCATGTCTTCCGGAAAGCGCTGCTTCATCTCGGCCATCAGCTTCTTGATCCCTGCGGCTGCATTAACCGCGTTCGAACCCGGCAGTTGGTAGGCAGCAATGATGGCGCTCGGTTTCCCATTCAGGCGGCCTGCGACGCTGTAGTCCTGGGAACCCAGCTCGATCCGGGCGACATCGCGGACCCGCACAGTCCCCCCGTCGGGGGTTTCGCGCACCACGATCTGTCCAAATTCTTCCGGAGACACCAAGCGGCCCTGCGCGAGAACCGAGTAGGTAAATTCCTGGCCCCTGGGGGCCGGTTCGCCGCCCGCCTTCCCGGCTGGGTTCACTGTGTTCTGGGCCTGAATAGCGCTGACGATTTCGGGAACGGTGATGCCCAGCTTTGCCAATTGGTCGGGTTTTACCCACAGCCGCATCGCGTATTGGCCCGCACCGAATATCTGAACGTTGCCGATGCCCGGCGAGCGCGTGAACGGATCGTTGATATTGATGTAGGCGTAGTTCGCCAGAAACTTGGCGTCATACGTTCCGTGCGGTGAGTACAAGGCAACTAACATGAGAGGAGCGGTTACCGACTTTCGGACGGTAATTCCGTAGTTGTTGACGTCCACCGGAAGCTGAGAAGCGGCCTGCGTTTCGCGCGACTGAGTGAGAATAAAATCCGTGTTCGGATCGGTTTTTATGTCGAAGTCCACGATCAGGGTCGTGTTCGAGTTGCCCGTGGCATTCAGTGAATACATATAATTCATGTTGTCCACGCCGCTCATCTGCTGTTCGATGGGCGTAGCAACCGCCTGTTCAAGGGTTTGCGCGTCCGCGCCGACGTAGGTGGCCAGGACCTGAACCTCCGGCGGAGCGATGTTGGGGAACTGCGCGACCGGCAAACTTAGGATCGTGATGGTGCCTACAATCACCATGACGATGGAAATCACCATGGCGACGATGGGACGGTTGATAAAGAACTTTGACATCGCGTTACCTTCCCTTACTCTCCGAGGTAAACGGCTTGGGGTTCACTTGCGTGCCCGGACGCGCCTTCTGCACGCCCTCGGCAACCACACGTTCGCCTTGCTTGAGCCCTTCCGCAACAATCCACTCCGTACCGACACGGTCGCCGACGGTGACCGTTCGAATGCTCACTTTGTCGTCGGCACCTACAACGGCCACCTGGTAACCGCCTTGGAGTTCTGACACTGCGCGCTGAGGAACAAGCAACGCACCCTGTTGGAGCCGGATGACAGCGCGAACTTTGCCATAGCCGCCGGGCCGCAGAATATTGTATGGATTGGGAAACAGCCCAGCGATCCGAATTGCACCTGTACTCTCGTTGACTTGGCGATCCGCGAAGTAGAAAGAGCCCTCGTGCGGATAGGTTGAGCCATCCGCCAAAATCAGCTGGAGGCGAAGATTCTTGTCGGCCTCCAGACGGCTGCTCTCCGTCGGGAAGCGTCTCCTCCATGCGAGATATTGAGGCTCGCCAACGGTGAAATAAACCTTAATGGGATCGACGGTGGAGACGGAGGTGACGGTCCCGCTGCTTAGATTGACCAGGGCGCCCACCTGAAGTTGAGCCTGCCCGGCGATGCCGTCGATGGGCGCAATCAGGCGCGTAAAGTCGAGGTTAATTTTGGCCGTTTCGACGGCAGCCTCTGCCGACTTAATTTGAGCTTCGGCGGTGGCCACTGTTGCCTTCGCTGCCATGTTGTTCTGGACGGCGTTGTCCATATCCTGCTGGCTAGCGGCTTGCTCCCTCGCCAGAGGGGTGTAGCGGTTGACGTCAAGTTCGGTCCTGCCTTGCACTGCCTGGGCGTTGGCAAGCTGGGCCTTGGCCTGCGCCAACTGTCCTTCGGCTTGGTCGAGCACCGCCTGAAAGGGCCGCGGGTCAATCTCGAAAAGCAGCTGCCCCTTTTTGACGAATGCGCCTTCTTGGTAGCCCTGCCGCAGTAGGTAGCCCGTGACCTGTGCCCTGACGTCGGCATTTGTCATTCCGTCGAGCGTGCCGATCCACTCGCCAAAAATCGGAACATCCCTCTGCTCAACCTGCACCACTTCAACGTCCGGCGAACCGCCCGGCTGCGCTCCCGATACATGCTTTGGGCGCAACGCCCCAACAATCACGCTGAGAGCCACCAGGGACAGCACTCCCGCTATCCAGAGGTTGCGTTTCGAAATTCTGCTCATGTGACCCTCCGACGGTGAGACCTTTTCCTGGGATCGAGATTCCATGTTTCTACCCCCGCTGAATTGAATAAGTTGATGCTCCGCCTGACGAGGAGGGTACAACAATCTTTCCAAACTGACGAGTGCGCTCAGGCTGCGCGAACGGTTTCCGCGGGGAAGCGCTTGGACGCGAGAACCCCAAGGACAACGAAAATCAACATGACCACGACCTGCGCCCCGAGAAACGACGGTTCTGATTGCGTGGGCGCCAGCGCCTTGAGCTCGGGAATCTTCATGAAAAACTGGGCGATCACGACGAAAACGTTGAGATAAAGAGCGATGACGGCGCCGACGACATAAGTGCGGCGCCACGGACCCGCCAGATGAAAGACGTACAGAGCGGGAATCGTCACGGCCAAAACGAGCAAGGAGACGATGCCGACGGCATGGGAAGGCAAGAATTTATGGAACGGAAACAGGAATCCAGTAATGCTGGTAGCCGCGGTAGTCACGAGAAATGCCGAAGTCCAGCCACTTGACTGTTTCGCGGACAACAGCGCGAAGACGACGACAAAGCCAGCAAGGATTCCGACTAAACTCAACGCGACGTGAAAAAGGGTAAATACCGCCAGACCTGACCTCATGAGATGCCTCCCAAGCTGTGATTGATCCTGCTCAACTCGTCCTGCAGTGCAGCAAGCAATTCGGCCGTGCCAGGATTTTGTGGGCAAAGGTCCGGCCGTTCAGCTCATGAGCCCCGCATACCCCCCGGCTGAGCGATCCCTCTGATAGCCATCACGGTTCTGGTCTAAGCTTCGTGATGGCCAGCACGGTTTGGTTGACGGACATGGGGCAACCCCTTCAAGCGGAGGCTTGCTGACTACGCTGTAGAAACGCCAGCAAGTCAGCGTTGATCTGGTCCGCGTTGGTCGTAGGCATGCCATGCGGAAAGCCCGGGTAGACCTTGAGCGTTGCGTCCTTCAGTATTTTCGCGGACATGAGACCCGCGGCGCCAATCGGTACAATCTGATCATCGTCACCATGCATTACAAGGACGGGGATGTCGATCTTCTTCAGGTCTTCCGTGAAGTCGGTTTCCGAGAATGCCTTGATGCAGTCATAGTGGGCCTTGACGCCTCCTAGCATTCCCTGCAACCACCAGTGCTCCCGGATGCCCTCGGAAATCTTTGCGCCCGGCCGGTTGTATCCGTAAAAGGGCAGAGTGATGTCCTTGTAGAACTGCGGCCGATTGGCTGCGAGTGCTGCCCGAAGGCTGTCGAAGGCCGATATGGGCAGGCCGCCTGGGTTCTTTTCTGTCTTCAGCATGAGCGGCGGCACTGCGCTGATTAGCACCGCTTTGGAAACACGCTTGGCGCCGTGGCGGCCCAGGTAGCGCGCGACTTCACCACCACCGGTCGAGTGCCCAACCATGATCGCGTCCTTAAGATCGAGTTTTTCAAATAACGCAGCGAGATCGTCCGCGTACGTGTCCATTTCATTGCCGTCCCAGGTCTGGCCGGAGCGCCCATGACCTCGCCGGTCATGCGCGATGACGCGATAGCCACGCTGCCCGAAGAACAGCATTTGTCCGTCCCAGTCGTCCGCGCTCAGCGGCCAGCCATGCGAAAACACGATCGGCTGCCCCTTGCCCCAGTCCTTATAGTAAATCTCCGTGCCGTCTTTCACCGTGATTGTCGTCATGAACTTTCTCCTTTGCTTTACGTCGTTTTCGGATACCCGTTATGACTTGCAACCCAAGAATATCGTGGCAGCCTGAAATGCGATGATCGAGCCGGTCGATGCTGCTCGCTGCGGAACCTGATCGTCGCGAGTACGGAGAGCCCAACGAAAAACCCGAAGCAAGATGTACGAAAGTAAATGCTGTCATGCTGAAGATCATGATGCGGGTACGTTCCTTTCTCGCTTGTCGGATACTTTTAGAGGCCATTCACTCTGCGTGATCACACTCTGGGGGAATGAATCCCGAAAGACATCACGACATCGGATGTTTTTCCGCTACCCTAAAGGAGAGGTGTGGGAATACCACCATTGTGGTATCTACTCTTTCTCGGCCGAGCTGCGCGTTGTGAACTGCTTGCGACAAAGTACATCATATCTAACGATGGCACAACGTCGATCCCCGAACTCTTCTCAACGGCGCGTGCGCGGAGGCCGGGCCGGCGAACCGGAAACCATCAGATAAATCAAAATCGCAAGCACTCCTATGAACGCATAGATCATTTCAGCCTCACGCCCGCGTGTATTTCACGGCGCGAACTTCCCCCATTGCCAGCCTTTATTCGCGCGGACCATTCATCTCTCCAGGCGGAACGTCGCCGAGACAACGCGTACACCGCGGCGGCCCCTGCGACGAGATTTGCAACGACCACTGGAGCGGCACCGATGGCCACGCCATAGATGATCCACAAGCAGGCCGCAGCCGCCTGGACCTTCTTCAGCGTCCCTGTCTGCCTGAAGAAATACGAACCGGCGAATACGGCGGCAGCCGCCCACCCAAGCAAGCTGATCGTCATTGCATCCTCCTGCTGAAGCGACTGCAGGCGCGCCACCACGAATCGCATTCCTGATCAAGCCGCCCGACGAACTCGTCCTGGCCCCATTATTCTCAAGCGTGAGGCTTTGCGTAAGGCGGCTCTGGCCTGAAACAGCCGGCCCTTGGTTGCAGCCACGGAGATCCCTAAAGTCTGAGCCGTTTCATTCACGGAACACTCTTGCAACTGCCGGATCTCCACGGCTTGGCGAATGGCGGGCCGCAATTCACGCACCGCTGCGGTTACAATGCGTTCGCGTTCCCGCTGTGCGCAACGCTCTTCAGGGTTCGGAGCGCCGTCCGCTAGTTCGTAGCGGGGCCGCTTTTCGCCCACGTCGACTGGCTCTTCCATCGAAACTTCGCGATAGGCCCGATTCTTACGAATCTTCATCAGCGCCGCATTGATGGCGATGCGCGTGAGCCAGGTGGTAAAGCTCGACCTGCCGTCAAACTTCCTCAGGTGGACAAACGCGCTCAGGAATGAGTCTTGCAGCGCATCTTGTGCGTCTTCGCGATTTCGAGTGATGCGAAACGCCGTGTGAAAAATCCTCTTCGCATGGCGTTCAAAAAGCTCTGCGAACGCGGCCTGTTGCCCTCTCTTTGCGGCTGACACAAGGTGCTCCTCGCCTAGCGCCTGAAAGTTTCCCCCCAAGGAATTCCCGGTATCCATCGAACTAACTAGTCTCATCGCCAAAACCGTATCCTCCTCATTCGCTCTCGCGAAATGTGATGCGAGGTTCCTTGCTGGCCTGCTCGTAGGATCGGACTCTGAAGGATTGGACCGAAGAGTGCGTCACGAGATTGAATGATTTTTCCTTACCACTTCCGGACCGGCTTCGAATACCACTTTCGGGCGATTGAGCCGTTGTTCGTGTCGATTCCGCGCTGCTTCAGTGCCTGATGTACACAAGCAGCCGGCAAGCAGTAGGCGAGGGATCCTGCATTATCAATTCGCTCCGCTGGAAACCACCAACTGCGGTGCGAATGCCCTTAGCAAGAACACACCCGGCGGCTATCTCGTTGCGAGCGCTACCGAGGGATCATTGGAATCCAGTCGCAGGAAAATCGGAGTATTTACCGGCAGTTCGACGTTTGAACCTTTAGTGATGAATGCATCGCAAAGTCTCTTTGCGGCGCCAAAGTATCCAAACCCAATTGCCGTGGCTGCAGATGCCTGCGCTGCGCCGGCGCCGAGCAAGCCGAAGCCTTTCCGGCCTTCGCCGGACCGAGACCATGCTGTCTTCTGCGTAGTCATGTCCGCGACTCCTCTCGACGGGCCCACAAGTGAAACGGGGGCGAGAATCCGCGCGAAGGTCGAAGTCGTAGCTTTAATTTCGCCTTCCTTACCGACGCCCAAACCTTCCGAATGCGCGGCTTGAATGCCTCCGACAGTTGAATAGATATCTCTCGTCGTGCCGTCCGGCATCTGGACTAAACGGAATGCAAACACGATGCTTCCGTTTCTCTTCATCCACCCCGCAGAGGAGGCTTTCTGGACCGTCCCGGTGATTCTGGTCCCGGTGGGATAGAGCAGTTGATGATCCGCCTGGTAGTACGGCTGCGAAACAACGGCCTCGATTTGCGTGCCCGCCGTGGACGTACGCGAGTTGACTGGGGTCAAGAGGTGAAGGCGGAGATAGTCGCTCGCTTGCGGAGAGGCCGTATTAGGCTGAACCGGTGCGGGTACCGTCATCGGTTCGACCAGGGCGGTATCAAAAACGGTTCCTGGACCGATGTATTCCGGATGGTATGGCAAGCTGGTCATGACGGCTTCGGCCAATCGCTGCATCTTATTCGGTTCTCGCAGCGGGGCCATAGCGCCCTTGAGTTTTTGACGGATTCCAGGACGCTGCGCCTTGGGAAGATATCGCGAATTCGCCACACGACCAAGGCCAACAGCGGAATCACTGCGAATGGGCACCGTCGTTCCATCGGAAAGCACCAGTTGATCGAACGTCACGTACGCCGTCTTAGGAGGAGTAAAGTCCCCAGCCAGGAGCCTTCCGGCACGCTTTCGGATCGGAGCGGTGGTGATTGAGGAAACATGTCCCTTGATCGTGGAGCCTGCGGGGATCGCGAGCTCTTCTCCGGCGTAGACCGGCTCCAGCAGCTTCGCGGTAATGGGCTGCCCTGCAGCTTTGAGACGTACTCCTTTTTCAAGCGCGGCACGGAAGTCATTCCCGGACTCTATCACCAAACTTTTCCTTTCGAGAGTTGTCTCCTGTGCGCGCACTGGAACGGCCGTGAGGCCCAAGACTGAATAAGAAAGCAAAATCCATACAAATCTACGTTTCATGCCGGACACGTCACGATTCTTCATGGGCACCTTCGTTGTTCTCCTTGAATTTGGTTGCAGTCACGCTGACGCGTGTTCCCTTAACTGCAATTTGCTAGACGAAAGGTAGATGCTATAAAATGGGACTCGTGAGTGGCATTAGTCCAAAGAACATGACCGATCGTCCAGTATTTGAACACCGTATGGACCCGCTGTCGGAAGTCTTTGGATCTATGAGAATTCAGGAAGCGGTGTATACGCGTCTGGAGGCCACAGCCCCCTGGGGTTTTCGCTACTCGGGGGATATAGGTCCGCGGATACGCTTCGGGTTAATGGTTCGCGGATCAGCGCTTCTGAAATTCAAGAACCAGCGGCAAGCCATCCCGCTCTCCGGCGGCGATGTTTTCATTTTCATTCTCAATGATGAGCCCTTTACATTGGTGGATCATCCGCGTTCCGCCCTCGTCGATTACAGCGAACTAAGAAAGTTAGAAGTGGATTGCGTGATTCATTACGGAGGAGGTGGCTCGCTCACAACTTTGGTCAGTGGGTCGTTTGGCATGAGTGCATTCGGGGCCCCACTAATTTCTACGATTCTGCCTCGTTATCTGCACCTGCGGCTTGAACAAAATCGAAGTCACGCCTTCCAATCCGTCCTAGATCTTCTGGCGGCAGAAACCGCCCAGCCCGGTATTGCTTCATCGCGCTTGATCAGTTGTCTTTATGAATCACTGTTTGTCTACGCAATTCGGGCTTACGCAAATAGCTCCGAGGCTCCGCCAAAGGGGTGGTTGGCGGCCATGTCAGACAAGCATCTCAGCAAAGCCATACAGGCAATGCATGCGGGCCTTGATCGGAGCTGGTCTGTTGAGTCACTTGCTCGCGAAGCACGCATGTCGAGGTCTGCCTTTGCCTTAAAATTTAGGACCATTTTGGATCAGACGCCTCTCGAATACCTTACTCAGTGGCGGATGTATAGGGCAGGCGTCATGATCCGCTCGAACAATACCTCGCTCTTTGAGGTGGCGTCAGCTGTTGGATACGGATCGGAAAGTTCTTTCAGTCGTGTCTTTAGGCGGGAGATGGGCGTAGCTCCCAGGGAATATCGACGCAAGCGCGCGCTTCTGCAATCATCCATAGGAGAATGATTGGGTGAGCATTTGTGTCCTCGCGGCTTGGCGCAAGAACTTGACGAGTCCGGAAACTCACTCGCACGGGCATCGTATAGACGTTCAATGCCGTCGCCAAGTGGGATTGCACAAGGACTTTTACGATGGCCGCCGAAGAATCAATGGAGCTTTGTTGCGTCCGTGGTGCTCTTCAGGGGAACTTTGACTGGCGCGAGCGCGAGAACCGGTGTCATTCGCGTTGCCGTGCGGGCCCAAACTGTGACCCATTCTCCTGCGTAGACAGTGAGTACGCCACCCAGAATTACCAGTGCCAGGCAGACAAATAGCAAGGTGAAGTACAGCCAGCAAACTAGGAGTTCCCGCACGTGATAGGAATAAAGGCTAAGCCCCAGTAGCAACCAGGAGCATTGCGACAAGTGGCGGTTCTCTCGTAACAGATTCAAAGATTTCCCCATTTCGCTCGGCTTGGAACGGAAAGCGCCTTTCCAGGATTTAGCTGAGGAGAACGGCAAGAGCGAGGGATACCGCCCGGCCCAGCCCTGCATCCTGGCAAATGTCGCTCTTTCTCGCCGTCTGGTCACATCGTAGAAGTTTTCAAAATAATTAACTGCCCTCTTTTGTACAACTAAGAGAAATCCTCGCGGTCGGACAGCGACGACGGAATGCGTAAGGCAGTTCTTGTTTTCGGGTTATGTAGATGAAAAGAGAGGGGTTAGATCCCACAAGGGACTTGGAATCAATAACATCCGGCTCGAAACAGAAATCGGGGGGCGCGTCCACGCCCCCCGAATATTCGCTACCAAGGCCTAATGTCCTATCAATTGCAGGCCCGTTCCGCCGTTAGCTTCAGGGCTTTTTCTTTGCTGGTGGCCTTGCTGCTGGCCGGGTTTTTTCTCCACCCTTGGTGCTGATCAGCGCCAAGAAATCCTTGGCGTTAAACGGGTACAGGCGAGTGGATTGTTGTCCGGTGGTACTCAAGGAGACATCAACGCGCCGATTGTTGGCCAAAACCATCACCTGCAGATTATTGAGCATTTGTTGCCTGTCGGCCGGACTCAAGTCCGGATCTTGCGCTATCAGCTCCTTTATCTGGTCGGCAGTCAGTTGAGTCCCTTTGCCAAACGACCGCGTCTCAATGTGGTTCGCAGGGACTCCGTGTTCCACCAGGAAGTTCTTGGTGCGTTCCGCGCGTCGCTCCGTAAGTGCCTTGTTGTATTCCTCCGAGCCTCGGGGGTCTGCATACCCACCGAGGATCAAGCGGGCATCAGGTTTGTATTTCAGATAGTTTGTGAAGTCTTTTGCCAGATTTAACAGGATCTGCTCCTGACTCGGGAGCAAGCCCCCGCCGGGATTCTCGGCGGTGGGCCTAGCGGTTTGAAAGTAAATACTATGGAGTGCAAGCCTGGCTTCCAACTGCTTGATCTCAGGGGCAGGAGGCGGCGGCGGCGGCGGAGCTTCCACGTTCACCGCGGTGGTGGCCGAGGCGGTGAGCGGCGGATTGCGGTCATCCCTTACGTTGCAAGTGACCGTGATACTGCCTGGTTGTGCGCCCCGCGTACTCAATGTGGCGGTACTACCGTCGCCGGAGATCTCACCGGCGCTCGCGGTGTAGCCGTAAGCCAGCCTGCGGCCATCTGGGCTGCTGGCGTTCGAGTTAATCGTCGAGCTTCCTCCCATACGAACGCTCGCCGGATCCGCCGAGCATGAAATCACGGGCGGATGGGGTTCTTTCACCCTGAACCTCGCACTGCAGGATGCAGAGCCATTCCTGGTGCCATCACTCAAGTTGGCGGTAACCACGTATGAGGCGGGCTGCAAGCCCGTGGTGTCAATTTGCGTGGAAGCGTCGCTCCCCGCAACTTTCACCCCAGTGCCATTCCAGTTGTATGTGACCGAGCGCTTGGGATTGAAATTAGATCCGCTGGCAGTCGCGTTCACGGGCTCGCCGGCAAAGACTTCGGTCGGCTGTAGCGAGCAAGCTGCGCTGGGTGTCACTGGCGGAGTTCCGCCACCAAACATAAAATTGAGGCCAACCTGTAGTCTTAGGCCGCGGATTTCCGTGCGCGGCGTTACGGCCGCAGAACCATACTGGTAATTCGAATATACATAGTCGGCCCGGATCAGGCGTAGGGCGACGTGCTCGGTTGCATTGATATCAAGACCGCCGCCGACCATGAAGCCTACCTTGTCGATATCGTGGAAGGCATCGGGCATCAGGCGATGGTCGCCCACTAAGAATTCAAGGAACGGGGAAACATGTTTATGGCGGAACGTAACCTTTGGTCCTATAGAGAGGTTGGAGAAGGCGGCGTCATCAATTCTGTTGGGTAGACCACCTTCACCGCTGCCCCAATGGGTGCTGGTATCAAGAGTCAATCCAAACCAACGATTGAAATCATAGGTAGCGCTGAGGCCAATGCCACGGGGGTTGGCTTCCATGCGGCTGCTTAACGGGAACAATGCCCCTGGAAGTTGGCCGTGCACATCCGCGCCCGGCTGAAAGAAGGAGTATCCGCCGTAAAGCTCCCACTTCGGAGTCTGGTCCTGAGCTGCGGCAAGGGTGGCGAACGTAAACAGGACAGCAATCATTGCCGACAGCATTGCGAAAACCCGGCCAGGATGGCTCTTTAATTGAGATGACATGCGAATGTTCCTCCGAACTTCAATCACGTGAAATCCTGCTTTTCCAGCCTGACCGGTAGTGGACCAGCCTCAAGCTGGTCCCACTGCCGAATGCCTCATGGACAGGAAGGTACGTTAACCATATTGGTGTCCAACGCGACCGCGCCGTTTCGTGCCAGCGCTCTGCCGTTCAGCGTCGCGCCGGTGGTAAGCGTGACGGATGTGAGCGCCAGGATGCTTCCATTGAAGGTAGAGTTGGTTCCCAGAGTCGCTGAACTACCCACCTGCCAGAAGATGTTGTGAGCCGAGGCCCCGCCAGCAAGGACAATGTTGCTAGTGCCTAAGGTGGTGAGCGACGAAGCTATCTGGAAGATCCAGACAGCATTCGCGTTGCCCTGGCCGTCAAGGGTCAAGGTGCCGGTTATCCCCAACGTGGACGTGGACTTATAAAGCCCCGGGGCGAGGGTTAGCCCGCCTAAATCTCCGGCCACAGTAGTCGGAGCAGGCGTAGTTCGTCCAGCGAGGTCGTTATACGCGACGGTCAAGGCGGCTTGGGCGTCGGCGGCGTTGTTGGGCGACGGCGGCGCATCCGTCAAGTGTATAATCCCGCTCACGAGCCCCGGCCCGGCTGTGTGGGTCCCAGTCCCCGCGGGGGCATAAGTGTTCGCCGGCGGGTCCTGGAAGCCAGTCGCCGAACTTCCTGGACTCAGTCCCAGATCTCCGCTAGGTGCGGGGCCGGTAACATGGGTGCCGCCCGTATTCGTGACCGTGGAGGCGGCCAGAATCCCGAAAGTGCAGGCCGCTCCCAAATTAACCGCGGCGGCCGAGGGACAAGGAGGAGAGGTCGTGAAGCTCCAGAGGAAATTGGCCGCCAGCGTATTGCCAAAGGTGTCAGCCACCCCGGTGGTGATCGTAGCGTTAAACTTGGTGCTCGCGGCAAGGGTGGCCGAGGGTGTGAAGGTGGCAATCTGGGTCGCCACAACGTAGGTGACGGTCCCAGGCACGCTCGCGCCGTTTAGGGTCAAAGTAAACGTGGTGGCGGTGATTGTCGCAGGGTTCATCGGCTTGCTGAATGTTGCGGTGATAAGGCCATTGTTGGGGCAAACGCCTGTCGAGCCGTCCGGCGGAGTCACGAAGGTCACTGTGGGTGGGGTCAGGGGGGCGCCGGGGTTCCCGGCCCCTGGATTCTTGTCCGAGTCGCTGCATCCGGCGACAAGAACGGCCAGCAGGAACGCCGAGATCCAAATTTTGCTAACCATCAATTTGCGCATTAGCTTCTCCTCTTCACCAGTTACACGGCGTTCCACGCTTCTGCCCGCGAAGCCGGGGATATCCAGGAACGTACGGGAATATACGGATTTGACGATTTGCAGTCTGTCTCTTAAGAGACATAACGAATTAAATTTAGTGTCTTCTTTGAGACAGTTCTGAGCGAACACTTTTGTTATTGTGAGCAACGACCGTGGAGCGAGCTGGAACAGCCGTGGTCTCCACTTGAGTATGAAATGAAGAACTCCACAAAATCGAAGAAGATAAATTCTTTCGACCCGCGGGTGTTTCTCGACACTTCAGGGGTAGCGAGAAAAGTGGCAGAGTTTCGCAGGGGTGAATCGATTTACTCTCAGGGCGAGGCCGCGAACAGCGTGATGTATGTCCAGAAGGGTGGCGTGAAATTCACTGTCGTGAATGGGTCCGGAAAGGAAGCGGTGGTCGCGATGTTTGGCCCCAGCGACTTTTTTGGCGAGGGATGCATGGCGGGCCAGTCGGTCCGCATGGGCACGGCAACGGCAATTACGCCAACCACCATTCTCGTCATCGACAAGAATGAATTGCTGCGCGTACTCCATGAAGAGCATGAATTATCCGATCACTTCATCGGCTACATGCTGGCCCACAATATCCGGGTCGAAGAGGATCTGATCGATCAGCTCTTCAACTCGAGTGAAAAAAGGCTGGCGCGCACGCTTCTGCTCCTCGCACGTTATGGAAAACAAGAACAGCCAGATCGCATCCTAACCAAAGTTTCCCAAGAGACCCTGGCGAAGATGGTCGGGACAACGCGTTCGCGTGTGAATTTCTTCATGAACAAATTCAGGAAACTGGGCTTCATCGAATACAACGGCAAAATCAAAATCAACAAGTCACTGCTAACCGTTGTCTTACACGAGTAAGGGCGCAAGACGCAAGATTTTCTGTTGATAGGGCCGCATCCCTCTCGGCCGAAAAGTCCGATAGTCGAAGCTCATCCAGAGCGAATGGTTCTTGGGTCGTTCGCGCGGTGATTCTTCCGCAAGTCACGGACTCACAGGAAAACAATTGTCGCTGCCGAAAATAATGCCTCTTACCGAAACCGTAGCGCTGATTGAGGTGCAGTCTCTCGTATTGGAAGGGAAGCCAAGCACACTGACACCTATACCGGCGCGCCCGGCACTCCCCAATCGCATCGCAATCGTGGGGAATTATCTTCCGAGGCGTTGCGGAATCGCGACGTTCACAACTGATTTATGCGATGCCATTCATGCCGAATACGGTGCGACGGAGCTGTTGGCACTCCCGGTTAACGATACCGACGAGGGTTATACCTATCCCGCCCGAGTGCGGTTCGAGCTGTCCGAAGATGAGCTGGCTTCCTACCGGCGGGCCGCCGACTTTCTAAATTTCAGCAATATCGATCTGGTTTGCCTGCAACACGAATATGGAATCTTTGGAGGACGTGCGGGCGGGCATATCCTGGAGCTTCTGCGGCGCCTGCGAATGCCGTTCGCAACTACCTTGCACACTGTCCTTCGCGATCCAAATCCTGACCAGCGTGCGGTTTTGGAGGAGATTGCGGCCCTATCAGACCGTATGATCGTCATGAGCCAGCACTCTGCGGAGATCCTGCAGGAAGTGTTCCGCGTTCCCATCGACAAGATCGACCTGATTCCCCATGGCATTCCCGATTTGCCCTTTACGGATCCCAGCTTCTACAAAGATGGGTTCGGAACGGAAGGAAAAGAAGTCTTGCTCACGTTTGGCCTGCTCTCGCCAAACAAGGGCATAGAAAATGTTATCCAGGCTCTGCCAAAAATCCTGTCGCGTCATAGCAATGTTATTTACATGGTTGCTGGTGCGACTCATCCGCACGTCTTGCGGCGGGAGGGCGACAAATACCGCGTTTACTTGCAGAAACTGGCGAGCGGTCTCGGAGTTGAAGCCAATGTGATCTTTCGCAATCGCTTCGTGAGCCCTCAAGAGATGGTTGAATTGATCGGCGCGGCAGATATTTACATCACGCCGTACAAGCATAAAGCGCAAGTCGTTTCCGGTACGCTCGCGTATGCCTTGAGCGCCGGCAAAGCAATCATTTCGACACCCTACCTGCACGCAGTCGAGCTCTTGGATGCCGAGCGCGGTGCACTTGTTCCTTTCGATGATCCGGAAGCCATCGCCGCAAAAACGGTCGAGCTTCTGGACAACGACACCGAAAGGCACGCCATGCGGAAACGCGCCTATCTTTACGCCAGAGACATGGTGTGGGATCGCGTCGCACAGAAGTATATGAAGAGTTTTGAGCGCATATACAACGAGCGCCTGCGAAATCCGCGCGCCACATTCTCGGCTCAGAACACGGAAAAGGCGCTCGACCGCCTTCCCGCCATAAATTTGGACCACCTGTATCGAATGACGGACCACACCGGAATCCTCGAGCATGCGGTTTTCGTGGTCCCTAATTATCCGGAAGGTTACACAACAGATGACAACGCCCGCGCACTAATCGTAGCCATTCTTTTGGAAGAGTACGTATCCGGCGAACTAACAGTGACCGATTTAGCCTCTCGGTATCTCGCCTTCCTGTGGCTTGCATTTGATCCAACCACCAGACGGTTCAGAAACTGCCTGAGTTACGAACGCCAATGGCAGGAGTCGGAGGGCTCGGAAGACAGTCATGGGCGAGCGTTGTGGGGACTGGGGACTGTTCTCGGCAGATCCAATAACGCGGGATGGAGGGGATCTGCGGGGCGCATGTTTGAACTGGCTGTTCCCGCGGCTATCGAATTCAAGAGTCCTCGCGCCTGCGCTTTTGCCTTGCTGGGATTGCAGGAGTATCTCGACTGGTTCCCAGGAGATCGCGCTGCGCTCAGTGCATCCGATGTTTTGGCAAATCGATTGTTGAATTCCTATCGGGTCAACCATTCCAGTGACTGGAATTGGTTTGAAAGTGTCCTCGCGTATTCCAATGCGCGGTTGCCCCAAGCTCTCATTCGCGCGGGGATGCGCGCCGCAAATGAAGAGATGGTTTCGGCGGGACTGGAAGCCCTGGATTGGCTGGTCACGATTCAGCGTTG
>Ga0307475_10000643_pt1 | contig 20993 bp, 21 predicted proteins | sample atmos_gasesECM1C_FD_203317 | JGI IMG/M metagenome (GOLD analysis project Ga0307475, IMG submission 203317) | Hardwood forest soil microbial communities from Morgan-Monroe State Forest, Indiana, United States - atmos_gasesECM1C_515 | ecosystem: Environmental > Terrestrial > Soil > Temperate... | reverse complement strand
CGACTTTGAGGGCGCTGGTGTCGATGAAAGGCATCGGAGTGCTCCCGGCTAGCGATTCTAACGCGTGGCGGAAATCTTGAATCAACGAGATAACGGAAGGGGTATAGGTGCGGGGCAATCCGGAAAGTCGCACGATGGCAGACGAACTCAAGCGTGTAGTTGTTTGGAAAAACCTGTTGCTGGACGGCAGGGATCATTGCGCTCTCTGGCACACCGCCGAAGGCTTCGCAGACGTTGCGGTGATCATCCTACAGCTTGACTTCGCCGATCTGAACGAGAGGCTCGGAGTTCGTGTACTTCGGAATGTCTTCCATCATTTCTTGCGCGTGCAGACCGAAGCTCGTTTGGAACGTTTGAACTGAATCGAACACAAGATGAGCAGTCGTGACATAGGGCGCAGTCGATCCCGGCTCTTCACCTGAAATCCCTTGCTCGATACCCCCTTCAAAGCTGATCCCAGTAGCCGTCGAACCATTGGGATGTGGAGTTGAGGTAGTACGAATGTATCCGAACCGAGCAGACACGAAGTTCGACATGACGGTAACTCTGCGCAGCTAGCACATTCAGTGAGTGAGCATACCACTCGGAATAATCACGCTGACTTTGACCATGTGTGCTCCTTCAATGGCAAGCGATGGTCGCCGTAGGCGGGCTTAGATAACATCTACCACGTGTTCCTGCCCCAGGGCACGGATACGTGCTTCGATCTCACACGTCATATCATAATAGTCGGTGACCGTGTAGACTCGCTCGTACCCTGGCTTCGGGTCGGTGGAACGCATGCGCTAAGTTTATTGTGCGGGCTTTTTGTGGGTCACTCCTGTTTGTCCGCAAACCGATAAAGCTCCCCTGCGTAAAAATCAACTTCGGCGGTTATCCAGTCTGGACTTGAGGGGTCGGAAGTGAGGATGAGTCTGGCTCACGGGTTCGGATAGCGGTAGTGGCCGGTGATTCTCCAGTTGAACAGGACGTCCTCCATTTTGGGACCTGCGCCGATGTTGTGAATGATCAAGTGACGACCAGATTGAGGAGATTTGCGGTCGATAACCATTCCGATGTGCGGAACATTTCCGCCCAGGTCCCAAGTGACAAGATCGCCGGGAGGGTAATCCTCCGCCCTTAAGCTCAGTGGAAGTTTCAGGCCCTTCCGGCTGAAAAAGACCATCAAATTAGGGACACGACGATGGTCGATGTTTGTGTCCGTGTGGGCGAGTCCCCAACGAGCTTGATTGGGATAGGTCGAAAAATTTGCCTCCATGTCTTCATGGACTTCCTTCTGAAGGTCAATCCCCACGGCGCGATAAATGCGGATGATTTCGTCGGTGCACGCTCCGGTGTCGCCAGGAACATCGCCGTTGGGGTAAGGAATGCGGACATACGCGGGATCGTAGCGAACCATGTGCTGCGTGCGCTCGATAGCGGCGGCGACAAGCTGTTGTGTGAAGGCGGATGAACGGGCCGATGTTTGAGGGAAGTTGAAAGCGATGAGAAGTGCGATCGCAACGTTGTTGATGAATGTCATTGCTCAAAACGGCGGCGAGCCTGCCTACCGCAGACGGGCCGCCCTCCCGGGCCTAGCTGCTTAGGAGACTCAAACGCTCTTTGGAGGAGTAAATACCAGCAGCCTCGGCTGATTTTCCAAGGACGATGCAGATTCCACGCATACTGTGACGCAACGTTGTCCGATTCGAGATAGTGAAATTGGATTTCCACTGTGGCCCAAGCATATTCTGGAACCAAGTAAGGTTTCAACCCGTCCATAAGGCCAAATTTGCAGATGGTGTTCACGCTCCGGCGTGACCTCTGATAAGCCCGCTGGATTCCACTTCGGCGATTATCGCCTTTACGAGGCACTTGCGCTGCTGATCCAGCTAATCGAAGTTCCTGTTATACAGTCCTCCATGTTCCTCCGGTTCGTGACGATTCGTATCGATAACAACTCACCTTGCAGTTAACCTTGCTCGCTCGAACTCGACCGCAGCTCGATAGTTGCAAGCTTTTCTTTCCTGGCCCAGTCTCTCTTCACCGGCGTAACACGCTCAATGAAGGGCGTATCATGAAAAGTTGCACGCTTGGCCCCCCGTCGAAACCTTCGGCCCCAGTGTCCGAATCACAACCGTGTTCGGTGCATTCGGCCTGTTCATCTGCGCGCTGGCGTTTCTGGTCGCCCATGAAATAAACGACAGCACCACCTGGCGCATCTTTTTTGCACTGGCGGCGTTATTTGCGGGTTTGCTCCTCTGGCAGTTGAGTTTCCGTGCCACGATTCATCAGTCAGGCATTTCCTGCCGAGCCGTTTTTTCCACCAAGGAGATGCCTTGGCGCGAAGTGGGCCGTTACTACTATTTTGCCCTGGACGTTCGCGTGAACTTCATCCCTCTCGGCGAGTTCTATAGCCTCAAGCTCCGCAGCCTCTACGGGCAATCAATATCCTTCACCAATCACATTAGCCGCCACGAAGAGTTGGTCACTACAATCGCTCAATGTACTTTCAAGCCCTCGCGGAAATAGCCTTGCAATCCTTTGGCACCGGCAGCGCCGTCAATTTTGAAGCCATAACCGTGAGCCGGGAAGGCATCACGCTCAGAAAGCTGTTCTTCAGCCAAGAAATTGAATGGCAGGAGATCAAGAGCTACAACGTGAACGCCTCGTCTGTTACTTTTTATCTTCGCCATGGACTCTTGCGGTCGCGCACTATTTCTTCCAGGAAGGTGGCCAACCCGCACGTTCTCAAATCTCTTCTTGACCACGTCATGCAGAGGGTATGAGTCCGGTTACGCGTTTGGACGTAGCCGCCCTGCGGCGGACGCTTCGCGTGAGGTCGTAGATGCTGGAAGAACTCCAGGCTCGAAAAATCACTAAGCTTCTGCTTGGCTGGGTTGAGGATTCGGCGCTTCGATCCGATAGCCGAGGCTTCGGAGTTGCCGGATCATGTTCCAAGTACGGAGTTGCTTCGATCGTTTGGTGACCGCTGGGCCCCGTTCTTCGTAACGAACTCCCTGGTGCAGGATCAACCAGCTTCCTGCCTAAATATACCTTGACACGTATATGCCCTGTGGAGTATACGAAGAGCGTGGAATCTGTGTTTGAAATCATTGCGGAGCCGAACCGCCGCGCGATCTTGAGCCTGCTGGTCTCGTCACAACGGTCGGTGGGAGAGATTGAGCGTCAGCTTCGCATGCCGCAGCCGACCGTGTCCAAGCACCTGCGAGTGCTGCGCGAGGCCGGTTTCGTGGAATCCATGGTGGACGCACAGCGCCGTCTCTACCGGCTGAAACCTGAACCATTTCAGGAGGTGGATGCCTGGCTGGAGCAGTTTCGCCGGTTCTGGTCCAATCACGTGGATGCTCTGGAACGGCACCTCGACCGCATGGAAGAATCATCACCAACGAAAAGTAAGACAGGGAGAAGACGACGCGGCTCAAACCGCGAACCTGACAAAGGAGAAACGAATTGAAAATCAAAGTGACCAGCGTATACGTGGACGACCAGGACAAGGCCCTGCGCTTCTATACGGAGGTACTTGGCTTTGCCAAGAAGACCGATTTCAGTCAGGGCCCATATCGCTGGCTGACCGTGGCTTCGCCCGAGGAGCCGGACGGCACTGAGCTGCAACTGGCGCTGAACAACAATCCCGCGGCCAAAGCGTATCAGCAGGCGATCTTTCAACAGGGCCAGCCCGCGGCCATGTTCTTCACCGACGACGTCAAGGGCGACCACGAGCGGATCAAGGCCCGCGGCGCCGAGTTCACGATGCCGCCCACCGACGTGACCGGCTCGACCATTGCGATGCTGAAGGACACCTGCGGCAACCTCATTCAGCTCACCCAGCTGGCACGCTATTCACGCTAAGGAGAAGAAGGTGACCGACCACGAGCAGTACACACCAGGTCCGGCCAGCAGGGCGCAGGTACGAAAGGACCGGGGACAAAACGGCCAAGAAAAGTGGACACTCATTCTCGTCAGAGAATTGCGCCACTCGCCGGAAAAAGTCTGGCAGGCGCTTACTGACCCAGCGCATCTGCGTGAGTGGGCGCCTTTCGACGCCGATGGGAGCCTGGGTACGGTTGGAGCCACGGTGAAGCTCACCACGGTGGGAGCGCCTGCGCTGCGTGTTTCCGAAACAAGAGTGACGCGAGCCGACGCTCCCAAGGTGCTTGAGTACAAGTGGGGTGGCTTCGATATGCGGTGGGAACTCGAAGCCTTGGGTGGCGGCACGCGCCTGACGCTGTGGACCAACATCGGCCGCCGCTTCATCTCCATGGGCGCGGCGGGCTGGCACATCTGCTTCGATGTGCTGGAACGGCTTCTCGCCGGTGAGCCCATCGGACGCATCGTCGGCCCCGAGGCCATGAAGTTCGGCGGCTGGCAGCGGCTGAACGCGGAGTACGCCAAGCAGTTCGGTATCGAAACGCCCAACTGGCCGCCTGAGGCGGCTCAAAAGTCGTGAATCCGGGTTTCAGGGTTTGTACTTACAAATCCTGAGTTGAAGGAGGTGGATCATGAGCCAAGGCACAAAACGTTGGATTCTTCGCACGATTCACATCGTCTTTAGCATTCCGATACTCGGTTATATTTATAGTCCGTTTGAACAAATTCCAAACTACGCCCGGCCTACTCGGTTCTTCTTCGTTCCCGTAATGGTCCTTTCGGGACTTTGGATGTGGAAAGGCCATGTCGTTCGACGACTTATTTCGAGGAGACCGGCCTAACGCCGACCCGCAAAATAAGGCCTGTTATGGCCGAGACTTGACAGGCTGTTGTTTTCTCTTGACGGCAAATAAACCGTCTGTCTTACAATCGCGCCATGCCACGAAAAGTCATCCTTGGATTCGGAATCAGCCTTGACGGCTATATTGCGCGGCGCAATGGCGACCTCGATTTTCTGGTCATCGACAAAGAAGGTGAAGCACTGATGGCAGACTTCTTCTCCAAGGTCGATACCACGATCATGGGCCGTAAAACCGCAGCTGCCACGACGAAAATGCGCGAGAGTGGAGAGATCCCCGAGACGCCGGGCATGGCGAATTACGTAGTCTCTCGGCGATGGAAGCCGGGCAAACGAGAGGGTTTTGAAGTGGTGAGCGGATCTCTGAAAGCCTTTGTGAGAAAGCTGAAACGCCGCCCGGGGAAAGACATCTATCTGGGAGGTGGGGGCGAATTGGCCCGCAGCTTCCTGCAAGAGGATTTGGTGGACGAGCTCTTCATCGGACTTGGTCCCATACTCTTAGGCGATGGCATCCCCGCCTTTCCGGGCAAGTTTCCGCAGCGCGATTTCAAGCTGACAGAATGCAAGTCCTACTCGAATGGATCGGTCGGGCTACGCTATGAACGGAAGCGGACTAAAATCAACTCGCATGAAAGACAAGAAGTCGAGGCATAAAGATCCAATGAATCCATCGGAACGTATTGACCAGCTGATCGCAGGACTCACAGATTGGCGTGGCAAAACGCTCGCCAGCATCCGCAAGAGCATCCTGGAGGCCGACCGGGAGATCATCGAGGAATGGAAGTGGATGGGAAGCCCAGTGTGGTCTCACGACGGAATGATCGCGGTCGGCAACGCCCACAAAGACAAGGTGAAGCTTACCTTTTCCCACGGGGCGAGCCTTCCGGATCCTGACAAGCTCTTCAACGCAGGCCTCCAACGCAACGCGTGGCGAGCGATCGATTTGTTCGAGGGCGACAAGATTAATGAGCGTGCTCTAAAAAATCTCATCCGAGCCGCCGTTGACTACAATCAGATCAAATTGAAGAGGAAAGCGCCTGCGGGTACTCGAGCGAAAGTACATAGAAGCAAAAAATAATGAAACCACAGCTTTTTCTCACTAATCCTCTTTGCGTGACTGCCTGACAATGCTGCTTGACGCTGCTGGATCGTCTTCACAGTCATGGATAGTCGAAGCCGCTGCCAGCTTTTGCAACACCCCTAACGCCTGCCGACGTGTGCACTCGCTTTCTTCCGCAGAGGCAAGGGCGCTGCAATGTCCTGAGCGATCCTCAGACTTCTTGGAAAACTCCGCGTAACACCCTAGAATCGAAGCCGACGTGGCCTGTCATCCTGGTGCAGTGCGCAAGACTAGCCCAGCCTCTCGCCCCGTCGGAGAGACGCACACTTGCCCGAACAAAGTATGGAAAAGGCAGCCGCAGCGCCGGCCAGCCCCGCAAAATCGCCGCTGGACTTGGCCATCGATGCGCTCGGCATCGGCCGTAACGCCGATCCTTTCGGGCTGCTCGGTCCACACGAGGTCGAAACCTCAGCGGGCCGCCGCTGGGTGATTCGCATGTTCCATCCCGCCGCGATTTCTGCCGCGATCCGTTTCGTCGATCCACAGACCGTTATCGAAGCCGCGAAACTTCGTCCACAAGGCTTCTTTGAAGCGACGCTTCCCGAAACACAAAAGGAGCGTCCCGCACCGCCCAGCTATCGCATCCAATACCAATTCGCCTCCGGCGCCACGCACGAACAATACGACACCTACGCCTTTCCCCTCCTCTTAAGCGAGTTCGATCTTTACCTCATGGGCGAAGGCCGCCACTACGACACCTACAACAAGCTCGGCGCGCACATTCAATCCGTCGAAGGCGTGCGCGGCGTCAACTTTGCAGTCTGGGCGCCCAGCGCGCGGCGCGTCAGCGTCGTAGGCGATTTCAATCATTGGGATGGCCGCATCAACCCCATGCGCGCTCGAGGCTCCTCCGGCGTCTGGGAACTTTTTGTCCCCGAGCTCGACGAAGGCGCCATCTACAAATACGAAATCATCGGCCCCAACGGAAACATGGTGCCCCTCAAGGCGGATCCCTACGCCTTTCGCGCCGAACTCCGTCCCAACACGGGCTCCGTCGTCGCTAATCTCGATACTTACAAGTGGAATGACTCCGCATGGACAACGCAGCGCGCGAAGACCAATTGGTTCGAGAAGCCCATCTCCATCTACGAAGTCCATCTAGGCGCCTGGCGCCGCGTCCCCGATGAAGGCAACCGCTGGCTCACCTACCGCGAACTAGGCGATCAGCTCATCCCGTATGTAAAAGACCTTGGCTACTCCCACATCGAGCTGCTGCCCATCATGGAGCATCCCTTCGACGGCTCCTGGGGCTACCAGACCATCGGCTATTTCGCCGCCACCAGCCGCTACGGCTCGCCCGCTGATTTCATGGAGTTTATCGACCGCTGCCACAACTCCGGCCTCGGCGTCCTCCTCGACTGGACCCCCGCGCACTTCCCGCGCGATACCTACGGCCTAGCCGAATTCGACGGCACACACCTTTATGAGCACTCCGATCCCCGCCAGGGCGCCCATCCCGACTGGGGCACCCTCGTTTACAACTACGCCCGCAACGAAGTGCAGAACTATCTCATCTCCAACGCTTTATTCTGGCTCGATAAGTACCACATCGACGGCCTGCGCGTGGACGCCGTAGCCTCCATGCTGTATCTCGATTACTCCCGCAAACCTGGAGAGTGGGTCCCCAATCAGTTCGGTGGCCGCGAAAATCTCCCCGCTATCGCGTTCCTCCGCCGCCTCAACGAAGTCGCCTACGAGCGCTTCCCCGGACTCCTCACCATCGCTGAAGAATCAACCTCTTGGCCCAGCGTCTCCCGCCCCACGTATCTCGGGGGACTAGGCTTCAGCCTCAAGTGGAACATGGGCTGGATGAATGACACCCTCGCTTATTTCTCCACCGACCCCATCCATCGCAAATACCACCAGAACCAGCTGACCTTCTCCATGCTCTACGCTTTCACCGAAAACTTTGTGCTGCCTTTTTCTCACGACGAAGTCGTCCACGGCAAAAACTCCCTTCTCCACAAAATGCCCGGCGACATGTGGCAGCAATTCGCCAATCTGCGCCTCCTCTACGCCTATCAGTACGGCCATCCCGGTAAGAAGCTGCTTTTCATGGGCCAGGAGTTCGCCCAGCGCAGCGAATTCAGCGAGGCTCGCAGCCTCGACTGGCACCTGCTCCAATACGATTCGCATCGCGGTATCCAGCGCCTGATCGCCGACCTCAACAACCTCTACGCCGCTGAGCCGGCCCTGCACGAAGTAGACTTCGAGTGGCACGGCTTCGAGTGGCTCGACTGCAACGACGCCGACAACAGCGTCTTCTCCTTCATGCGCCGCGGCAAAAATCCGCAAGACTTGCTCGTAGTCGTACTGAACGCAACGCCGGTCGTTCGCCCAGGCTATCGCATCGGTGTCCCCCAGCCCGGCTTCTACCAGGAAGTCTTGAACACGGACTCCGCCACCTATGGCGGCTCGAACGCTGGCAACATGGGCGGCGCCCAGTCCGCCCCAATGCCCCAAATGGGCCGCCCCCACAGCATCGCCCTCACGTTGCCTCCGCTAGCAGCCACCTTCTTGAAGTGGCTTCCGTCCTAATCCCAGCCACTATCCGTGCCAAGCATCGGTCTGAACCTTCCAAATAATCTCCGTTAGTACCTTGATAGTACCTTCCTCAGGAGGATACCTGACTCGCATTTGGAGAATTCGCCCGATTGCCGATTGATTGAAATCGCTGTAGCTTCCCGCACGCCGTGTCCCGAACCTACGGTACACAACGGCCTCCACGCTCCTACTCGTTCTCGAATCGGCCCGTGGACTCACAACTCGGAGGTTCCCATGCGAGTTGGTCGCTTTCTTTCTCTTTTTCCTTTCATCGTCGCCTTCTCATTCTTAATTCCTTCCGCTGCGCAGACCACAAGCCCGCAGGCCGCCCAATATCTCCGGCAAGCACTCGCATCGTTGGACGGGAGCACATCCGTCAGCGATGTCACCTTGACGGGAACCGCGCAGCGCATTGCTGGCAGCGATGACGAATCGGGAACTGCAACGCTCAAGGCCATTGCAGGCGCGAGCCGCATGGACCTCAATCTCTCTTCAGGTCCGCGCAGTGAAATTCAGAATAGCTCCGGTGGGTCTCCAGTCGGATCGTGGTCTGGACCCGATGGCGTCACCCACGCCATGTCCTTCCACAATCTCTTGACCGACCCCGCGTGGTTTTTCCCAGCCTTCCCGATTGCTCACGGATTATCGGCGGGCTACGTGGCAACCTATGTCGGTCTCGAAACGCGAGACGGACAAGGGGTTGAGCACCTAGCCATTTCTCAGGCCTCCAGCCTGCAAACGCCGTCGGGCGCGCCAACGATGGGCCATCTTTCGCAGATGGATTTTTTCCTTGATTCCAGTACGTTGTTGCCCGCCGCCGTGACTTTCAACACTCATCCCGACAACAACGCCCTACTCGACATTCCAATCGAAGTCCGCTTTTCGGACTATCGCGCCGTCAACGGCGTGCAAGTTCCATTTCACGTTCAAAAATTCTTGAACAACGGTTTGATTCTCGACCTCCAGTTTCAAACCGCCGTTCTGAACACGGGCTTGGCCGCAAGCCAGTTTCAGGCTGGAGAATGAAATGACCCGTGCACGCTACCTCGTTGTCGCGTTCGCCCTTCAGTTCTGCACAGGAATTGTTCAAGCACAGGTGCAGACTGGCACTCCACCATTCGCCTCGTTCGGCGGCGGTCCCGACATCATCGACCTAGCCAATCTCAATTCCCACCTCGCCATACCCATACTCCACAAAGCTGGTCGCGGCACTAACTTTACCTACGATTTGACCTACGACACTTCTGTGTGGTTTCCGGCCAGTTCGGGCAGCACCACGTCCTGGCAACCGATATCCACAACGACAGCTCCGGGCTGGCAGGGACTGGCCCCAGCCGGACAGTCCTACATCGTTTACTCAATGACTTATACCTCCAGCATGTGCTACCAGGGCGGTCCGGTGCCGTACGCGGAGTGGACCTTCCCCTCTTTTGTTTATTACGACGCTTCCGGTAGTACCCATTATTTCTCGACGGCGAACCTTGAATACTTCCAATCCCCAGGCGGCAATAACTGTCCTCCAAATGGCCCGCAGCCGGCCAGTACCCAACCCGTTTATGCAGGAGATGGCTCCGGCCTCACCCTCTATCCCACGCCAGGCGCGGGGTCCGCTTACGCATACCTCGTCGACAGAAATGGATCAGTAATAAATGTCCCAACCGGCGCCAGCCCACCAACTTCAAGCGGCTCCACTACGACGACAGATCGAAACGGAAATCAAATCACTTCGAGCAACGGTTCCTACACGGATACGCTCAACACCAACGTCTTGAATGTAGTCGGCACCGCGCCAAGCAACACAAACTTCTCCTATAAGGCGCCGTCCGGTGCAACGGCATCATTCGTCGTGAAATATTCAAGCTATTCCGTGCAAACAAAATTCAATTGCAGCGGCATTGCCGAGTACGGCCCCACCAGCAACAACCTCGTCAGCGAAATAGATCTCCCCGACAGCTCCAAATATTCCTTTACCTATGAAGGTACCCCGGGCTTCTCCGGTAAAGTCACCGGTCGCCTCGCTTCCGTCACCCTGCCCACTGGTGGCACAATTTCCTACAGCTACACCGGCGGAAGCAACGGCATCACGTGTGCCGACGGATCAGCCGCCACGCTAACGCGAACGACGCCCGACGGTACCTGGACCTACGCGCAAGTCAAAGGTTCCGGCGCGGCCTCAACGACCACGGTCACCGATCCGCAGGGCAACCAAACCGTCATCCAATTTCAGGGCATCTACGAAACCCAGCGCCAGGTCTACCAAGGTTCGACCAGTGGCACGCTCTTGCTCACTACAAACACCTGCTACAACGGTTCGGCGTCTCCTTGCAACGGGACAGCCGTGGGGTCGGTCGCTCAAAGATCGGTGATCTCAACGCTGCCCAATAATCTGCAATCCAAACATTTTGATTCCTTCAACGCCTCCGGAGTTCCCACCGAAACCGACGACTACGATTACGGCCCTGGTGCACCGGGTGCTCTGCTCCGAAAAACGACGATTACCTACGCCAGCCTCGGCAACATCACGGCCTTCCCTCAAACCGTCACCGTATACAACGGCGCGGGAACACAGGTATCCCAAACGAACTACAACTATGACGAAACCGCAGTCACTGCGACTTCGGGCACTCCCCAGCACGTGGCTGTTTCTGGCTCGCGTGGCAACCTTACGAGTATCCACTACCCAGCTGGCGGTCTCACCGCGCACTCCGCCTACTACGACACGGGAACGGTGAACACTGCCACGGACGTGAACGGCGCCGTTACGACGAACAGCTATGCTGGCTCGTCCTGCGGCAATTCGTTTCCGACCAGCGTCAGCGAACCCCTGAATCTTTCGCGTTCCATGACTTGGAATTGCACTGGCGGCGTTCAACTAACGGCCACGGACGAAAACAATCAGACAGCAACAACGGCCTACAATATCGATCCATATTTCTGGCGACCCGATGCGGTTGTCGACCAGCTTGGTAACCAGACAAATTCCAACTATCAGCCTAATCCGACGTACTGCTGTCCAGCTATGGTTGCTTGGGGTCTGATCTTCAACAACGGGAATTCCGTGGCAGACGACATTCAATACAAAGATGGTCTTGGGCGGACCTATGTGGACCAACGACAACAGTATCCGAATTCACCCTCGCTCGATTCGGTTTCCTATACCTTCGACGCCAACGGCAGACCGTATTCTGTATCGATGCCATGCTCGGTCGGTTACGCCGGAACCTGCTCCACGCCAAAAACGACGCAGACGTATGATGCTCTTAACCGTCCACTTGTGACCACCGATGGCGGTGGAGGGACTGTAAGCTATTCCTACACGGGCAACGACGTTTTCGTGACCATCGGCCCCGCGCCATCGGGTGAAAACACCAAGCGTCGTCAACTCGAATATGATGCCCTCGGTCGCCTCACTTCTGTCTGCGAAATCACTAGCGCGAGCGGAAGCGGTGCTTGCGGTCAGAATGTCGCGCAAAATGGTTTCTTGACCCGGTATTCGTATGACGCCCTCAACAATCTGACTGGCGTTACCCAAGGAAGTTCGCAAACCCGCAGCTATTCCTTTGATCCAATGGGTCGTCTTACCTCGGAAGCCAACCCGGAAAGCGGCACGACGAGCTACACGTACGATTCGGACTCGACGTGCGGGACATACGCCGGAGATTTGGTCAAGCGCGTGAACGCCGCTGGCGTGGCAACGTGCACCCATTACGACGCGCTGCACCGACCGACTTTTGTGAGCTACAGTACTGGTGGTGATTGCAAGTTTTTCTTTTACGATGCAAGCGATGGTCTCGGATACACGGAGGGAAACGTGAAGGGCCGTCTCGCCGGAGCGTGGCTCGGTAACTGCTCAACAGGAAACGCCACTACCAGCAATCTCGGCTTCAACTACTCTCCCCGAGGAGAGCTAATCAACATATATCAGTGGTCCTCCAATTCTGGCGGATGGTACAACTCAACGGCCAGCTATTGGGCCAACGGCGCACTCCAATCGCTTCAACTATTTACCTGCACGGCAGGTTGCACCAACAATGTCAACCAAAACGCAGCCACGCCGCTGATAAACTACAACGTTGACGGTGAAGGTCGGCCATATCAAGTTTCTGCATCTTCCGGTCAGAATCCCGTTACCAACACGGCCTTCAACCCCGCCAGCTTGCCTACTGCGGTTACCTATGGCTCGGGCGACACTGACTCATTCGGCTTCGACCTTAATACAAATCGCATGACGCAATACCAATTCACTGTGAACAGTTCGTCTCTCACCGGGGCTCTAGGCTGGAACGTCAATGGCACCTTGCAGACGCAGAACACCGACGACGCCTTCAATAGTGCTGATACACAAAACTGTGCCTATCAGTACGACGACCTCACACGGCTGGGAAACGCAAGTTGCGGCGGCAATCAGTTACTGAATCCTGGATTTGAAAGCGGCAACGTCGACTGGAACCTGAGCGGTCCTTGGTCTATCGTCAATAATCCTGCGAATGCTCGATCTGGAAGCTGGTACCTGTCCGGTTCCTCGTCAACTCAAACTGCGGCCGAGGCAACAGTAAATGGAACAAACTGGATACCCGTTACACCGGGCGAAGTAATTTCTTTCGGAGGATGGGTTAAGCGACTGGGGGGAACAGGGGTTCTGGACTGGGGCTGCGAGATTGTCGATGCCAGCTACAATTTGGCCGCTTATTGTGGAGGAGGTGGAGGCCCCGGAGATGGCAGCGGAGGCACCAGTTGGACCTTGTACAGCGCCAGCGTCACGGTCCCGGCCAACGGCGCTTACGTCCAATTCTATGCGGAGATTCACGGTTGGGGCGATCAAGATACTTCCTTGACCAGCGGTTACTTTGACTCGGCGTTCCTTGATGGCGTACCAATTGCGGCACAGACGTTCAGCTTCGACGCGTTCGGCAACATCAGCAAGTCGGGAAGCCCGTATAGCTTTCAACCCACGTACTCATCGGCCAGCAACCGGATGACTAACATCGCAGATTTCACGCCGACTTACGACGCCAACGGCAACGTTACCAACGACAATTTGCACACTTATACTTGGAATGCAGATGGCCGGCCCCTTACGATTGATTCCGTGAATCTCACCTATGATGCCCTCGGCAGGATGGTTGAGCAAAATCCTTCGGGTGGATACACGCAGATCATTTATGCACCCACCGGACAGAAATTCGCTCTTATGAACGGCCAAACGTTACAGAAAGCATTTGTGCCGCTGCCGAGCGGCAGTCTCGCTGTCTACAATTCGAGCGGGCTGCTGTACTACGGCCACTCCGATCATCTTGGCAGCATGCGCTTCGCTTCAACTCCGTCGCGCACCATGTATTTCGATTTGGCGCACGCACCTTTTGGCGAAGTCTACGCTAGTTCCGGTAGTACCGATCCCGCGTTCACGGGTCAGCGTCAAGATACCGTCGGGGGTCTCTACGACTTTCCCGCCCGCGAATACAGCATCCAGGGCCGCTGGCCTTCCCCCGACCCCGCCGGCCTCGCCGCCGTCGACCCCTCCAACCCCCAATCCTGGAACCGCTACGCTTACGTAAAGAACAATCCGCTTAGCCTGGTCGACCCCTCCGGCATGGCGGACTGCCTCCCTGAAGAGGTTTGTTTCCACGACCCCGGCATCGATTTCGGCAATTTCTGGGACAATCGGTCACACGTCGGCATCGGCGGCGGCGGAGGCACATTTGACCTAATCCAACGGGCATTCACTCCAACCGGTTCCGTTGAGAATCCGGCTTGCCCTAACGGTGACTGTGCTCCTGGCGTTCCAACGACGATTCCCGTCTACGGAAACATCGGACTTCTTTCCTTAATCGGCGGTGGCATCGGCAACACTAACCCCAAGACCCCTAGCTGGTGCCCTCCAGGTGACGCCTGCGACCCAACCAGCAACCCTCCAATTTCTCCTGCGGCGCAAGCCTGTGTGAACAACGCCAACCAGCAAGTTCAAAATCAACTGCAAACGTTTTCTGGCTATGCTGGCTCCAAGCTTATTGGGAGAGCCGCGCTGGGTGCGTTCTCGGGAGCCTTGGCCAGCTTTGGGCGCTTCTATAAAACCGGCAACCCCTGGGTTGTTGCCACGGGAGCCGCAGTCGGTGCGTCTATAGGCGCTGGCTCGAACATCCTTTCTGACGTTTTGACAATTCAGAAAATTCAAAACAGTTTTATGAACAAATTCGTGGGTTGCATGCAAAACGCCTCCGTTCCGAAACCGCCGGAGTAAGACGATGCGTGAACATCTAAAATCGGCACTCACTGCCGCGTTAGCGGCCGCTGGTTACTTCTTGCTCCTGGATTTTGCGCGACCCGCGTTGGAGCAGCGGCTTGTCCCTGTTTGGTGGGCCATACTCGCCCTTTACGCAATACTCGTTTTTGGCATCGGCTTCATGCGAGTAATAAAGGCGAGACCCAAATTGTCTGGAATAGGATTTCTCCTCTTGCTCGCCACTCTATTTCTATACGACCCGACAATTAACATCCGTCTGAAACTTGTCGGCCTGGGATGGCTCTGGATAGCTTCCCTGATCGTCGGAATTCTATGGCTGCTAACGTTTATGAAGATCACTCTCAAAGATCGGCAAAGGGAGAGTGGCCGCTTCGCGCCCCCTAACTGAAACTGACACTTCGGTGGGTGGCGACCCCTTTGGCATTCGCGCAGTCACTCGTCAATAGGAGTTTGACGGGTGGCCCAGACGTAAGTCCGGAAGATGAATTTGGGTGCCCCACGTGTCGGGGTTACACGTGGGTCTTCGCTCTCGCTCATGCTGTTCTTCGCATTCTAGAATCTTGAGCTGAAAAAACACGTTCCTCGCTGCGCGCTGCGCCCATCTAATCCCGTGAATTCTTCTCCTCGGCTTGTCGCCGTTCGCTGCTCCTAATAGCCATTCGACCCCGAAATTCCGCCATTCGCTGACTTTTCCTTTACTTCCCAACTACCCCCGCGCTACCCTTCCACATGGTCGTCCTCGTCCCCGCCAAATCTCGAACCCCGTCCCGTCTGCCGGCCCAGCTGCGCCACCGCTCGCGACTACTCACTACCCACCACCCACTAGTCCACTTCTCCACGGATGTTAACTCCTTTTCTTCTTATCACATACATGCAAACCAAGCAGTTTCATGTACTTACGCACTCTTTTGCGCAACGGCGCGCCGCTATCCCCTTTATCCCCAAGAGCTTGCGCACTCTTTCTATCGCCACGGGGGTGTACCCCGAAACATCCCTCACGACCGCGTTGCAGGCGTCCAAACCTACCAACGCTTTTGTTTACATCAGCTTGCCGCCTCTTTGCGCTCTCTTTTCACTTTTTTCAGCGTTCGTTTCCTTTGTTTTCAATGGCTTGCAGCCTCTTTTCCCAAAATACCGGGGGTATGGGTATTCCGGTCCGATTGGTGGACTCTCGGCGGGAGTCGACGAAGACTCCCGATGCCGGAGACGGTTCTGCGGGACACCCGGGTGGGGGTATCCCGACCCTTCGGAAGGACATGCTTCGCGAAACATTTCCAAGGCGTCGCTCGTATCTCAACGCAAGTACCTGCCGGGAGCACACTGCAAGCCTCGCGTCCTCGAACGCCCGGTCAGGGAAGGAGAAATTTCGCCATGAATCTTGCAGCCCCCCGACTCACTGAAAAGATGGCTCTTACCCTGGCCGCCTCGCTGCTGTCTGCTGCGGTAATTCTCGCGCCCGTCGCCGCCGCCCAGGCGTCGCCATCCAGCGCCTCAAGCCAGACTGTTTCGGCGTCCAGTCATGATCGCTGGCTGCACGTCCGCGTCACCAATCCCGGCGACAAAGAAGAAACCGTTCGCGTCAACCTTCCCCTGGAGCTTGCTGAAAAAGTTCTCCCCACCATCAATAAGGACCGCCTGCACGGCGGCAAGGTCCGTTTCGACGATGTCGACTGCCATGGCGTTGATTTGAAGGCTCTTGTTGACGCGGTTCGCATCTCCAAGGACGGCGAGTTCGTCACCGTCCAAAGCAAAGAATCCGACGTCCGCGTCGCCAAGCAGAACGGCTATCTGTTCGTGCATGTGTTCGAGAAGAATCGCCCCAAGCACTCCCAAGTCGAAGTCAAAGTTCCCATGAAGGTCGTCGACGCGCTCTTCTCCGCCGGCAAAGACGAATTGGATGTCGTCGCCGCGCTCCATGCCCTTTCCACTCAGGGAGATACGGAACTCGTCTCAGTCAAGGATGAACAGAACACCGTCCGCGTCTGGATTGATTCCAAAAATGTTACGGAGTAGCTGCCCCGCTCACACGCGGTGATGCAAACGCGGCGCGCGCCCATAACCGGCAGGAGGAGCAAATCACATGATGATATTGGCCAAGCTAGCTTTAGGTTTTTGTGGCACCGTGGCGGTAACCGGTGCCTACGCCTTCCACGAAGGCGTGATGCGCGTCGATGAGGATCACTATAACGGCCGGCACGTCCATGTCTGGGTCCCCGCCGCCATCGTGCCAATGGCTCTTCACTTTGTGCCCAGTCGCCATTTTGAGCGCCCACTTGAGCAGGCCGGCCCTTGGCTACCTACGTTGCGCGAATTGACGAAAGAATTAAAGAAATATCCCGAAGCGGACTTCGTAGAGGTCCAGGACGGCCGCCAGCACGTACACATTCGCACCCATCAGGGCAAGCTGCTCATTGACGTCACGGAACCGGACGAAACCGTTCACGTGGTCTGTCCCCTGGTTATGATGGAAGACATCGCCCGACAGCTGGAAGCCAAGGCTCCGACGGTCTAAGCCTGCGGCGTAAATTCTTTCCCTGGAATGAAATAGACCTCTTCAAACGTCGAACCTTTCTGCCATCCCGCGCGCTCCAAGATTCCGCGCGCGTTTTCAATCATGCTGGGATACCCGCACAAATACCCGGTCGTCTCCGCCGGCTTCAGGCCCCACTCCGCAACGTATTTCCGCACCAAATCATCCACGCGCCCTGTCTCGCCGGTCCACGCAGCATCCTCCCAGGGCCGGCTGATGGTAGGCACGTACTTCAGCCACGGCACTTCGGCCGCAACTCGTTCCACCTCTTCGCGATAGCCAAATTCCCACGACCGGCTGCCGCCCTGAATGCAATATAGCTTGTGATTTCCCGGCATTGGGCTATCGCCGGTTTTCCAGTCGCGATACAGCGTGCGCACGTAGCTCACAAACGGCGCGATCCCCGTAACTGTCGCCAACAGCAGGTGTTGCGTCCGCCCGCTACGCAAATCCAGAGTAAATCGCCCTTTGGCAATTTTGCGGCACAGCATCGTGTCGCCAGTCTGCAACTTGTACAGCTTGGGGGTCAGCTCGCCCTGTGGCACCAGCTCCACGAAAAATTCCAGCGCTTCTTCGTACGGCGACGACACAATGGAATACGCCCGCTCGATCCGTTTTCCCTCGTGCTCCACTCCCAGGGTCGCATACTGGCCCGCCTTGAAGGAAAACGGCCCGCCTGGGTCCACTTTGATCAGCCAGAGGTCTTCTGACAGGTCCTTGCGCTCCAGAATTCGCGCGGTGTAGTGCTTCTCGACTGTCGCTCTCGGCGCCGTTACCTCCACGCCGATCCCCCATCCTTACTCATATGCGAGCGCCACCACTGGATCGTAGCCTGCGGCGCGAAATGCCGGATACGCAGCGCCGAGTGCTGCGCCAACCACAGCCAGCAGGATGGACACGAAAATCCATTGCCCGGTGATCAGAATCATCAGGCTGGGGCTGGTCTGCTTAAGAATTCCTTGGGCCAGAAACGTCAGTGCGATCCCCAGCCCGCTGCCCAGCAAGGTCAGCATCAACATCTCGCCGAGGAGCATCTGCACAATATCGAGGCGCGAAAATCCCAGGGCTTTCAGAATTCCGACTTCACGCGTCCGCTCTAGCACCATAGTGTGCATGTTCAGGAGCACCACGAGAAAGCTGATCACAACTCCCAGTCCGACCATGGAACGGATGAACGGCCTCAATTCCGGCAGAGTCGACGAACTCATCAGGGTTACGTACTCCGCAGTGGATCTGACGCGGTTTTTCGAATTCAGCTGGAGAATCTCCGTCCGTGTTTTCTCAGTGTCGCCCTTGCTGCGCACATAAAACATCGATACACGATTCTCGACTCCGGCGATATCCTGTGCGGTCCGCAGCGGAATGAAGAATCTTGCGCCCTTGCCGTGGGCAACGATTCCGCTGATCACAAATCCGTGGTTCAGCAGCGTGACGCGATCGCCGACCTTTAAGTGCTTTGATTGCGCGATGATATCGTCGGCCAGCGCCTCATCCGGCGCCTGGAACGCGCGCCCGGAGCGGTACAGAAATCCCATGCTAAGGGCGTTGAAGCGCTTATAGTCGATGCCGTAAATCATAATTAGACTCTTCGGCTCGGTGAGAATCAGAGTGGGTGCGACAACGTCTACATCGGGTAGCGCTTCGATCTGGTCGCCCAGACTTTCCTGCATGACCGCGCTGGAGAACGCAAAGAAAATGGGCGAGTTCGGTGCCTGCACCAGAAGATCCGCGCCGACCCCTTCCACGCGTTTGCCCCATTCGGAAATCACTCCCGAAGTGAGACCGACAACCATTAGAACCAAAATCACTTGAATGGCGATGGCAATCACGCTGAGGGAGGACCGCAGCCGCCGCGCCGCGATATTGCCCCAGAACATTTGGACGAGAGAGAAAGGCCCGTCGAAGGTCTCGTTCATTTTCTTCCGGGCTTCAATTCTATCACTGCCATGTCACAGACCAAGGCAGAGATTTTTTGCGGAGCACAAGTCGTGCCGAATTTCGCGCAAAATATTTCTGTACGATGAAGTTTTCAACATAAGTGTTGATAAGCTTGTGGAAAAGAGCGGTGCTCCCAACCTAACTGCACGATTCTCAGCGCTCTACTGCGGTTTGCACTATTTCAGTGCAACTCACCAGTTTCCAGCGTGCGGACAAGTAAGGCCTTTCGAACAAAATGGCCTTGTTGCGCAAATCTTTGCGAAACCAGGAACAAATTTTCCTGAAAGGCGACAAATCATGACACATTTGCGCTTAGACTATTTCGCTCAATACCACCGCTGCGGTTTTTCCAAGTGCACCTTGATGGTTTGCTTCGCTTCCGTGATGTCGTACCATCGCCCGTACAACTTCCAGCCGTCCGCGACCACTTGAATCAATACTCTTCCCGTCGGTGCTTCCGGGATGTGCGCCGCCCCTTCGCGGTTCGTTTTCACGTTCAGCTCTACCCTCTTATTCTTCTTCAGCTTATGCTCTTCCACGTATTTCAAATAGACACTGGCGTTCTCGACCGGATTGTCTTTCTCGCCGCCAGACACTTCGATCGTCACCCGGGACGTCGGGTCCGACTTCCCGGTGTGTGCCTTATCGTCTGGCTCCGGATTACTCTGCGCCTGTACGCCTGCGCAAAAGGCCAGCGCCACGACCAGGACCTGTAAAGCCGTTTCGACTGTCAGTTTCATCTTGGAACGTAATCTATCCTCTACGCATGGCAACCGCAGGTCAAGTGCCTCGACACATTTTCTGATGCCAACTCTTCGCTCCACGATGCCGGCCGGTCCGCCTTCCGCCCTTCTCAAGAATATATGGCGGCGCCCCGCATTGACTGTCTCTCTTCGCTCCTGTACCTTTTCAAGAATCTACTCGGCAGGCAATCGCGGTCATCGCTTCATTCGCAGCCGCACCCCGAGATTCCGTACAATTATCTCCGGAGCGACAAGCGTGCGAGAGTCTCAGCATCGCTCGGTCTTCGCCGCTGCGCGGCCGGCACATAGTAGGAGAGCATAATGGGGTTTGCTACCAATGCGATTCACGTGGGACAGGAACCTGATCCCGCCACCGGCGCCATCGTCGCGCCGATCTACCAGACTTCCACCTATGTCCAAAGCGAGCTGGGCAAAGACAAAGGCTACGACTACGCGCGCACCAATCACCCCAATCGCAAGGCTCTCGAGCGCACCGTTGCGAAATTGGAAGGCGGGCAAAGCGCGTACGTATTTTCTTCCGGCATGGCTGCTATTGACGCGGTCTTCCGTCTTCTGCGCCCCGGCGACCACGCGGTTGTCTCCGAAGCGGTTTACGGCGGAGTTTTCCGCTTGTCCACGCAGCTCTTAGTGCACTTCGGGCTCGAGTTCACGTTTGTCGACACATCGTCGCAGAACGACGTGCTCGGCGCGCTCCGCCCGAACACCAAAATGCTCTATGTCGAAACTCCTACAAATCCCACCCTGCGTGTCTCTGATCTTGCTGCGCTCGGGAAGCTCGCCACTGACCGCGGCATCACTCTCGTCGTGGACAACACATTCCTCAGCCCGTATCTCCAGCGGCCGATTGAGCTGGGCGCGCATATCGTCGTCCACTCCATGACCAAGTATCTCAACGGCCACAGCGATTCCACCGGGGGCGCCGCCATCTTGACGCGCCCAGAAGACGCCGAAAAGATTTATTTCATCCAACGCTCGGCCGGAAGCGGACTTGCTCCCATGGACTGCTTCCTCGTCTCGCGCGGCCTCAAGACGCTCGCGATCCGCATGCTCCAGCACAACGCCAACGGCATCGCCGTGGCCCGCCATCTCGACGCGCATCCGAAAATCCGCAAAGTGCATTATCCGGG